>JAEEGJ010014337.1_pt1 | contig 18847 bp, 19 predicted proteins | sample 8958761 | NCBI WGS metagenome assembly JAEEGJ01 (sample SAMN16246546, study PRJNA631951) | gut metagenome | biome: gut microbiome; feature: rumen; material: RS-attached | host: Bos | place: Iran: Karaj | collected 2018-10
AGCATCAACGAATGTTGTTGTCACTCCGTACTGTGGAAGAGTATGTGCAAGAAGGTTGTAACTTCCACCGTAGATTGTCTTCTGCGCAACAATATGTCCCCCGTTAGCTGCCAGAGCTTCAATTGTATAAGTGATAGCTGCTGCACCGGAAGCTACCGCAAGTGCTGCACTTCCGCCCTCAAGAGCTGCTATTCTCTTCTCCAGAACATCCTGAGTACTGTTTGTCAGTCGTCCGTATATGTTTCCGGCATCAGCAAGTCCAAATCTGTCTGCTGCGTGCTGAGAATTCCTGAAAACATATGAAGTCGTCTGATAAATCGGAACCGCTCTTGCATCAGTTGCGGGATCCGGCTGTTCCTGTCCTACGTGTAACTGCAGTGTCTCAAATTTGTAATTGCTCATACCATTAAGTCCTCCGTTCGTGTTTTCTTGAACTGATGATAGAGCCCGGAGGCATGAACCGTCAATTAACTAAAACTTTTATCCTGCGATAAGTAAGCCGTAATCCCCTCTCAGTAACAATGCAAAGACGTCAGAATTCCTTATCAAAAGCCCTGTCTGCCTCTTCGCCATGAATCTCAAGAATATCCTTTATATCTATAGTCATGTTCATCTGTGCCACACCTGTTTTGCGTTCCAAAACGAGCTGTTGTCTGACATTGTCTATCTTTTTAATAACTTCTGTTATTGTTTTGTAACTACCGCCGTCCTTTAGCAGATCGGGCACAAAGTAAGTAATAGACACCTCAGGTGCTCTGCCTTCAGCTATCGAATCTGCTATTATCCCAAGCTTACCATTTAAGATCTCAAGCTCGGAATTATCCAACTCTATCTTATTGTCAACCAGTCTGGCCTCTTCCTCCACCATGTCATCATAGCCCGTAAGAGCTGCAAAAGGCGCAAATTGCGCCGCCCTGTCATATAAACTCATGTGCGGTCGTGTTGGCGACTGCCAATGCTGTTTGTCAATTATATCCGCGTAAATTGCTCTTGGTTCAGGTTCATGCCCTGTTATACCTTTTGTCATAAAAAAACCTCTTATTCGGCCTTGTGGCCGCCAATTTGACCATTTCTCTGTATGGTTGTGGCGCCCTCGTTAAGATTCATTCCCTTAAGCACTGCATTCTTGCCAAATTTCTCCTGAAGCAAAAGAGTCGCTTTCTGCATTCTCTTTTCCTTCTCATCTGCCTTTTTCTCTTCTGCCCGTTCCATATCTCTCTTGGTATAATCGGTAAAAAGATCCATCTGCTCCGGCTCTTCCGGCGGAATATCAGCCTCACTGATCACGCCTGCCGCAACAACGTTTACTCTCCTGATAAGAAGATCCGGGTCAACAATCCTGTCATAGAGCTGTGTCATGACTTCCATTATCTTCCTTGTGGAACTGGTATATCGCTCTAAATTACCGGTTCCATGTGCATGCTTGGGTGCCATTCTTCCGTAATAATCAGCCGTAACCGTCCCTGTATACCTCTTACCGGTTTTGGCAACTGCATATACCGTATCCTGAGGCGTTCTGCCTTGATGCAGGACCTTAAGGCTCTCCCTGTCATAGCTGACCGTCAGAACCACCTGTCTGGTCACCAGGTTCTTCCTGACAAGGTCAAGCACCAGAAGTTCCGTCATCTCTTTTACTATTAGCTTGCCCTTTTCCGCATCATATGGCTCCATCAGAACCTGCCCTGATGAAATCGAGTTATTCTCAGGCTTGTAGGACTTGATAGTCGCAATATCAGTAGGTTCCCATCCCCAGGCATGATCAATCAAAAGCTCAGCATTTATACCGAACTCTTTATAAAGGCGATCTTCATCCTGAATACTGAGCCTTGCCACATCTCCCATTGTATAGCACTGCATGCTCTCAAGACGCCTTGCAATGCCTCGTCCTACCCTCCAAAAATCCGTTATCGGCCTGTGACACCACAGAAGTTCTCTGTAACTCATCTCATTTAGTTCCGCTATACGCACACCCTGCTCATCTGCCTGCGCATGCTTGGCAACTATATCCATTGCAACCTTGGCCAGATACATGTTGGTTCCAATCCCTGCCGTAGCTGTAATACCGGTATTCTTAAACACGTCACTTATCATAGTCTTGGCCAGTTCATGGGCTGTCAAAGAATAGGTATGCAAATAAGCCGAGACATCGATAAAACACTCATCTATGGAATAAACATGAATATCATCGGGACTCACATAATTCATGTAAGTAGAATAAACTTTTGTGCTGACTTCTTCATACTTGGCCATTCTGGGCGGTGCTGTGATATATGCCAATTCCAGAGAAGGGTCTCTTTCGAGCTCCCTTGCATCACAAGAAGATCCGGAAAAGCAAAAGTTTCCCGAATCGTCCCTGACAGCTACACCGAGCCTGATTGCATTGTTAAGGCGCTTTATATTGATCTCCTTAACCTTCTGAACCACTTCGAACAACCTTGCTCTGCCGGATATTCCATATGCTTTTAAAGATGGTGAAACCGCCAGACAGATTGTCTTTTCCGTTCTGGTAGGATCTGCAACCACCAGATTTGTCATAAGCGGATCGCATTCTCTGTCTACCGCCTCCACAGAGGCGTAAAACGACTTCAGATCTATGGCTATATATTGTTTATCCATGTTATAAAGTATATCCCAAAACCTCTGATACTGCACCGTCAACGCGACACGCCCTGTCATCCAAATACACATCACAAGTAATCTTGCGCGAGTTGGAACCATATTTCTCTATTGTCTCCGGAAGATTGTCATTAACCGCGTCAAAATTGAGTCCATGATCTCTGCAAAATTCCACAGCCCTGTCCAGGGGCTCTCCTGCTCTGCATGTCCACAGTATAAGCTTATCGCCCTCTCTCTGCCTTGTTATAAGGTAATCTATAAGTCCGTTGTTGGCCGGCCCAACTTCAGGCCATTCGCCCATACTTAATGTACCGTCAAAATCCACTGCGTAAATCATAGTCAAACCTCACTTTCTCCATCAGGCCTTGGATTCAAGAAACCACTTTGCTCCGGATGGACAATCCTCAAAATATAAATGTATCTCTTTTCCGTCTACAATACAGGTATATACAAGCCCCGCACCTCCGGCTCTTCTGCTGGCTCCGGGGACACAATCCTTAACTCTTGTGATCTGATATTTCTTGCCATCTTCCCACTCTATTGAAAGAGGGCGTATCTCTCCTTCATCCGAAATCTCCACCACTGTATCTACGTAAACCTTATGCCCTATTCGAATTGCCATATCAGGCCTCCTATCATTCATTCTCCCCAAGAACCTTGTTACCATTCTGGAAATATGCCACAGGATGTATCATGTGGTCATCAGCCTTTGCATCGAGTCCGGACAGTTCCTTGTCGTAATACATCAGCCCTCTTAATATGGCATTGTATCCAAATCGCCTGCGTATATCTGTCACCGCAAGATCAGCTCTTAAATACTTCTCTCTCAGCATCTCACTCATAAAAAGATCCGTCTGATAAGGCATGGTATCGGGAACCAGCCCTGCCACCCTTACTCCGACACTGCGGATCGGATGTCCCCAGTCATAATTGGCCTTAAACAGTTGCCATGCATAACCTGCGATTTCCTCTGAAATATTGGTAGGAACGCCGACCCTGTGCTGCCTCGTAAAGCTAAAGAGACCGTTATCTCTTATACTGATACCTATCACATCACCAATAAAATGATTCTCTCTAAGCCTTGCTGCCACACTTTCCGAGAGCAGATAAATGACCATCCTGACATCTTCATCAGTCACCAGATCTCTTGGTGTAGTTGTGCTGTTTCCGACACTCTTTATGGGCGAGTACTCTCCTACAGCTGCCACCGGTGTCTGATCCTCACCTCTGGCAAAAGCAGAAAGCACGTATCCTATCTTGCCGAATATGTTGTGTAAGCTCTCCGGGTCTGCCTTTGCAAGGTCTCCGATGGTGATTATCCCGTATTTCCTGAGTTTCTCATCGGTGTGTCTGCCCACATACAAAAGATCCGATACCGGTGCATTCCACAGAATATCCTTATAATTCTCCCGGGAAATTTGGGTGATGGCATCAGGCTTTTTATAATCAGATCCAAATTTCGCATAGACCTTGTTCCACGAAACGCCTATGGAAACAGTGATTCCCAGTTCCTTTTTAACCCGGTCGGATATATCCTGCGCGATAGACATCCCATTATCAGTTCTGAGCATGTCCCTGGAGTGCGTTATATCGATCCATGATTCATCCAGTCCATAGGGCTCCACCAGATCTGTATAATCCATGTATATATTCCTGGCCTTGCGGGAAAATCTGATATATTCGTCATAGTTTGGCGATACGATAGTGAGATCTCCACATACCTTTCTGGCCTGCCAGAGGGCCATTCCAACCTTAACTCCCCGCCTCTTGGCTATGTAATTGGCAGTAAGCACTATTCCGTGTCGCGCCTCAGGGTCTCCACCCACAGCCATCGGTATATCGCGAAGTCCCGGATTATGAAGCATCTCTACAGCAGCGTAGAAGCAGTTACAATCTGAATGAAGTATTATCCTGTCATCATCCATAAGCACTCCTCGGCACCCGCAAACATATGTTGCGAACGTTTGTTCTTGTTTGTGCTTATATTGTACGAATGTTTGTTCGAAAAATCAACCGCTAGATGTTGTGGTGGGAGCTTTATTGGACTTATTTGCCCGCACTTCCGATGGCAGGCATAAAAAAACAGGGCCACTACCCATCTGCGATGAGTAATGACCCCGTCATATTTAGTATTCAGTTTTTATTTACTTTACTTCGTCGGTAGTTCCGTCCTTTTTTACTACCTCGAGCTTGCATCCAAGTCCGAAAGCAGCTACCGATCCGGCGATAAGCGCCCAGGGTGCTGCAGCCAGTCCAAGGATTCCTCCGATGATTCCGACATTTACCGGAACACTGAGTACAACCTGATCATCCTTGCGGATCTGAATCCTGTCCACATTGCCCTCTTCCACTTTCTTTTTGAGCTTTTCTACAGCTGCCTTAGCCTCTTCGCCAATGTCTATTGTATCGGGTCGGATCAGCTTGATAGCTTCTTCAACATTTCCGTTCGACTTTGTAAGGGCCTCTTTTGCAGCCTTGTATTCAACACCTGTTTCCTCCATTACTTTCTCAATAGCTTCTAATGTGATTTCCATGTTTAATCCCTCCTCTAATCTTTGTGATCTATTAAGAAATCAGCTATGTTTTTGCTGATGATATGATTATATTCGGGAATCATGCCCATAAAAATACTTCATTCCGTGAATTACAGCCATCTATTTCTCCCCTTATGCAGGTCCCACAATAATAATCCACAAAAAAGATAGACTCTTTTTATACTTTCTTTAGCGTCGGATTACTTTAAATACAGAATTATAGGGTATTATAGCTATAACGGTTGTTGTCAAATCAGATGGAGACTAAACCTATGGGCAATTCAAACCTATATTCCAAATCACATAGAGAAAAAGTAGTGGATACTATAAACATAGGCGGAAAATACGTGGACAGAGAAGCTCTTACGCAGAGAATCATCACTGCAGCTACCACTTCGGTATTTGCCGTGTCATTTATTACATTTCTGATTCTGCTGCTAACCTGATCAGATAACTTTAATCTGGCATGACCTCATGGTTTCAAGCGCAGCTTCATGCTTCTCTACGGTTACGCCTGCACAGCATGAAGAATCCACGCTGATCTCCACCTCAGGCATAAATGCTTTGAGCATAAGTGCGTTTGAAACAACACAAATATCTGTGCACAATCCGACCATCTCAATTTGAAGCTCTTCTTCCTTTGAGAGCTTTAATATTTCATCAACAAGAGCTGTTGAGCCGAATGTGGGCTTATTTATTATTTTTGCCCCCTCAAGTACGGCTGCAACGGCTTTATTTATTTCCCATCCTTCAGTACCCTCAACACAGTGAACGACAGGAAGATTCTTGCCCTCCTGAGTCTCCATGTAGTTGGGCTGATGTGTATCTCTTGTGGCAAATACGTCCTTTATATCATAACGCTTGATTTTTTCTACCACATTGGGAACAATCGAAACAGCTTCGGGTGTTCCGAGAGCTCCGTCGACAAAGTCCTTCTGCATGTCGATGACAATCAGTATTTTTCTCATATCTTTTCTCTCTCCCAAAATATTATTTATTTCTCAGATTCCCTGGGCAAGCGGCTGTAGGTCTCGCTAAGAAGATGAATACTCCTTGCCAGATCATCTGAGAGATAGTTCGGTGTAAGGCGCCATTGCCAGTTTCCCTCTGCCGTTCCCGGAGTATTGATCCTGGCCTCTTTCCCCTTACACAGATAATCCTGTATAGGAATTATACACAAATCTGCCACAGAGCGATACGCCTCTCTGATAATATCCCACACAAATGCACCATAGTCTGTATTCATGGAGTTGATATATCTTCTGGTAAAAGACCTTTCGCCCTCGTTAATCTCCTGAACCCATGCAAAAGTCGGTGTATTGTCATGTGTTCCGGTATAAACAACAGAGTTCTTCTCGTGTCTGTGATTCACATAACAGCTGTCCCAGCTGGTAAAGCCATACTGCAAAACCTTCATGCCCGGAAGTCCGGAATCCTGAAGGAGTTTAACATTCTCTTCTGTAGTCGTCCCAAGATCCTCTGCGATCATGTCCAGCTTTCCAAAACTCTTTTTAAGGGCATTAAACAGATCCATACCGGGGCCTTTTTTCATTTTGCCATTCTGTGCTGTCTCATCTCCGAAAGGAATCTCATAATACTCGGAAAAGCCGTGGAAATGATCTATACGGATCACATCAAACCACTGATAATTGCGCTCTATTCTCTTTATCCACCAGGAATAACCATCCTTTTTGAGCGCAGACCAGTCATAGACAGGGTTTCCCCACAGCTGTCCGGTAGGAGAAAACGCATCCGGCGGACATCCTGCCACCGACTTGGGTTCAAAGTCCTTATCCATCTCAAAGACTTCAGGATGTGACCAGCTGTCCGCGCTGTCCATGGCAACATAGAAGGGCAGATCTCCAATGATCTTTACTTTATGCTTGTGGGCATAGACAAGAAGCTCCTGCCACTGTTCATCAAATTTATACTGCTGGAAACAGATGAATTCCATTTCCTTTTTGTTGTTTTTCTTTATTTCTTCAATTGCTTTTTTATCTCTGCTTCTGAGTTCCTTATCCCATTCAGTCCAGGATTTTCCGCCCTGTAATTTCTTTATGACAAGATACAGAGCATAATCCTCAAGCCAATACGCATTTTCCTTGGAAAACTTCTCAAATTCCTTTTTATCACCCTTTTCCAGGAAGTTTTCGTATGCCTTCTCCAATAGATCATATCTGTTTTCGTATAGTTTGCCGTAATCCACAGCCTCAAGATTTCTGCCAAAATCAATGTTATTCACATCATCCCAGGCAAGAAGCCCTTCTTCTATAAGTTTTTCAGGCGAAATAAAATACGGATTACCTGCGAATGCCGAAAGCGGCTGATAAGGTGAATTACCAAAACCCGTAGGTCCCAGAGGAAGAACCTGCCAATACCCCTGCCCGGATTTTTCCAAAAAATCAACAAATTCAAATGCTTCTTTAGAAAAACAGCCAATTCCAAATCTGGATGCCAAAGAAAAAACCGGCATCAATATTCCGCTTTCCCTGTTCAACACCTTCTCCTCCTTGCATATCAGTTGTTATTATATAACTTTTCTATTGCCTTTATATCCCTTGTAAAGCGCTCTACAACCTCATCCGGGCCAACAATCTTTATGGCGTTTCCAAAAGAAAAGACCCATCCCAAAAACTGTTCACTAAGAGCCACATCCACGTTAGCTTCTGCCCATTCTTCATCATCCGTACGGCGTATCGTTATGTCTTTTCCGAATCTGTCCAGCAAAACTCCCACAAGATCGTTTTTAAACCTGAGCTTTACCTTGACCTCTTTACCGCCAAACATTCCAAAATTGATCCTGGCATAGGTTGCCATATCAAATTCCTCAAAGTGAGCTCTTCCCTCGCGTTTTTCTTCTAGAATCTCAATACCTCTCATCTTATCGACTCTGTAATGCTTAATCTTGTCAGCCTCAGAATCAAATGCGATAAGGTAATAATTCTCGTCATCCCAGGTAAGTGCCCAGGGACTCACTTCATATTTTGAGTCTTTTCTTGGAACCATTTTCTTGTCCAGATTCCATTTATAATAGTCGAAGCTGATCTTACGATTGCTGCTTATGGCGTTATGTATGTCATCGACAACGTAGTAAATACTCTCGTTCATTGTCTTTATTCTGCCCTGCACCACAACCTGGCGCTTCAACTGCTGTGCCTCGTAGTCACTGACAAGCCCCGTAAGCTTCTTTATAAGCTCATTGGACTTTTTCTCCGTAATAAACTTTGAAGATTGTATTGCATCGACCAAAAGCTTAAGTTCAGCGACTTCAAATTCCTTGCTTCCGAGATGATAGCAGAAGTTTCTTCCGTCCTTTTCACCGATAACATCGAATCCAAGCGTTCTGAGAGCATCCATATCGTCGTAGAGGCTCTTTCTGTCAGCTGCAATATCATAACTCTCAAGATATTGTTGTATTTCCGGCATGGTTATCGTATGCGTGTCATCGGTCTTTTCCAACAAAACGCGATACAAATAATACAATTTGAGTTTTTGATTAGCACTTCTTGGCACGCTTACTCCTCCTCAAGCTTTATCAAGCACTTTGACCAACGCATTCATGTACTCAGGAATATCCGGCGGACGCCTTGCGGACACTATGTTTCCATCAATAACAACCGGTTGGTCAAGCCAGATCGCTCCGGCATGTGTAAGGTCATCCTTTATACCGGGTGTACTTGTAACCTTTCGTCCATTAAGTACCTCCGCAGAAGCCAGAACCCATCCGGCATGACATATCTGTCCGATAAGTTTTCCGTCCCGATCCATATTTCTTACTATTTCAAGGACTTTAGGAAATCGTCTGAGCTTGTCCGGAGCCCATCCTCCCGGTACCAGTACTCCGTCATAATCAGAGTCGTTTATATCGTTAAAAGACATTGTAACCTCGCAGGGAACACCATATTTTCCGTGGTACATCCCGGGTTTTTCCGCCACAAGATCGACCGTTACTCCCTCTTCTCTCAGTCTCATCACCGGACACCAAAGTTCAAGGTCCTCAAAATCATCACTTACCAGTTGAATTACTCTCTTCATGCTTAAATCCTCCATGTAAAAAGAAACAGCATTACAAATACAATTATAGTGCATTTATCTTGATTTAGCGATATTTGGGTAATAGAATGAAAATAGACTAATTATTATTTCCGAAAGGATTTCAAACATGAAATTGATACGAAACAGAGCATTCAGACTCATCGTTATACTGATATGTATCGGAATTATAATATATGAGTCAATCGGCCTTTACAATGAGAATAAAGAGTACAATATAGCAGGTACCGAATATGAAGAAATCGTGGAGAACTCCGTTTCTGTAGCAGACACATCGGAGCTCCCTCCCGGTGCCACATATCCGCCTTTACATGTTGATTTTGCACAGCTCAAAAGCATAAACAAAGACTTCACCGGCTGGCTTTATATGCCATGCTTTGATCTGAACTATCCCGTTGTACATGAGAATGAAATTGATGAGTACATTAAAAAGACCTTTGAAGGCAAGTACAACAGCTCCGGATGTCTTTTTACAGATGTTCTCAGCACCAAGGATTTCACCGGAATGCATGATATCATTTTCGGACATAATATGCGAAACGGATCCATGTTCGGACAATTCAAGAAGCTGATCCAGGATGACGGCAAAGACATAATCAATTCCAATCCATATGTCTATATATATACCGAAAATGCCGTATACAAGTACAAAGTCTTTGCCTATTACGTTACAACCGTAGGAAGTGATGCATATTCTGTAGTCACATCAGAGCAGGAATACAACGATTTTATCAAGTATATATCAGACAACAGCCTTTATGAAAAGCCCGCTGATTTAAGCCTTGATAACTTTCCTTCTATACTCACGCTCTCTACATGCAGCGGAAGATCAGGAAGCGGAAAGCGACTTGTAATACATTCTGCCAAGGTAGAAAGCTGGACTATAAACTAAATATCCATCAATTTTTGCGCAAAAGAGAAGTCATAGATGTTATATAACATCTATGACTTATTTAAATTCTTTAATCAACGATCAAATGCAGTTATATCCCTTGTTTGTAAGGATATTCTCAACCTGATATATATCATCAGTGTGCATTACCATTATTGGGAGTCCTGACTCTCTGTTAAAAGAGAGATATATGTAATTAACGTTAATATTGCTTGAATACAGCGTCTTTAAAATCTTATCAAGAGCTCCGACTTCATCGGGACATTCAACGGCTAAAACCGGCGTTGTTTTGCAAATATAGCCATCTCCTCTAAGGACTTCCAGACACTTGGTCGGATCAGAAACCACCATTCTGATAATTCCATATTCTGCGGAATCATTGGTTACGGAACCGAGAATGTTAATTCCATTTGAATTAAGAAGTCCCGTGATACTCTGAAAACATCCTTTCTTATTCTCTGCGTAAATTGATACCTGGTCTAACATAACTGTCTCTCTTTCTGTTTTATTCCTCATCGAAGAGCTTCTTTACAGCAAGAAGCACATCATACGATGTAAAGGGCTTGATAACAAAGTCTTTTGCGCCCTTCTTAAGAGCCATCATGATCATAGACTCATACTTCTGGTCCGAACACATGATAACCTTGGCATTAGGATCTATCTTCATGATCTCAGTAAGCGCATCTATGCCGTTCATCTTGGGCATATTTATATCCAAAAGCATTACATCGGGCTTGGTTTCCTTGTAAAGCTCTATGGCTGCATCTCCGGAAGTAGCCTCTCCGACAATCTGATAATCCTCAGCCGGCAAAGCACCCCTAATCATTTCTCTCATCAGTGTAGTATCATCAGCTATAAGTACTCTTTTACGCATATAGTCTCCTTCACAATAATACAGTCACTAAAAAGGTCTTTTTTATTATATTATCCCATTCAATGTTCTTTTGCTAGTCTATATTATATATACATGTTATACTTCTCTTTCGGAATACAATATGCGAGGAAATAGTAATTTATGAACAAGGAAAACAAAATGGGCGTAATGCCCGTCAAAAAACTGATTATATCCATGTCTCTGCCCATGATGATCTCTATGCTTGTGCAGGCACTATATAACGTTGTAGACAGTGCTTTCGTTGCACGTATACCAAATAACGCCACTGAAGCAATAACAGCTGTTACTCTTGCTTTTCCCATGCAGAACCTGATGATTGCCCTTGGCTCCGGAACAGGTGTAGGTATCAATGCTCTTCTTTCACGTTCACTTGGCGAAAAGAAATTCGACAAGTCCGATTCTGCTGCTAACTGTGGACTTTTTTTGACATTTTTTAATTTTGTATTGTTCTTTATTATTGGTTTGTTTTTTGCACGTCCGTTTATTGCTTCTCAGTATAACAGCGGACTTATCATGGAATTCGGCACTGAATATCTCAGGATTATCTGCTTGTTTTCTGCAGGAATATTCTTTCAGATGACTTTTGAAAGACTGCTTCAGTCCACCGGTAAAACTATTTACAGTATGATTTCTCAGGCCACAGGCGCTATCATCAATATTATTTTTGATCCGCTCCTGATCTTTGGTATTGGCCCGTTCCCGGAACTCGGTGTCGCAGGAGCTGCATACGCTACGGTTTTGGGTCAGTTTATCGGCGCCTCCATTGGTCTTTTCTGCAATCTGAACTTCAACAAGGAAATTGTCTTTTCCATGAAAAAGATCCTTCATCCGGAGCTTGAAACTATAAAAGACATCTACTATGTTGGTGTTCCGTCAATACTAATGATGTCCATCGGCTCAGTAATGACTTATCTTTTAAACAAGATTCTCATTACTCTTTCTCCTTTGGCCACAGCTGTATTTGGCATATATTTCAAGTTACAGAGCTTCTTCTTTATGCCGGTATTCGGTCTCAACAACGGTCTGATTCCTGTATTGGCTTACAACTACGGTGCAAAGAGTAAATCTCGAATTGTAGAGGCACTCAAATTTGCCTTGGTACTTGCTCTTTCCATCATGATGATCGGTACAATTACATTCTTTACGATTCCCGGAACACTTCTGGGTATATTTAATGCTGAACCGGACATGTTGCAAATCGGAATCCCTGCACTTCGTATTATATGTCTGTCATTCCCTGTAGCCGGCCTGTGTATAACCATGGGTTCTATATTCCAGGCATTTTCGAAGAGTATTTACTCTTTGATCATATCTGTCGGAAGACAGCTGGTTGTTTTAATACCTGCCGCCTGGCTTTTATCAAAAACAAACAACATAAATCTCGTTTGGCTCGCATTTCCCATTGCTGAGATTGCTTCACTAGCCCTTTCAACCTACTATTTCACAAAGCTGTATCGCCAAACAGTAGAAAAAATCTGAATTTATAATACTCTTTTTGTTAAAAGTCAATAGTTTAGCGCTTTTTCAGAATTGTGCACTAAAAAACACATTGATTTTTGGCATTTTTTCGTGTTTAATCTATTGAGAATGCCCAAAACTAGGTGTAAAATCAATTTTGTAGTAAAAATTCTCATTTTGAGGGAGGTATTATACCATGAATAAAACAGAACTTGTTGATGCTATTGCAAAAGAGACTGGTCTTTCAAAGAAGGATTCAGAGAAGGCTGTTAAGGCTTTCACAGATGCTGTATCAAAAGAGCTTAAGAAAAAAGGTAAAGTTCAGCTTGTAGGATTTGGAACATTCGAGACAGCTAAGAGAGCTGCTAGAACAGGTAAGAATCCTCAGACTGGCGCAGCTATTAAGATTCCTGCAGCTACAGTTCCTAAATTCAAAGCTGGCAAGGCTCTTAAGGATGCTGTTAACGGCAAGAAGAAATAATTTAAGAGAAAATATTAGCCCTCGGACAATTGTCCGAGGGCTTTTTAATGCATTTAAAGGCGATTTTAGACGTTTTTCTTAATTTCCCGACCTTCCTCTCAGCTTTTCTTCCAAAGCCTTGTGAGCAAGGTAAATATCGTTATTTTTGTCCATATCCTGCTGGATCAACATTCTAATGTATTTTGTAGCAGACATATTAGCAGCTTTTGCCATATGTTCTACATAATCTCTATAACCTCTGATATCAAGAAGAAGGAACTTCTCTTTCTCATATCTGCTGGCACTTTTTGTCTGATTGTCATTTTTCTCTGCTTTTTCAGGTTTATTAATTCTGTTATTAATAACTTCGTCTTGAACTTGTTCTTCTTCAATAGCAGGTGCTTGGGGCTTTGGTTCCTGAACTACAGGGACTTCTACTTCAGGTTCTGCAATAGGAACTTCTACAACCTTAACCGGGGTTTCTTCTTTCTCAGGAACATTGACTTTTTCAGTCACTTTTTCTTCTTTTACAATATCGTTTGTTACTTCAACATTAACAGAAGCCGCTTCTTCTCTAGCATCAAGTCTTGACATTCCTGCAAATAATCCCTTACCGGTTTTATTGGCACCCTGCTTCAACATACTTGCTTTACTTGCCATCACTCATCCTCCTCCAAGAATTCATCAATGAAATCATCATAGTCTCTTGCAGCTGCTGAACCACCTGAATATTCAAATATATCCATCTTCATTGTCTGTGCTTCCTCAACGGATACATTCAGTCTAATCTTGGATTTAAACACCTTAGTTCCGAGTAATTCTGCCTTTTCCTCTATATCATTGATCCAAATCTTGGAATTGGCTGTATTTCTGACCTTAGTAACAAGAATTCCGTCTACTTTAAGCTTGTCATTAGTAAAATCATGAATCTGATCTATAAATTTATATAGTCTGGATAATCCCTGAAGAGAATAAGCGCCGGGCTCCAGCGGTATTATTACCTCATCTGCTACTGTTAATATATTCATAAGAACAACGCCAAGTGCAGGACTACAGTCAAAAATGCAGAAATCATAGTCTTTATTCAGCTTACCGAACGCATCCCTGATAAGTCTTTCACGTCCCAGAGCTCCAAATGTCATATCTGCTGAAGCAAGATCAATTCCTCCCACTATAAGGTCCAGATTCTCTCCAATAGGAATAATTGCACGATTTATATCCTTTTCACCCTTCATTACTTCAAAAAGCTTAGCAGGAACGTTTTTGAAGAAATATTCCTGCTGCTCAGGTGTAAGTGCATCAATATCTTCAGGATCCGGATCAATTTCATTAAGGTCAATACCTGCTGTCATAGACAAATTCTCCTGTGGATCAGCGTCTACAACAAGTACTTTATACCCCCTATTCGCAAGTCCTACTGCTAAGGCATAGCTCGAAGTAGTCTTCGCAACTCCGCCTTTCTGATTACTAAAAGCTACAATTCGCATGATTCCTCCCAAACTTATATAACATATATCTGTTATAAATTTTATACATTCTTAATCCTATAATATTATATAATGCTGGGTATTTAGTTTCAATATGTAATATGTTGAATATATTATATTTTATATGTATATATTATATAACTTATATGTGTTATGCGATTGAATTCTGTATCATATAGTTTATTTATGTTATATATCATCTTTTCTATTTTAAATGTTATATATCTTATTTAATATATATTCTCTATATTATAGGCAACTAATTTGCTCCGGTTATGTATGATATATATGTTTTATATTTGTTACTTTATATATAATTTATCTCATTTGATTTTGCACATTAAATATGTTATATATTTTATTTATTTCATATATCCACTAGTGCATGTTTGTTTCATTTATCATCTTGCTGGCCAGGAGATGAATTTATCCAATATACATTCTGATACGTATTGTGATAATCCTGTTTTTCTGTAATATTCCAGTCATTTTTTGCCCAAAATGTTATATATGTTATATATTTATACGCTCTGAAAACCTCTATTTTACTAGGTTTTTGACTCTTCCGGATCTTTAGGCTTAAAACTGACAACAAGCCCATCATTTCTTTAATAAACTATCTTGTTATATATCATATATAGTGTTAGATTTAGTAAATTGATGTTAAATATCATATATCATATATTGTTTATTTATATTATATATCTTTTTGTCAATATAACATTTAGTTCTTGAATTATTATATTGCATAAATATTTGATGTATCATATGTATGTTATGTATGTTATATATCATATATTGTTTATATTTTATGTATCATTTATATTCTATATTTAATCAATATATTTAATGTTTTATTCTTTTTATTTATGTTCTTTATATTATATATCTTTTATAATGTGTATATTTAAATTGTATTATATATGTTATATTTCTTTTATTTTTTATATGTTTAAAATATCTGTTATATTAAATATATTTTATTTATGTTATTGATTTTATATTTGTTGTATTTTTTATATGCGTATGATATAATATTTATGTAGTATATGTTATATTTTAGCTATTCTATTTATATCATATGTAGCATATATTTTATATTTAATATATATGTGTTTTTGCGAGAGTTTTTCTAATTGATCTACTCCAGGCCCTTTAGAAGATCTGGATCAGCATAAGTATTCCTTATCAGCTTACTTATTTAATAAAAGATCAAAAAATTCTAGTATTTTATTAATTTATATCAATAAAATGAGCGTTATTAATCATATTACATTGTATTAGCTTTTCAGGAGCTTCATACTGGAATATCTACTCAGGAAATGATTTAAATATTGATTAATAAATTATAAAGAAATTATTAACTAGAAAATCAATAAGATGCAATCGATCTGCAAATCAACAGATATCGTTTAAGTTGAGTATTTTAGGGGGTTTTGAGGATTTACATTAAACACCTGAATGATAGGGTATTCAAATTGCAAGTTTAATTGCATGTCCAATAAATATAAATCACTATTTTGTATTATATATCACTCGTTATCTATTTAGTGTTTATGCTATTTAAAGCATATAATTAATATTGTTTTTAATTTATTGGCATACTTATTTCGATTATCGATATTGCATTTATGAATTATGACCGGAATAGTCATCTTTCAATTTTATACAATTTAAAAATCTGTCAATTTGTTATTTTCTATATTCCATAATATTTTCTTTTTATACATCTCTAATTTTATTTAATTCATTCAGCAATTTTTAATATCTGTTGTTACTTTTTTAGTAATCATCTGTATCATCACTTTATATCTAAATTAAATATAATATTTATAATTTAATTGATTTCTGCTGTTATTAAATATAATTTTAAATATTCAAATTTGATATAAATTGTTATATTCTTGGGTTAAATTAAATTATTCTTTTTATTCTTTTTATTCTTTTATTTCCTGTTCTCATTTCTTGTTCTTATTCACTTTTCTGATTTCTTTCCTGGCTAATCTAAAATCAATAATTTTTCCATCAAAATTTATTTCTTATTTTGAAACAGGAAGTCTATTGTTTTTTCAAAAAAGATTGTTTTATACACTTTCAATCTCAGATATGTTTCTCCTGACAAACCGGTGTTTATTTATTTTATTTATAAAACATACAATTGTTATTAATTAGCATCCATCAAAAAGCCAGTAATAATGCCATTTATAGCCAATCAGGGTGACCAAAAAGGGCACGAGTAGTAATAAAAAAGGGGTTCTAAGGTGTTCTAAAAGGGAATAAGCCGTGAATATAAAAGGGATGAAGGACTGCACGATAGGGGAACATAAAAGGGACATAAAGATAATAAAAAGGGATAATAGGTGACCGAAAAGGGAATATAAGTATTTCAAATATCACAATTTGTAAAATGCTGATAAATAGGGTATTTCAGAGCGGAAGAGAGTAATAGGTGACCAAAAAGGGAATGGAAAGGTGATGTAAAAGGGAATGAAAAAATATGCCCTGAATATTGCTTAAAAGGCCTATATAAGAATTTGAATGTATCTTACCGTGTTGAATAAATAAGTGATATGAGACTCACAAATAAGATCTAAATCAAAGAAAAGGGACCATAATTCAGGTTCAAATCCGAAAGGTAATCAAAAAAGGAAGCAAAGGTGACTAAAAAGGGAATGAGAATATGATCGTATATCATTAAATCTACAGGAAACATGCGGCTTTAAAATAAATAACTAGATTAGGGAATGTAAAAGGGAGTTAAAGGTGATTAAAAAGGGCATAATATTGATCGATTTGAATTGACTATTATGGTCTAAGGTGACAAAAAGGGAACGTTTATTTTCGAAAGGTGTACAAATAGGGAATCTCAGATGTTGACTGCATTAGGCAACAATTAATAGTGGTAAATTGAGGAAATACATACAAAATATTGTGAGAAAAAGCTTGTAAGTGACAAAAAAGGGAATATAATAAAGATAAGGTTTATAAAAAGGGAATGTTATTTTAACCGAGAAACCCAATAGGTGTAATAAATGGGAACATCTTATTATATCAATAGGTGAACAAAAAAGGAACCGGATTAAGAATGCAGAAAGAAAAGAGAGAGCAGCTCATAGTTAATAAGAGCTACAAAAAATCCAATGAACTTATAAATGCGATGGGTAAGGGAACTGCTCTTAGCCAGAAGTTATTTGCTATAGGAATGCAGCATATTCATGTTGATGAGACCAATAATGTTGTTGCGACTATATATGGAACTGATCTCAGAAAAATGTTTAAATCCAGTTCCGGTTCACTTTATGAGCATATAGAGGCTCTCTGTGACAGGCAGATTAAGGGCGCTACCATTTTTGACTGGAACCTTCTTATGAAGGATAAGGAAAATGGCAAGATTGAGGCTCATCAGGTTGTTACCGATGCTTCTTTTAAAAACGGAACACTTACTCTTAGATATAATAACTCACTTACCGATAAGATCGTAAATTTACAGAAGGATTATACAGTCCTAAGTTTGGCTGAGACTCTCAGTCTTAAGAGTGTATATTCTCTCAGATTATATGAGATGCTCAAGTCGGCTTACGATTATCAGTCAGCGGTTACCAAGAAACACGGAGATATGGTTTTTGAATATCTGTTGCCTGAGCTTAAATTGGAGCTTGGAATCATCAATTCTGGTGGAAGCAAAGAGATGAAGGCCGAGCTTGAGAAGGAATTTCCTGATTATGACAGGATAGACGAGCTGGCAGAAAAAACCGGACAGACTAAATATAAAGAATTCAAGATATTTAACAGAAATGTTCTTCAAAAGGCGAAGGATGAGCTTAACAGTAAAACAAGTCTTATAGTTGATTACGAGCCTATTAAAAATGGTCGTAAGGCTGTCGGGATCAGGTTTTTTGTTACTAAGAAGGATTTAGAAGCGCCTAAATCAGTGCCTATTGTACATGCTAACAGAGATGAGATTTTAGATGAACTTATCGATCTGATGCACGATGATTTCAAACTCAGAGAGATAAGAGAAATAGCCGAGTCTGCAGATTATGATATTTCCAAGATAAAGAAAGCATACGAGTATATGCAGAATTACGGTACAGATATAGATGTTCCGATTGCTTTTATCAAGGATTGCATTAAAAAGGGATATTATAATACCGAGTCCAGGCCTAAAGCTTCAAAAAGCACTTCGTACAATAATTTTGTTCAACGCACGGACTATAACTTTGAGGAACTTGAAAAGAAGCTGCTTGAGAACTAAAAATCTTTATTTATGATATATAACATATATGTAATTTGTGGAGGAGTTAATGGAGCAGATAGTCGCTAAATTGCTGATATATGGGGATCTTCCAGTGGATTCTATCCTTATGCAGCTCTCAAATGTGTATAAGGATTTTCACAGTGGAAATTATTCCAAAGAAGATCTGATCACGAGATGCTACAGACAGGTCAAAC
>JAEEGJ010014338.1_pt1 | contig 18846 bp, 12 predicted proteins | sample 8958761 | NCBI WGS metagenome assembly JAEEGJ01 (sample SAMN16246546, study PRJNA631951) | gut metagenome | biome: gut microbiome; feature: rumen; material: RS-attached | host: Bos | place: Iran: Karaj | collected 2018-10
CTTCACGTTCATTCCGAACAAACTAGCGAAGAACGTCGGGAGCGATATCGAGATCGTCACGATGGTCAAGTTCTTCATCAGCTGGTTCACGTTGTTGTTGATGACGCTTGCGCGCGCATCCATCATGGATGTCAAGATGTTCGCGTAGATGTTTGCCTGCTGCAGGCTCTGGCCGTTCTCAATCTGGATATCTTCGAGCAGCTCGCGTTCGGCTTCGGTCCAGTTGAGGCTCCTGCCCATCTGGAGTTTCTTCAGGAGCGTGTCGTTGCTGTTGAGTGCACTCACGTAGTAAATCAAGCCCTTGTTCAGGCTGAACATGCTGAGCAGGTACTTGTTTTCCATCGAGGTGTTGAGGCGCAGTTCCAAATCGTCGTTGATGCGGTTGATAATGCGCAGGTGTTCGTTAAAGTGAGATATCGCGAAACTCAGTACGCGGAGCACGAAGGTATTGAGACTGTCGATTTTCGAGAAGCGGCGTTCGTCCATCACGGGGATGTCGCTGTCGGTAAGGAGCAGCACCCAGTCCTTGAAGATGAATATGCCGAAGGATTCCACGCGGAACTGGAAATTGTCCTCGGCGGAATAGTTCTTCGGCTTCTTGAACACGATGGTCGTGAAGTCGTCGTCGTACTCGATACGGGAAAGCTCGTCGGAGTCGAATGCGGAGGCGATGGTATGCTCGGTTATCTCGTATTCCTTGACCAGGACGCTGCGCTGTTCCTGGCTGAGGGAGCCCATGATGACGATGTCAGCCGCATCTTCGTTCGGGGCGCCAACAATGCGGCCCGATTCGATTTTGTAATACTTGAGCATACCGCCCCCTTTGATCGAACGCGGGTAAATATAGTAAATGGCTCAGGACGACCGGTATTTTGTAAGCAATAAAAAAGCCCCGGCAGGTGCCGGGGACTTTTGAACTCGTTGTCCAGAAGGTGCTTACACGCCCTTCTTGAAGCGGTTGGACCACCACAGAACGATCGGAGAGCAGATGCATACGGAGGAGTAGGTACCGATGAGGATACCGAAGCACTGCACGAGACCGAAGTCGCGGATGGAGGAGCCGCCCATCACGGCGAGGATCACACACACGAACAAGGTCGTGAGGGAGGTCACCATGGTACGGCTGAAGCACTGGTTCATGGAGCGGTTGATGGTTTCGCCGAAGTTTGCGGAACCGTAGACGCTCGTGTTTTCACGGATACGGTCGAAGTTCACGATGGTATCGTTCACGGAGTAACCGATCATTGTCAGGAGCGATGCGATGAGGGCGCCGTCGAAGGAAAGGCTAAACGCGGAGATGAAGCCGAGCGTGATGATGGTATCGTGGACCAGGCCGAGCACGGCGGCCACACCGAAACCAAGACCGAACTTGCCGAATCGGAACCACACGTAGAGCAGGATGCCGAGCCAGGCGAGAATCACGGACAAGATTGCATTGAAGCGGAGCTCTGCACCGATGGTCGGACCGACGGTGTCCTTAGCGACGATTTCGCACTTCTGGTTGGCGGCCTCGAAGGCCTTGGCCATGGTGGCTTCGAAGTTAGCGTCGTCGGTACGGAGGCTGACCTGGTAGGAGTTCGCGGAAGTACCGCCCAGAGAGCGGACCTTCGTGCCGGAGATGCCTGCAGCGGAGAGAGCCTTGTTCAGGTCGGTCTCGTGCTTGGCGTCATCCTGGTACTGGATGGTGTAAACCTGACCACCAGTGAAGTCGATGCTGAAGTCGAATCCCTTGATGGCGATGCATGCGATGCTTGCGACAATGAGGATTGCAGAGACTGCGCCGAACTTGCGACGGTTCGGAATAATCGGGAGGTTCGCCTCGTTGATGGCCTTGATGCCGTTACCGATAGAGAGCGTGGTAGCGTCGCGCTTGGCGAGCTTCCAGTCGAGGATGGCGCGGGTCACCGTGATGGCGCAGAAGAGCGAGGTGAGGATACCGATAGTAAGCGTAAGACCGAAACCCTTCACGGAACCGGTACCAATCTTGTAGAGGATAAGGCCGGTAAGAACGGTCGTCAAGTTGGAGTCGAGAATTGCGGTAAATGCGCGTTCGTAACCCTTGGCGACTGCCGCACGGGCGGTAAGGCCGTTCTTGAGTTCTTCACGGATACGTTCGTAGATAATCACGTTCGCGTCGAGAGACATACCCACGACGAGGATGAAGCCTGCGATACCGGGGAGCGTGAGGGTCGCGTTGAAGAGCGACATCACGGCGGCGGTCACGAGCGTGTTGATGATCATACCAATGCTTGCAATGAAACCACCGAGACGGTAGTAGCCCACCATGAAGAGCAAGCAGATAACAAGACCGATGGCGCCGGAACCGAAGCCCTGGGAGATGTTCTCTTCACCGAGGGTAGCACCCACGCTACGGCTTTCGATAATCTTCATCGGGGCCTTGAGGGCACCTGCACGGAGCACGACAGCGAGGCGGTTGGCTTCGGCCATGTCGTCGAGACCGGTAATCTGGGCGTCACCGTTCGGGATGCGGTCCTTGATGACCGGGGCGCTGATGACCTGGTTGTCGAGCACGATGGCCATCTGCTTGTTGATGTTCGCGGCGGTCACAGCGGAGAACTTCTTGGGACCGATGCCGCCGAAGCGGAGCTTGACTGCCACTTCACCGGCGCTCACACCGTCAGCAACACGTTCCGGGCGGGCATCGACGATGTCGTCACCACCCATTTCAGCACGGCGCTTGAGGAGGTAGAGGCGCTTGGCCTTGACCGGGGAATCGCGGTTAATCTTTTCGAGGCCGCTACCGAAGGCAAAGGCGACGTCACGCGGGATGAGCTTCTTGACGCCCTCGAGCTCGAGGATCTTCTTGACCTTCTCGATGTTCTCTTCGGCGATGAACCCGCCGTTGCCGAACTGGAGGTAGTAATCGCTGAAAGCCTTGCCGACCTCGGATGCCGGTACGGTTTCGGCGGCGGAGTCAGAAACGGTGGAATCTTCAGCCTTTGCCGTCTGGACGGAACCGCCGAGCAGTTCTTCGTCGGAGAGGGCCTTGGTGGTATCCTTGGCAGAATCGACCTTGGCGACCGTGGAATCCGCGGCGGCGGAGTCGGCAACCGTAGAATCGCTGGCCACGTCGGTGGTCTGGCGGGTCAGATACTGGTTCAGGAGCGTCGTTACCGTGTTGAACTTTTCCGCCTCGGCGAGAATCTTGAATTCAAGCTTTGCGGTGGAACCCACGAGGGCCTTTGCGGTAGAATCGTCTACGCCGGCAAGTTCGACCAGGATGCGGTCGTCGCCGGAGGGCGAAATCTGCGGTTCGGAAAGACCGTACTGGTCAACGCGGTTACGGATGATTTCGAGGGACTGCTTCTGGATGTCCTGGATATCGTCGTCTTCCTTGAGACCGGACTTGTCGATCTGGAGCGTAATGCTCGTACCGCCGGCGAGGTCGAGGCCGAAATTGATGGACCTGGAGGACAGTTTCGGATTTTCCTTGAGGAAGGCCTTCTTTTCGTCACCCTTCTTGGAGTGAACCTGGATGGAGGGCCATACCGTGTAGGCCGAGAGTGCAATGACGAGGAGAATTAATATTTCTCGCATGCCGAATGTATGTTTGTTCATTTGTAATCCCTTAATAAGGCATTAATACGCATTTAGTTGCGGGTGCAAATGTAGAAAAATAGGAGGGGCCCGGGAGGCGGGAGACTATAGATAATTAATGATAATTAATGAAAAAGGCCGGCTCGGGTCCGAGCATATTGACCGCGAGGGTCATTTTCTGCCTGCCGAGGGTGCGCGTGACGCTAAAACCGGCCCCGTCGCTCTCGATTTCCACCTTCCCGTCGCGCAGGACGGGATTTTCGAGCCTCATCTTGGTGAGGCTGCGGATGAACTTGTAGATAGGCAGTGCCTTGCGCGCGGCCAGGTCATCCCAGGGGAATGCGCGCCTGCAGTCGGGATCCTTGCCTCCCTCCATGCCGATTTCGTCCCCGTAGTAGATGCAGGGAGCTCCGGGCATAAAGAAGAGGAGCGCAAGTGCGAGCCTTATACGTTCGGGGCTCGTGCGGGGTTGCGACGCGATACGGGTCGTATCGTGGCTCCCGAGCAGGTTCATCGGGGTGCCGAAGCGGTTTGCCGGGAAGGCCGCGCGGACCTTGTCGCAGAATTCGCCCGTGCCGATGGGCTTCTCGTCAAAGAGGTATTGCATGACTGCCTTGCGGAACGGGTAGTTCATGACGCCATCGAACTGGTCGCCCTGCAGCCATCGGGAAGGCTCGTCCCAGATTTCACCCACGATGTAGGCATCCGGATTGATGGCCTTGACCCTACGGCGGAATTCCTGCCAAAAACTATCGTCGTCGATTTCGTTGGGCACGTCGAGGCGCCAGCCGTCTATGCCGCGCCTTGCCCAGAATTCCCCGACCGAAAAGAGGTATTCCCGAACGTCGGGGTTACCCGTATTGAATTTCGGGAGGGCGGGGTAGTTCCACCAGCATTCGTAATTGGGCTTGCCCGAGTAGGCGTGTATGGGCCAGCTATGCACATGGAACCAGTCCACGTAGGGGGAGTCTTCCCCGAGTTCCATGAGGCTGTTGAACTGGAAGAACCCGCGGGAGCAATGGTTGAACACTCCGTCTAGAATGATACGGAGCCCGAGCGCATGCGCCTTCTTGACCAGGTTGTCGAAATCCTTGAGCGTTCCGAGTACCGGGTCAATCTCGAAGTAGTCTACCGTATGGTAGCGGTGGTTCGAATTGCTCTTGAAGATGGGGCAGAGGTAGATGGCGTTTGCCCCGAGCCCTGCGATGTACTTTAGTTTATCTGTGATGCCCGCGAGGTTCCCGCCGAACATGTTCGTGCGGGTGGGCTTGGTGTCCCAATCCACGAACTTGCCTACAGCCTTGTATTTCGGGCTACGGCAGAACCGGTCCGGAAATATCTGGTAGAAGATTGCGTCTTTGACCCAGGCAGGAACGTTCATGGGCGGCGCGGGATTAGATCTTCCACATGGGCTTGCGGCGGCGGACGTCCACCAGCTTGCGGATCTCGGAATTGAGCGAGTTGTTCGATTCAAGCTGCTCGACGGTTACCGGAATCCTGTACGTCCAGTTCTTGCCGCCGACGGTACCCGGGATATTCACGCGTTCCTCTTCGGGAGGCACTTCGGAAAGTGTGGAAGAGAGCGCGAAGTAGTCCTGTACAGGCAATATGCAGAACAGGCTGTTCGAGGAGAACACGTGCGCGAGGATGTCGCGGACCACCGGAGGTGTGAGTTTTTCGGGCGCGGTGCCGGAAAGCTGCGCGTGCGACCAGTAGAGTTCTCGGTCGAAGTCGCTCTCGGTCCAGAGCCCGCGCAGGCTCGAGGTATCGTGGCAGCTTGTGGTGCACACGGAGAGTCGCGGGTATTCCGCCATATCGTAATACGGGCTGTACGGTGCATCCCAGTTGCGGGCCCAGCGTTCAATGCGGAGCGAAAGGATATTGAGCTTCTTGAGCACCACCGGCACGCAGTGCGGTACGGCACCGAGGTCCTCGGCGCATACGAGCATGTCGGTCTCGTTCGCGAGCACGGAGAGCAGCTTGGTGGCGTTCTGTTCCCACAGGCCTTCCTGCGCGGCTTCGTTCTCGTGTATGAGCCGCTTGAGGGTTTCCTGCTCGTTCTGCGGGAGCGTGGCGAGCACGGGCTGGTTGTACCAGTACCAGAACGGGTAGAACGTATTCTCGTCGCCCGCCGGGATAAAGATGCGGTTCCAGTAGACCTTCAGGAGGGCGTCCTTCACGTTCTGCGGTTCGTCGAGGCTGGTAATCGCGCGCTCGCTGTAGAATTCCGGCTTGAACACGAAGCGTGTCGCCTCGTTCGGGAGGCTCTCGAAGTAGACGGAGATGATGTTCTCGGTCTCGTCGCCGAGGAATTCGCGCAACTGGTCTACGGAGTAGTTCGGGCGGCGCAGGTATTCGAGCGTCTCACGGCTGAAGCCAGCGCTGTGGAGCAGTTCCCACGTGAGCGGGATGCACGGGTTGAACCTACCGAGGATACCCGTAACTTCACGCTGCGGAATCGACCAGATGCGGAAGAAACCGAGCACGTGGTCAATGCGGTAGGCATGGTAGAACTTGCTTGCCTGTGCGAGGCGGTCCTTCCACCAGCGGAAACCGTCCTTCTCGAGCACGTCCCAGCGGTAGGTGGGGAATCCCCAGTTCTGCCCGCTGTAACTGAACATGTCGGGGGGAGCGCCCGCGCGGTCGTCGAGCGAGAAGTAGTTGCGGTTCGCCCACACGTCGGCGCTGTCCTCGTTGATGAGGATAGGTATGTCACCCTTGATATGGATGCCGAGTTTCGAAATCTCGGTCACTACGGCAGTGAACTGCAGTTCTGCGACAAACTGCATCCAGGCCTGGTAGAGCATTTCCTTCTGGTTCTTGCTCCAGAGTTTATCGATGTCGTCGGCAGTCGGGTTCTGGTACTTTTTCCAGTCCTTCCAGCTTGATTCTCCGTTCTGCGCCTTGAGCATGGCATACGCGCAGTAGCCCTTTGCCCAGGCGTTCGCGTCAATCCACTTCTGGAGTTCCTTGTCTTTCTTCAGCTGGTCGAAGCGGTTGTTGAAAATCTTCTTGAGGATGTTGCGCTTCCAGGTAGAAATCTTGTAGTAGTCTATCCGTTCCTGGTTGTCGAATTCGTCTTTCGCCTGCTCGATTTCGTCTTCGAACTCGCTGGAGCCGCTCACCGCCTGTATGTTGATGAACACGGGGTTCAGGGCGAACGCGCTGCGTGCGCTGTAGGGGCTCGCCTCCGCTCCGGTATCGTTTACCGGCAAAAGCTGGATAATGTTGAAATCGCACAGTTTGCACCACTTGGCAAACGGGATAAGGTCAAGATATTCGCCGATGCCGACCCCGGACTTGCTGCGAAGGCTAAACAGGGGGATGGCAACGCCACTCTGGAATGTAGAAATGTCACCGTAACGCATGCGATAAATATAAATATTAGTTGCGGGCGGTTATGCTACATATTTGCTATATTCCCTTACATGAGTAATTGTCCGTTTTGCAAGACTGAGGTGGTGGCGTCGAAGATAGGGCACCTGACGCTCCGTATTTGTCCCAAGTGCTATTCGACGTTCTTCCCGTGCGACCAGACGATGGCGCTGCGTGGTGACATTCCCGACCGTTCCCGCGAGATGTGGTACGAGGCGCTCAAGGCGAAGAACCCCGTGGACCCCGACACGACGGGTGCCTGCTGCATCGATCATGGCGAGCCTCTCGTGGATGGCAACATTCCCGACTACGGCCTGCCGGGCAAGGTGACTACCTGCTGCAAGATGTTCCACCTGCCCCCGTCGCAGATGCTCACGATTCTGAAGCGTACGATTGATTCGCCGTTCCAGAAACCCAGTGCAAACGGCAAGCATCATTTCTTCTTTATCCGCGCAATCGATTCGCTGGTAAATAAGTGGTTTGGAGAGAAAATGCCCGAGGTCGACCCCTTGGACGAGATACCGTATAACCTCCACCTGAAGAAGATATTCGAATAAGATGAAAAAGACATACGCGGTTCTTGCACTTATCGCTGTTGCGATTCTTGTCGCTTATGCATTGCTCCCTGATCGTTCGTTCAAGGAAGATCTTTTGCCTGTGCCTGAAGGTGCGACACTCGACGGGTACGACGACCGCTCCGATGGAGGGGCGTCGGAAGCAAGCCTCAGCGTGAATGGCGGTGAAGCCGAATTCTCGTGCATGCTCGGGGCCGATACCGTAAAGTTCGCGTGGTGCGGGCTCCTCTGGAACCTGGACCCCGAAGGCAAGAAGGATTACCGGAACTGGACCTTTGTCGACAGCGTCTATATTGACGTGGAGGCCCGGGGCATAAAGGAAATCATCGTGAAGGTGTGGACGTTCGACCCGGACGTGACCGATATCGAAAAGCCCGCGACGTTCAAGCTGCTCTTGAAGGAAGTCCCCGTGAAGGAGGGCAGACAGCGCGTGGCGATTCCGATGGAACAGTTCTATACGCCGGATTTCTGGTACGAAACGGCGAAGGTTTCACAGGAATTCAACAAGCGCCACCAGGAAACCGTCGCGCGTGTCGAGATTGTGCCGGGCTGGGACCATCCCCGCGGGAAAAAGTTTACCCTCAAGTTACATGAAGTCTCTTTCTGGGGAATCAGCAACCTGTACTTCGGCATCGTGCTTATCTCGTTTATCTTGCTGACTATTGCTGCTGTGGGACTTCGCCACAAGACGGGGAACGATGAATCTAAGAAGTAAGGTTATCTTACTTGCAGTTTTTCTGATTGCACTTGGCGTGTGGGCGTGGGCGTTCCTCTCGTTCCGGCAGGTTTCATGCACGTTCTACCCGCAGGGCGCATATCCGCTCTATTCGCTCGACGATTCCGCCTTCGGCGGCACTTCTACCTGTGACGTGCAGGCAGGCGATACGCTGCTTGACGTGAGCATCAACGTGCGTTCGGGTGTCGCGTACCCGGCGGTGGGTGTCGGGTTCAACCTCAATTCTGTGAACAGCCGTCCCGTAGGGCATTTCAACTTTTCGCAGTTCGATTCCATGGAGGTTACGTTCGCGACAAGGTACATGCGTACTGTTATGGTGCGTGTGTTGACGGACGACCCGGTATACACGAAGGAAGGCTTCCGCGAAACGCTGCGCCCTGTGGTCATGAGTATTCCCGCATCGCGGTCATTTACTAGCGAGCGCTTTGCGATAAACAAGTTCAGGACTGCTGTATGGTGGATTGCCGCCATGGGCATGGAAGAGGATGATGGCCTCACGTACCTGCACCGCGCGCTTTCGCTCGAGATTGTAAATGGCGATGGCGCCATGCGCGGTATCCCTGACGAAATCGAGGTGAAGTCGGTAAGCGCGTGGGGTATCAATCGCGATTTTGAACGGACGATGTTTATCGTACTCGCACTTATCGCAGTTGCATTCGTGCTGGGCGAACTGAAACTTTTCGGGGTGCTTGATAGAAAGGCTACCTCAAAATCTGGGAGGAAAAATGACTAAACACTGGACCCTTGACCGTGTAATGCGGTTTATACTCTGGACGGTGGGGCTCGGGATTTCGCTCGCGCTGGTGTATTACCTGCGCGGCGTGCTGTTCCCGTTCTTTGCGGCGTTCCTTATCGCCTACATTGTAGACCCCATCGTGAACAAGTTGCAGACGATGGTGAAGAAGCGCGTTATCGCAGTCATTATCGTGCTGCTCGCGTTCGCCCTGATACTTTTCGGCATAGGCAAGTTGTTTATTCCGCAAATCGTACGCGAAGTCCAGACGCTGGGCGTGTTGATTGCACGTATGTTTACGGACTCCGAATGGTCCTCGCGCCTGAACGAGTTCCTGCCTGCGAACTTGTGGGAAACTGTCCGCGAGATGATTTCTTGGGACAAGGTTGCGGCCGCTATGCAGCATATGGATTTCTGGAGTGAAGTGCAGAGCATTGCATCGAAGGTGTTGCCCGGCGCGTGGGGCGTGCTCTCCTATACGGGGACGATTGCCGTGTGGTTCTCGAGTGCTGCGATTATCTTCATGTACCTCGTGTTCATCATGCTCGACATGCACAAGATTCGTAAAGGTATGCTGAATGTGTTTCCGGTACGTTTCCGCCGCAAGGCTAGTTTGTTTGCAATGGATACAGACAAATTCATGGGAAACTACTTCCGTGCTCAGGCGCTGGTCGCCCTTATCGTCGGAATCCTTTACGCTATTGGCTTCGGCGTGATGGGACTGCCTATGGGGGTCGCCTTCGGTCTCTTCTCCGGTGCGCTCAACATGATCCCGTACATGCAGCTCACGACCATCCCGCTAGCACTGCTACTGGCGGTCGTCCACGCGCTCAACACCGGACTGCCGTTCTGGGAAGTCGCTCTCATCATCGGCTCTATCTACCTGGTGGTGCAGATTATCGAGGACTTTTTCCTTGTGCCGCGCATCGTCGGAGGCTCTATGGACTTGCCTCCGGTAGGCATTCTTCTCTCGCTTTCTATATGGGGTAAGTTGTTGGGCTTCTTAGGGTTACTTGTTGCAATCCCCTTCACTTGCATATGCCTCGTGTACCTCAAGAGGTTCCATGAAAAGACTGCCGAAGCAGAATCTACCGAGGTCGGACCACCGCCCGAGGCTTGATTTTAAAGGGCTAGGAAAAAGACACTTTTTTTAAAAAAAGTATTCCACATGCCAAAAAAAAAGGTATAATATCACCATACAATTAATCTCAACAACTCAAGGAGTTAAAAAATGAACAAACAAGAACTCATCGACGCCATCCTCGCTAACAAGGAAGCTGGTATTGAATCTAAGGCTGCTGCTGCTCGCGCTCTCGACGCTGTGCTCGATGGCATCGCCGCTGGCATCAAGAAGGACGGCAACGTCCAGCTGATCGGCTTCGGTACCTTCTCTGTCAAGTCCCGCGCTGCCCGTACCGGCCGCAACCCGCAGACTGGCGCCACCATCAAGATCAAGGCCTCCAAGACCGTCGGCTTCAAGGCCGGTGCTGCTCTCAAGGCTGACGCTGCTAAGACCAAGGCTAAGAAGTAATCTTAACTTGCCTTAAAGCAATTCAAGGGACCGCCTGCAAGGGCGGTTTCTTTTTTTGTAGGGAGGGCTTGTTGGAGCCCTCTCTTGTAGCATAACGAAAAAGCCCCGCATTATTGCGGGGCTTTCGAGTGGTCGATACAGAACTCGAATCTGTGACCTCCACCATGTCAAGGTGGCGCTCTAACCAACTGAGCTAATCGACCATTAAGGTAGCCCAATAGTAGAAACTTGTACCCGTTTTGTCAAGGGGCGATTTTACCCCTTTTTCGGGGGTCTAGCGGTATTCTTCGGGTATCCAGTAGCGGAATCGGCCGGTGATTTTCAACTTGGGGAGCGTGTCGATGCAGTGACCGTTCCGGCAGTCTGCTGTGTAGAGTTCCAGGTCGGCGGTCCAGGTGGAATCGTCCTTCTGGTCAATGTGCACGGTGCTGTTTTCGGCGAAAATGCGCCCCTGCTCGGAAAATTCCATGCTAAACCACGAATATTCCTGCACGGGAGCGTTGTTGCCCAACTTGGGGTTGTTCACCATGAAGGCAATCTGGTCCCCGCGACTGCTTTCCTCGAGTTGCGTCTTTACGTACAGGTAATGGTGGCTGTTTCTGATAAAGGGTATTTCCACATCGTCCGGACCGAGCTCGATGGTGTGGCTCTCGCCGTCATTTACTTTGTACTTAATGTAGCCGCCGCCCTTCACCTCCCAGCTGTCGTTTATACCGCTGCAGGCAAGGAGCGTGAACGCCCCCGCCATCAGGGAAAATGCCGCTAGCCGTGAACGGATTTGCGGGTGCATCGCCTGCCTAGTTCCTTACCTCGCCATCGGCGGGCGGGTTGGCCTGCTTTGCGCGCGGGTCCTCGAGAATGTAGAGCGGCAGGAATATGAGTTCCTCGTCGTCGACGATGAGCCGCACGATGTACTTGTCGGGGCGGGTAATCTGCAGGCGCTGCATGTTGAGCACCAGGTTGATTGCCGCGGTATCGAGCCCGGTGGCGACCGGCTCGAAGGGAATGTTCGATTCCATTACCGGCACGATGGGGTGCCCGCAAACATCTTCGATGGAAAGCGCCAGCTTGTGCGTGCCCGTTTCGGCACGCTGGTAGCGAATACGGAAGGCCGCTGCGCATTGCGGTATCACGAAGGGAAACTTTGCGGGGAACACCCTGTCGAATGCGCCCAGTATATTGAGTCTCCCGCCAATGCCGTTCGCGGTAGCTGCATCACAAATCGCTGCAATTTCGATATTCATTAAGATCTCCGATATTTAAATGTTTCTAGTGGACCGTCCAGGAATCTGCCACGTACTTCATGACGATGGGCCCGAAGTTTTTACCGCTGCCGCCTGCGTTTTCCCAGGCGAGCATCGAGATGTACACGCCTCCGTTGCCTGCGACTGCGATACTCGGGACAGATCCTCTCAGGTAATAGTGATTGTTGTTGTAGAACACGGTCTTGAAGTATGGGAGCTCGTTTTCGCCCATGAGTTTCCAGGTGTTCCCTTCGAGTTTGAACACGTGGCTCTGCGCGAGCGAGGGCTTGCCCTTGTCATCGACGATGGCATAGAGCTTGCCGTCGAAGGTGGTAACACTGATGTGGTAGGCGAGCAGGCCTTCGTGGATGGATGCCCCGAATACGCCCGACTTGTCCCACGTGATGGAATTGGTGCCTACGCTTCCCTTGTACACGTAAGGCCCGTACTTCTCGGTATCGCGGTTCAGGAATCCCATGTAGAGCGTGCTACCAGAAACGGCGAGGTTAACGCCATTTACGTTGGTCGAGATCTTCTCGGAGTTCTTCTTCACGCTATACTCGCTGTCGTAGAGCGTGTAGTAGGACTGGTAGGTCGAGGTGGTGTCGACAAAGACGAATGCAAGGGACCCGTTCTGCAGGTATGCGGGCTTCAGTTCGCGCATCTTTAGCGCGTGATTCGTGTATGTGGTGTCGCAGACGGTTTGCCTGGGTCTTGTGGTTGTTTGGTGGCAGTTGCTTGTGGTGTACGTGCGGTATGTGGGGACGCTTACATCGCCAGCAATCCATTCGGAACCGTTCCAGCGGATATATTTCGACACCTTCGTTTCGGTTTCGATGTAGCTCACGAGCGGGTTGCCAGAAGTGGGGTGGCAGTCGAGTGCGATGTTGGTGGCCCCATTGATAGCCGACCCAACGCTGGCCCATGCGGATGTGCCACTGGTGGACTTGTACACGTTGAGTTTGCCGGCGCTGGTGAGTACGGCGAGGTAGAGGTTGGAACCGCCTGCCTTGATGCGAATCTGCGTGATGGAATCAGTTGCGGTAATCCCGCTTGTGCTGAGCGCATTCCAGGTAGATCCATCCAGGTATTTGGTCACGACGGTCGTGCTGTTCTTGAGGTAGGCGATGACGGGCTTGTTCCCTATGGTTTCGAGAACCGGTGGCGTCGTCATCTTGGCCGTCTCGAGCACGGTGTCGCTGGTGGCGAGGTTGCGCCATGCCTTGCGGAAGTATACCTTGCGGCAGACTTCAACTGCACGGTGTCTTGCGTAGAATGCCTGTGTTACGTATTCGGCAGAACTGTCGCGGTAGTCGAGGCAGATGGTCATGGAGTTCTCGCGCGTGCTGCGTATGAATGCGGAGTTGAACTCGAGCGTACTGGTGTCGAGAGAGCCGTTGCGGTTGCCCTGGTAGTAGTTGTCGTCGACGTTGCTGAAGTTCCACCAGAAATCCTGCATGGCGGCATTGCCGATGGTGCCGAGCGTGGAATTCTGGCCGCCCCATTCGGAGGTGTAGAAGTAGTAGGGCTCCCCGCTGTCGAAGGATTCGTCGCCGCTCCACAGGTACACTGTGTCGGCGGCGGTAATCACGCCTACGGGCGATACCTTGATGATATGGATATGCGTGGTGTCGTGGAATTCCGCCTTGGTGCTCGATTCTTCGGCGGTGACGACGCAGTAGATATCCCTGCCGTCCATGGTGAAGCTGCCTTCGCGGTAGTCATAGAAACTGGAGCCGTTCGCGTAGTAGTCGTAGCGGGTAACGTGGCTTTCGAGAGAGGTGTCCTTCTGGGCGTCAAAGCATTCCCAGGTGAACCAGCTGATTCCCTGCCATACGTCGTTCACGCTTGCGTTGAGTTCGAATGTCTCGCCTGCGCTGATGTAGATTTCCTCGTCCTTCACGTTGATGATGGGCGTTTCTGTCGAGAAGATGATATTCATGGTATCCGTTGCCATGTTGCCGTCATCGTCCGTTACGCGGGCAATGCAGTAGAACGTGGCGACGGCGGCGGGGGCCTTCCACACGGTATCAAACTGCGAGACGGTCTTCCAGCGTGTCGAAATTTCGGAAGGTGCTCCGCAGCTCCACTCGCGCTTCACGATTTCTCCCGGATAGTCGGGGTAGTCGTAGGCGGTTGCGTTCAGCACGATGTTGTAGCCCTCGCGTACGATTGCGGATTCGTTCGCGACGATAACGGTCGGCGACGCCTGAATAATGTCGATAAATGTCGTGTCGCGTGCAGTGTTGCCGTCATCGTCGGTCACGCGGATAATGCAGCGGTAGTCATCCTGTGCGGTGGCGGGCATGACTGCGGAATAACTCGGCGAGGTCGTGCTGGAGTAGGTGAACCCAATGTTGCTTGTCCCGGCAGAACCGCAGCCCCATTCGTATAGCGCGATTTCCCCGTAGCGGTCGTTCGCGATGGCGTCGAGCCTGATGGTGTCCTTGATGGTGACGGTGTAGTTCCCGAGCACCTGCACCGTCGGCGGGTCCTGCAGCACGGTGAATGTCGCTGTATCGCGGGATTTGTTGCCGTCGTCATCGGTTACCTGGATGGCGCAGTACCACGTGCAGGCTTCGGGCGGCATGGTGATCGTCGGTGCGCTTGCCGAGATGTTGGTCCAGTTGTTCTTCAGGTTGTTCTTGACGCTGTCGCAGGCAATCTCGTAACCTACAAGTTGACCGAGGGTATCGACCGCAATGAAGTCGATTCGTGTCTGGTCCTTGATGGTGAGCGTCTTGTTCTTCTGGTTTATCGAGATGAACGGCAGGTCCTGAAGCACCCTGAAGGTAAGTGTGTCGCTTGCGGTTTCGCCGTCGTCATCGGTGACGCGGATTATGCAACGGTAGTTGTTTGTCGCCGTACCCGGCATATGGAGCGAAACAGGCTCGTCCGTGATGCTCTTTGCGGCCGGGTCGATTTGCTTTTCCTCGTCGAAGGTAAACATGGTGCCGTTGGAGCAGCCCCAGTCGATCTTCGTGATGGTGCCAAACTTGTCGCTTGCGCTTACCGTAACCTCGGCAAACGAATTGATTTTGTGGCGGTCGTCGTTACTTTCCCGCTTTACGCGGATGGTGGGCGGGTCTGCAATGACGTTCACCCGTAGCGTATCGCGTGCCACCTTCGAATCGTTATTGGTGATGGTCACGATAAGCTTCTTTTCTCCGGTGCTTGCCCAACTGTAATCGCCCGAAGTGGTGTTATTTGCGATGCAGTTGTCTTCGCCCACGCATGTCCATGTGAGGGTGTAGGCTTCATCGCCCGGGGTGATGTTGTTCGCATAGGCGAACACTTCGAATGCAATCAGGTCGTTCTTCGAGATAATAGTGTCGTTTGCCGGCGTCTCGAAATAGACTGCGGGCCCGTCGCTGTAGAACCCGAAGCGGACCGTGTTCGATGCAATTCCGTCTTTGGATTTTGCCTGCATGGTGTAGAAGATGCCCGTCTCGATATCCGTGGGCAGGCTGTCCTTGCTTATGATGATAGTGGCGACGCTGTCGGTGACCTCGGCCTTGAACGACTTGTTGCCCGCACTTGCGGTGAACGTGAGCGAGTCGGGCATCGGGATGGCGTTGTTGACCTTCGCGGTGAACGTGATGGACTGGGAGGAATTCACCATCTTCGATGTCTTGCCGTCGATGGAAAGCGTAATTAGCGACGCGTCTACACGGAAGTTCATTTTTGCGGTGTCAGAGACGAGGCCCGCGCTGTCCTTCACGACCAGCTTGAATGCGTGGTTCCCGTCATGGAGTCCGGTGTGGTTCCTGCTCCAGCTGTTGGTGGTGAAGTACGATGCCTCGATTTCTTCGCCGTCGAGCCATGCCGTTGCGCTGGCCACCTGCGAACCGAAGTCGTACAGCTTGAAGTTGAACTGGACGTCGCGGACGTTCAGCGTGTCTATCGGGTCAAAGGTGATGATGGGTTTTGAGGTGTCACGCAGAACCATGGTGTCGAGGAATACCGTGTCGTCGGGGAATACTTGGCGCTTTTTGAGGAGCGTGTCCGCAAAACGGTAACCCGAGGTGTCTGTCGCGAGAATGTCGTAGATACCCGGCTTCAGGTTGATGTCGTACATGCCCTTCTCGTTCGCGTGTGTGTAGAACTTGTTGCCGAGGGTATCCTGTGCCGTGATGCGGATGGTGGAGTGGCGGCCAGTCCAGCCCTGGTACTTGGCGTAGCCCCAGAGGTTGCCGTCGATATCTTCAAGGTTCGAATTTTCGCTAATCTCGCCTAGGTAGAACTTCCAGGGGCGTTCCTTGTCGCCGTCCTTGACGTGCTTTGCGTACACGGTGTCGTAGCCGTCGGTCACCCACACATCCCAGTAGATGATACCCGCGAGGTTGACCTTGTTGCGAACGAGGGAATCCGGCGTGATTTCAATAATCTCGAAACTCTTTTCGACGATGTTTGCGGCGATGAGGCTTTCTTCGGGGTCGGTAAAGATAGGCGGGTTACGGCCATCGGGGCTTTTTGCCATGCGGATGAAGTAGCGCAGCGAACCCGGATTGTCCTTGTCTTCGGCGCGGTAGTAGAGTGCCTGGCGCTTCTTGCTGCTGAGCGATGCGTTGTCGACAGGCTGCAGCATCTCGATGGTGGGAGGCTGGTTGAAGTGCACGTAAACGGTATCGAGCGTCTCGTTCCCGTCGTCGTCGATGATGATCACGAAGATGGTCTGGTTTCCGAGAGAGTCTACGTCTTCCTTGACATAGGGAATGGTGATTGTGAGGCTGTCAGTATTCTTGATTTTTTCGGCCTTCCAGACTTTGGCGGTGTCCTTGCCTTTAGCGTCGAGGTCAATCTTTATTTTCTCAATGGTTCCGCAGGTATCGATTGCTCGAATAGTGAATGTGGCGGGTTTCTTGTGGCGAGCCCTTACGGTATCGCGCGGAACGTCAAGAAGGGGAGGCGTATCGATGACGCGGATGTAGAGCGGTCGGCGGTGGACACCTGCCGTGTCAATAGCGTTGTTGCCGTCTACGGCACGGAAAATGGGGAAGTACACGCCTGCGCTATCGAAGGACCAACTCTGCACGCGGGTGTTTTCGCTTGTGATGACGGTGTCGCCAAAAATCCATTCGAAACGGTAGATCTTTTCGGCATAGAGCGGCAGGAAGCCCATGAAGTAGACGGAGTCGTTCACGGTGACGGTGATGGTATCGGCGATAGAGTCGGCGGGCATGTCTGCGTGCCTGATGGAATCCGCGAAAGCCTCGGCGTTATCGAAGGGCTTGTCGAAAGCGAATACTATGGAATGATTGTTCCTGAGGCGGGGATTTTCCACGATGGAGGATTCTCTTGAACAGCCGTAGAGGACGGCGATGCATGCTGCCAGGGCAAGAATCAGACAAGAAATTCTCAAACGCATATAGGATTCCTTTTTTAAACACGAAACAACGGGGCGCTCGGGGGAGCGTCCTGCATTTTTAAATTTATCTTTTTAATTCGGAAAAACAAACACCCGACTTTGTTTATATATTCTAGTATGTACTGTTTTTGAGGTTTTTTATGCAGGAAATCCCCCTCTGGTACTGGCTTTTGGTGTTTTTTGCCCTCGGCGCGTGCGTCGGGAGCTTCTACAACGTGATTGTTTACCGCATGCCTCGCGGGATTTCGCTCATAAACCCGCCGAGCCACTGCCCGCTGTGCAAGAAGCATATCCCTATCCGTTACAACCTTCCTATCGTGGGGTGGCTATGGCTCCGCGGGAAGAGCGCTTGCTGCAAGCAACCCATCAGCGTGATTTACCCGATTGGGGAGGCGCTGTGCGGCTTGCTGGGGGCGGTCGCGCTGTTTGCGGCTGTCGCGGTGGTGGGCGGCGTGCCCGTATCGGCCGCATTTTTCACGGCGCCGGTCACTGAGCCCGCGGTGTGGGCGTCGGCGCTCGCGATGTTCTGGCTTTTGCTCGGGGCATACCCGGTATGCGCCATCGATTGCAAGTACAAGCTGATTCCCGATTCCATCTCGGTGGGCGGGATTGTTGCGGGCCTCCTGATTTCGATTATTCCCGGCGGTGTCACTCCGTTCCAGAGCCTGCTCGGGGCGGTTGTTGCGGGTGGCGGGCTCTACCTGGTGGGCTGGACTGCGACAAAGCTCCTGAAGAAGGATGCCATGGGGTTCGGCGACGTGAAGCTCCTTGCGGGTTATGGTGCCTTGATGGGCGTGACGGGCGCGGTCGAGACGCTGATTGTCGCCGCGATTCTCGGGATAGTCGTGATGGTGCCCTATGGCAAGATTGCCGCTCGTCGCAATGCCGCTGGTCAAGATGCCGCTCGCCGGGATGCCGCCGAGACCTCGGGCCAGATTCCCTTCGGGCCGTTCCTTGCGGTGGCTGCACCGCTCATGTACCTGTGGGACGAGCAGTTGTTTAACTTGTACGTAAAGTTCGTTTTCGGGGAATAAGGCGATTTTGCCAATTTCGGGAAATTCTGTTTTCGGGAATATTATTTCACGCGGATCGTTTTTTGCGTATTGCGGGAGCCGTCGTGCACCCTCAGGATGTATATCCCGCGGGGAAGGCCTTTCGTGCTGATTGCCGCGTTGCCTACGCTTTCACGTACTAGCTTGCCGGTCGCACTGAAAACTTGCACGCGGGTTGCGGGCGAGTATTCCAGATGGGGATCCGCGAGGCCGCTGGCGAGCCCGCCGATTGCAGTCGTAGAGTCGGGGGGGTCGGGCTGCGTCACTTTCACTGCGGTCAGTTCCAGCTGGTCGAGGTTCGGGCCGTCGTTCCCGCCCACTGTTGCGAACGTGATGGTGCTCGCGCCCTGAGGTAGCGTGATGGAGACTTCTTTCGTCACGTAGGTGGTCCAGCTTTCCGTCGCCTCGAATGCAACTTCTTGCGATTCGCCGGCTTCACCCTTGATGGAGAGACTGCGCGTGCTCTTGCTCCCGTTCGCGTACGTCAGGGTGAGCTTGTATTCGCCTTCCGCATCGGCATACACGGGCACCTGCACGCTCGATGTCCCTGCGTTGAAGTTCACGTAGCCCGCACCTGCGAAACCTGCGTTGCTGCTCTCGTTGATGCCGTTCTCGATGGCGCCTTCTTCGGCCTGGAACTTGCCCGAGCCATCGCCGGCGAACGAGGGGGCGAG
>JAEEGJ010014340.1_pt1 | contig 18844 bp, 14 predicted proteins | sample 8958761 | NCBI WGS metagenome assembly JAEEGJ01 (sample SAMN16246546, study PRJNA631951) | gut metagenome | biome: gut microbiome; feature: rumen; material: RS-attached | host: Bos | place: Iran: Karaj | collected 2018-10
CAACGGCTCGATGCCAACTGGCATGGCCGACATGGACATCCGTCACAAGCCCAAGCGTAACAAGGGCATACTCAATTAAGTGTCTGATGACACTATAATAACTTTTATACTTGTGATATGGGAAAGATTTTTAGAGATATGACTGCTGAAGAGCAGGCTTATTACGATGAAGAAAGCAAGAAGTTTCCGTGGCTTAAGACTGTCACGATGAGCGATGACGAATTCTTTGCATGTTTTGAGCGTGACCTTGGGAAGGGATCAGCTGCACTTTGGTTTAACCATCTATGGAATAAGCATTACAGCTGGGTTTTCCTCGCTATTTTGAAGCATTTTTATGAAACAGGAGAGTTTGTACATTTTGATTGGGATTATACCGATGGACAGTCAGAAGGTGTTATTCAGGAGATTATGATGGCCTGGGGTGCAGACCTGCAGACTGAGAATGATGTGCTTGACTGCAAGGCCAAGTTTGACTTCTGCAAGCATACTTCTCCCACAAATTCAAAAATAAGGAATTACGAGTACTACAAAGAAAGAGGGTTCGATAATTATTTCAAAGACTATTACGAGTCTCACGGATTCGAATATCCGTTTTAATTGGTGATTGGTACAAAGTCTAAGAGGTTGCTTCATTAACGGGGCAACCTTTATTTATCGCACTTTTTGCCTAATTCATTCTTAGTCCCATAAGGTCTATTGCAATCCCATTAGGTAGTCTGTCATCAAACCAATGCCAGATTTCGTACCTGTCCGTACCTTTATCCCAAATATGGAATGGCTCGTCAATGCATTCATCTTGATCGATGGGTACATCTTCAAGTTTATTCCAAAGCTTTCTAAATTCTTCTAATAGCATATCTTATTCCATAGTTATCACCTTTGTGCATTCTTCTCCAAACTGAGAAATTACACGAACGGCTATTCTTCGTCCTTTTTCATATGTAATGGGAGCTGAACGATAATCGTAGAGTGTATCCCATATCTCGTCTGGGAACGACATTCGTAATTGGTGGCTAATAGCTTCCTTTACTGATTTCTTACCCTTTGCACATTTAGGGGCTACACTCAAAAGTCCTTGCTTCCAAGCAGAGAACTCTTTCTTGTCGCCACCGCAGAAATGAATACTACGCACATTAAATTCACGACTATTGTAGCGATCATCTAACTCCCAGTATGCAATATCAGCTACGTTGCGCTCTGTCACACGGTCTTGTATCGGGTCATACATATCCATGCCCTGTATTTCAATGTGGCAACTCGTTTCGTTATCTTTAATTAACTGAATGTCTGGTTCACCAATAATAATGAATGAACCTGCAGCCTTGTCTTTATTGGTTAGTCCCTCTTGGAGCAAATCATCATTCATGCGTACTTTCACCACATGGAAGGTTCCTACATTGTACACTTGTACATCCTGGTTTCTAATATCATCTTCAAACGAGAACCCTAATATATATAAAGTAGAAGCTCCTTCTGCAGCAACTTTGGGACGAAATTCTTGAATAGCGCATGATACTGCCTGCTTGCTCACAGTGCCAAATTTGGGGCCAATCATCAGGTAAGCTAATCTCTCTTGATCCTGCTCATCTTTATATGTTCCGCGAGCATTCAAATAAGGATTCGCAACTTGTTGCAGGCCGTAGAACAGTGCTGCGTGACCTTTTTGTCCATTTCGTATGCCGCTTGAACGCAGATGGTTGAAAATGCGTTCAACAAACAATAAGTTCTCCTCTGTCTCATTCTTTCGTTCCGTCAGCGATTCGGGAGATTGTACGTTATAGTTTTGAAGAGTTTCAACTGTCAAAGGGCCACTCACGCGAATACGCTTTTTGTCAATGACAGGATCGTCATATAGATACTCCTTAGTCATTCCTTCATTATAAGCAAGCCCCTTTTGAGTTTTTCTTGTGACTTCAGTGTATTTGAATCCTAATCTAACATTTGGTCTTTCAGAATTATCATGAAGGATATAATATGGGAACTTGGCTGTTGTTAATCTTCTTTTGGCAATATTCAATGCAATTCGACTCGTGTCCATTGTAATCCATCTACGGCCCCATTGTTCTGAAACAAAAGCTGTTGTACCACTTCCACATGTTGGGTCAAGAACCAAATCTCCTGGGTCTGTGGTCATCAAGATACATCTTTGTATTGCCTTGGTGGATGTTTGCACTACATAGACTTTGGGATCCTTACGGCTTTGTATTCCATGCACATCAACCCATACATTGTTCTCTTCCATATATGGGAAATCGTCAAAGTATCTTTTATATTGAAGATTATTCTCAGTTTTTACAATTCTTCCTAGCTCTTTTAACCTCTTTAGCCCATCGATTGTAACTGACCAGTGTCGGCCCTTTGGAGGATAATAAGTCTTTCCTTCAAATTCGAAAGGCTGTTCTTCAGAAGCGCTGCCTTGTGATGATAGATCGCCGTATCGGAATACTTTTGCTCCCTCAGGAAGTGGTACTCTTTTCTCATTTTCCTCTTTTGTAAGGGGGCGTATAACCCCATCGGCTAATTCAACCTGGTTATAGTGTGAATCCTCTGAAAAGTCCTTTTCTGTAAACAATGGCCTATACTTGACACTCTCAGAATTTTTTGCATACCAAATGATGAAATCTGCCACATTTCCAATAGTATTGGTGGTAAAACCAGATGTCTTTGTGAAAACGATCTGACTCACGAAGTTTTCACTTCCAAATACTTCATCCATAAGAGTCCTTACCAAATGCACATTATCATCAGAAATCTGCACAAAGCAGGAACCACTTTCTGAGAGTAATTCGCGAGCCATAACAAGACGGTCGCGCAGATAACTCAGATAACTGTGTATGCCCAATTCCCATGTGTCACGATATGCTTTAATGGTTTCTGGTTCTCCAGACAAACCATTATCATTCTCTTTCACGTTTGTGCTATTGATTCGCTGCTGCCAATTACCACTATATTTGATTCCGTAGGGAGGATCAAAATAGATACACTGCACTTGCCCCTTCATACCCTCACGGTTTAACAACGAATTCATCACCAGTAAAGAATCGCCAAGTATAAGTCGATTGCGCCAGTTCTCACTATGATGATAGTAACCAGCTATTTTCTCCAGTTCATCTTCTTCCTCTTGTTCACGAAAAATCTCTTCAAACAGTTCAGTCTGTTGTTCATAGCCCGCTTTCTTCTCTTCTCGAACATTATAGAGTCGATTGATAAGCTGCTCAGGATTAATTTCTTCATGCACATAAAGGCTCCGAATATCGGTTTTCAACCACGATTCTTGCGTATTCTCATCGTCGTTTTTGTACTTGTTCTTCCAGAACAATTCTGGGTCATCGCCACGGTGGAACTTATTGTGGAACATGTCATATAACGACTGATTAGGCTGGCCATCTATCATGACACTTTCCTCACCCTGCCGTTCTGTGGTAGGAATAGATGTTCGCTTGTCCTGTTCGTGCTCAATATGGTCTACAGGGTGTCTGGGGTCGTATTGCTGCTTGCTCATAGCGATTTTATCTTTTGAATAAGTGTTTGTTTAATATTGTTGATATCGGTCACCTCGACAAATGCCCAGCGTCCATATTTTTGCATATTATTGGCCGCCGGTATCCAGTAGTCCTTTGTGTAGTGTCGCTTGGCATCTTTGTGTCCTTTTGCATCGTCGCTGAAACCGGAAATCTCAATGATAAGATTCACCTGTTCTCCATTTGGCGTTGTGACATGGGCTATGAAGTCAGGAATATAAGGATGTTCCTCTACTCCTACTATATAAGGTATTCGAAAACCTAGGAAGTTATTCTTCACATAACACTTCACTTCGTCTATCTCTTCTAACGTTTTGGCGGCTATCTGCTCCCACGACTTGGTATCAGCAACAACATAGTTTACATGACTTTTAGTCGTAGCCCATACAGGTTTAGTGGTCTCACCGCTGACGTAGGCTGAGGAACCTTCGGGATTATAATAATTCAAAATGGCCGTAATCCGTTCATCTTTGCGATTTGCTTGACGAATACCAGAATAGATGCTAGCCATCACTTCATCAGTGTTCCAAAGCAGAACTAAACGGCGCATTACTTCAGGTCTGTCATCACCACCAATAACCTCAATTTGCTCATTGTACCATTTCTCCACAACAGCTTTGAGCTGGCCGAATAATTGGAATTGCTGCCCTTTTTCCCGACTGCTATAGTATGTACGTAGCAGTTGCCACGTGAGATAGTAAATAACTTGCGAATCGCGGTATTCAGTGCAATCTGTTTTAAGTATTTCTGTCTTGCCACTTATAGGACTTTGCAACACAGTCTTGGTCGGAATATCTGTGAAAGGCATACGCAGTTTTTCTAACCCTTCGTAGTCTGCACGAATCTCACCATCAGGTGATTCGCTACGATAGCCTACGATATTAGGGAACTGGATCTCATAACGGGATCTCTCCTCAATAGCCTTGATGGCAGTTTTAGGCTTTGGAGGTTTGGGTACTCCACCCTTACCGGCTTTAAACGTCTTAAAAGGAACACCTATGACGTGAGCATACTCTGGTGGAAATTTGTAGATGACATTCTTCTTGCTCCGCTTTTTTGCCAAATTGGGGTCTAATTCATTACCATCCAGGTCATAAGGTAGTAAATCATAGTTCCTGCGTCTCAAAGCACGCCCCACAACCTGCTCACAAAGCAGTTGTGATCCAAAGGCTCGGATGCCCATAACGTGGGTAACAGTGTTAGCATCCCAACCTTCGGTTAGCATAGCCACACTAACAACACAGCGAACGTGCTCACCCAGCATTCCTCGTTTTCCAACTGTGTTAATGACTTCACGTAGAATGTCTTCATCTGTAATTTTATTGGCATCACCTTGACCTTTACGCTCAGCGTAGTCCCTCTTGAAATTCTCAATCTCCGTAGAGTATAGTTGCTTGAAGTCATCATTGATAACAGCAGACGCATCATCAACAGCAATGCTATCTACCAATAACGTCGGAGCATCCTTCTTGGGTTGCAAATAGTGATCGAAATTGCTAAAGACAGGAAAGTGTCCCTCACAAGTGATAGTCTCACCTTCCTCATTTGTAGTTTGATATCCAGCAATATACTTGAACACTTCGTGTGAAACCATTGTGTTGCTGCAAACGATAATAAAGACTGGCGGTGTAGTGTATAAATCAGCACGCTCTTCACCATCGGTTCGAACGCCTCGTTCATAAGCTTCATAGTCCTTTACAAACTGATCCAAAGCAGCATTAACAAGTGTAGGTAACTGGGGCTGAGCTTCAAAATGAATTTTTTCTCCATTCTCTTTCGATTTCTTCTTAGTCGCTCGTACACCCATTTTCGATAACTCATCACTGACATGCTTGTAAATGTTGCGAAACTTAGGTTCATCCAAGTCGTGAGTATTGTCGAAAGAAGGTAAGAAGGGTATTTTTACAAGACCGCTTTCAATAGCATCCACTAACCCGAAATCGCTTACCACCCAAGGAAACAAACTATAAGCATCATAACCAGATCCTTTCAGGAAATATGGAGTTGCTGACAGATCATAAACATGCTGTAAACGATAGCCACATAGTTTCATCTGTCGAAGACCTTCATACCAAACCATAGCGTTCACGTTTTCAGCCTCTCCTGCTTCTGCCTCTTCGTCTTTTACACCCTTAGTTGTTTGTTGCTTTGGCAAATAGCAATGATGAGCTTCGTCGTTGATGACCAGCATTCTTTTGCCACGATTAATGTTGCGCAGTAATTTGCTAAACATCACGCTATAATCCTGCTTGCCTTGTTTTTCGCCTTTTGCTTTTTGCATTTTACCATCCACATACTCCATTTTTCCATCCAGAGGTGAAGCATGTTTCCCTGATAACATCTTTGGCTCCAGCTGCTGATAATTGATAATTGTAATGCTTGAATTGAGTCCGCCAAGCAAAGTTTCGAATTGACGTGGTACTAAATCTCGTCTGTGATAATCGTCTTTTAAATCGAATCGTGGTAGACGCCTATTGTCAACCATCAGCGTATTGAGTCGCTCACGAATAGTGATGCCCGGAGCTACAATAAGGAAGGTATCAACGAAGCGGGTGTCTTGTATGTTGTCACGTTTATTTAGATAGTTATACAAAATAATCATGGCCATGACAACAGTCTTACCAGTACCCGTGGCCATTTTTAAGGCAGTTCGTGGAAGGATATATTGTGAATCTTCCGAGACCGTACTTCGACGTTCGCTTAATTGCCGTAATAGGTCACGTCCAATATTAGGGTCTTGATCGGCCACTTCGTTTAGATAAATGGCCGTCTCTATGGCCTCACGCTGACAAAAGAAAAGGCGATGATTCCAATGTCGTTCTGGATTCTTGAACCAGTAGCATAGTAATTCACGAGTTATTCGGGTTACTCCTGGATAGTTTGTTTCGCGCCATTTTCGCACTTGCTCCCTGATGTCATTAATGAATTTCGCATTTGGATCGCTATTCTCAAAGTCTGAACCTGCAAAAAGACTTTGTTGACCTTGTCTATTAGGCATGATATCAATACTTGATGTGTATGGGCGGCGTCCTTGCACAATACGCGAATAGTCGAGGTTCCCGTCAGCATCAGTATCGTAGTATAGCTGCGGCTCTTCGTAAGGGTTATTTAATATTGGACTCTTGTTGTCTTTATTGTCTAATTGCATGGGCCTGTAGCTTTAATTCATTGCGGGATGCATTATCAGTCCAGATTACTCTAAACTGCCTGCAAAAATACAAAAAAAAACGGAATTGGACACCTATATTGGCAAAAAACATAAAAATATGGCCCAAAAGATTGGTAGATAACGAAATAATTACTAATTTTGCACCCGAAGCATCAAGAGCAGTGCCCGTAAGGGTGACTCGCCAACCGAGCAAAACGTAGCCACGGTGGTCAGTACGATGCGGAAGCAAAATTTATAAACTTCAAAACAAAACGTTATGCAACAGCACATTTATTACACGAAGTATGCCCTGCAGTTCGCAGACATGCAGCTTCCCGAGTTAGTAACAGTTTTCAATCATCAGTTCGACAATACCGGCTGGACTGGTATGCGTGCCTATCACGACCAGGCACTCATCGACGAGTTCCAACGACGAGGTATTGATGTCTCAGCCGTCTTTGATGGTAAGGTCATCAGCTTCGCCCACCCAGTCAGGTACGATATTGCCGACAACCGGCTGGCCACCATCGGCTGAAAGTCTTATTTTTCAGAACTCAGCCCTTGCCGTCTGCTCTTGCAGGGGCTGAAGTTTTCTACTCCTTCACAGTTCTCTCCGATACCTCCGATACCCGTGTGTAAAGCTGCCAAGTTAATCCCATTCATTTATATCAGCGTTGTCTTTTACAAGATTGACAAGATGCTCTGGTAAGTTGGGAAAGAAGGTCATTCCAGTTATATGTTCAACTTGCCGGATGGTATTCACATATTTGTCTTTTTTGCTGTTACCATCGGTGTTACGGCAGATGAAACCGATGCCTTTTGGTGTGTCGTTCAGACACATAACCACCTTGAAGAAAGCTTCTGGTACGGGTATTTGGCTAATACCGATGATCTCGTGCTCTTTTCGGAAAAATATCGGGCCACATACGATATAGACATCACCATATTTCTCTGCCCATCGACGGCAAGCCATTTCTATTTCGTTCCAGTCGCCACTATTCAAACGGGGATGTTGTGGACATACATTAGAATACAGGAATGTTTCATACATGGCATCTCGATTCCACTTGTTATCACCAGCCGGACACATGTGGCCACGAGACCATCCACTCCCTTTATAATCGTAGCTATTCACCCTAGGCTTTGGAACATCGGTATCTTCATGCCAGGCATTGCTGGCTCGTCTTATTGTACCTTGAACGTGTTCTTTTGTTAGATGCCAAGCTACCCAGTTTGGTTGTTTTGTATCTTTGTTATAGGATGAAGTATAACCAGTACGATGGAGTATTATTTCGGGAGTACCATTTGGTGATAAAGGCAAATCCCTATCATCTTTCGTTACAGAAAATACAGATATGCAAGTGCCGAAAGCTGCAACGACACATAATATCAATAATGGGATGAAATAGTACCTCTTCATCATGTCAATTACACATTTCTTCGTCTCAGCATTCCTCCAGGAAGTCATAATACTGTTTTGTGAAATATCCAATTAGATTGTCATGCTCTGAGTATAGATAGTTCCTCCATCCTTTGTTGATTTCAAGGAATGGTTCTTTTTTGTTTTCGTGAATGGCATAGAGACATGCTTTCTCAAATGTCATAGAATAACGAGCTATTTCAGAATCACTCTTTCCTTGAAACCATGCCTTCAATGTACTATATGGGACTTTTTTGATTATAGCGTCAACCATGTCCCTTAGTTTGCCGTGATATGGCATGGATTTAAGGCAGCTATATACATCTTCTAATCTGGAACGCGAGGATAATTCATACACAACATTTCTCTTCGACCACCTGACAATGTATTCCAAGCATTCACAGAGTTCTGGTTCTTTATTTCGAGTTTCTTTGTCCTTGGCTAATAATCCCCATGACACAGCAATCATCATAAATGCAGCATCCTTCAGCGTGATAAGCGACGTACCTGGGTCTAACTGTAGTTTCTCGACTATAGCCATGAACCAAAGGATATCGTAAGTATTTGTAGCTTGTTTGGGGATAGTTTTCAGTTTCCCTTTGGGTACATAATCTTCAGGGATGTCGTATTTTCGGATTTCGGCAACCTTGTTGTCATCACAAGACTCTTCATTTTCCGTTTCTGCCTCATTGGTATAAGTGTAGTCTATTAGGCCTAATTTGCCAAGACGTGCTTTAATGGCTACTTCTGTACGTCCCATAGCATGGGCAATGGCCTTAAAGCTCTGACCCAAGCCAAAAAAGCGTTTCACTTTTTCTTCTTCATCAGTAGTCCAACGTTTCCCCTTATTGCTTTCTGATATCGTTTCTTCCTGCTGTTCAACTGAAATGGCTTTTTCTTTATCAGTTATAATGGATTGATAGTAAGGTAACTCTTCTTTGTAATAGTCTAAATGTTCAGTTGGAACGATTATCTGTTTCAGGTTTCTGCATTCAATAATGGGGAAAATGCCGAATAATACTTTTCCTGCGAACCTTAGTGTCGTTAAGTTTGAACAATATGAAAATGCTGTGTTACCAACAAAAGCGATGCCCTCTGGGACAGTATAATCCTCGAAGTCCTCGTTTATGAAAGCATTATTGCATATTATTTCATCAGTAATGCCTTTGTTAGCAGAAGCAATATTTTTATAATATTTCTCCGTACCTCTATATTCTGGAGCAGTTAATCCACTTCTTAATTCCTCGATAGCATCTTCTGGTATAGCATCCTCGAAGTACAATTCTTCAAGAATGCCATAGATGCAACTAAACTCATCATCATCCATGCAGTCCATAAGAATTGTAGCGAACTCTATCCACTGGAATTTGCCGAATGTGGACGAAGTAAATATCAGGTAGTCATCATTGCAGCACTTCAAGTAGTTTTTGTTCAACATTAAGGCTCTGATAGAAAGTAACAGGGCGACTGTCTTTATCTGTGATTGAAACCTGTTACTCATTCCAATAAGAATCGGTTCGCCGTGATATTTACCGTTAATCTCTACTCCCGATTCGTTGTTGAACACGAACCCATTTTTCAAAGCGGCATCTTTTATGCAATAGTAAAGAACCTCCATTGCATATTCATCCTCTATCGAGGTTTTGATGTATTTTAGCAGTTGAGTCTTTATCATATCAGCATACGTCTTTGTCTATTTCTTGAATATAAGTACTATCATCATCGCTTTTCAAATGCGAAAAGAGTGATGTGAATTTCTTAAGTTTCACATCATGGTCATCAACGCTGACAGACAGACCGTAAGCCGTTGTCAACAAAAGGCATAGCTTCGATACACTACTTTTGTCTTTTATGTTCTCTTCTTTCCAGATACTCGCATCTATCAGCTTAATGTCTGAGAAATAAGAGATGGGAACCGTAAGGAACGAGTACGTGCTTCCACCACCCGTGTATACTAAGATTCTGTTTTTTAAGGCTTCCCTGAGATTTTTTGCAGGGATCTTCGTTTCTTTCCTTAATTGGTTGGTGAGATCATTAACCAGAATATTAACTATCTCCAATCGCTTGCGGTAGAACTTCTCAACAATCTCATCGTTAGCTCTTTCCTCAAAGTTCCCCTCAGAGTAATCAAAGCCCGACAACTCAGCTATATAGTTCAGACCACGAGGAATTGACCAATAACGATATATTACAGGATGGCCATCCTGGATAGTAAAGAAAGACACATCGGTAGTACCACCTCCAATATCGGCAGTCAGGCTCATTCCTTCAGTCAGCTTACCTCTTGATGTCAGGCCTATTAAACTCGCATATGCCTCGGGGAACACATTGATGTTGTATTCCTCTTTCAAATCTGAGGAGTATCTGATGTGTTCTGTTTTTGCCAATAAGCCATCAACACTCTCAGCGAGGAAACTATCCATGTCGTTCTCATAGACATTCTCAACCAGGTTATAAGCACTGGCCAGTATACCGACAGCTTGCATCCTCTTTTGTTCATACGTCTTTTCGTCTGCAGGAACACCCATGTTAATTGAGAAGTTTGTGCCGAATTTCTGTTCCAATAGGAAAATGACGTATGCGAGGTACCATATACACAACGTTTCGCAGTCAATGTTTCCTTTCCATTCTACATCAGTAAAGGTAGATTGTTTGAAATAGCGGAAAACGTTCGTTCCGTGCTTATATTCCTCTAACTGTGCTTGGTATCGCTCATAAGCCTTTCTCTTTTCACTTGATTCACGCTCTATAAGCATACGTTTCCTGATTTTCAGCATTTCAGCGATGATAGTCATGTCATCTGGAGAGTTTTTACTTGACGCATACTTATCGTAGAGCTTGTCTGCTGTTTCAGCTATGTCGAAATCAGATTGTATCGGAACAACCTCCAATTTGGGTTTGACTATATCGTTTTTCTCCATCACGGGATCAACATAGCCATACGATAATGTGTCATCCTTATTAATTTGAATAAGAGATGGTAGGAAGTATTGCTCGTTCCCCTTCAGATCGATGAATTTGAAAAACTCATAGTTAGGTTCACCACGACCTTCATCTGGCGTTCGCTGGATGCAAATCTTAGTCTGATGTGTACCAAAGTCAAGTCCTACTCGTATTATATCCATATATTTACACTACATGAACAAGGTTCAGAGACTTGATCTCGTCCGTCACCTTTAGTTGAACATCACGGTTAATTCTCTCCAAATCGGCTTCTCTGCGCTGTTGCAAGTCACGTAAGTTGGCTCTCATCAGTCGAAGAGCACCTTCTGCATTTCTCAGTGCGGCATCATCTTCCTGTTCTATCGCCATTTCTTTGAGGAACTCCTGATGGCTGATGTTACGTTCATAGTTCTTTTCACGCGAGTCATAGAACTGAATAGTCTGCTGGTATCTCAATTTCTTACTGTTGTCAATACGGTTCTGCATATCCCTACGCAATTCAGAAATGTAGGCATCTATGGAGTCCTTTAAATCATAGCGCAGGTCATCTATCTCATCTGAAGCAAGTTTGCCATTATCTTCCAATGGGGCATACCGGCCATCAACTTGCGCCCTTCCCATGAATTTCTCAGCCAGATCATGATCTTCGATGATTTGATTGTTGTCTATGTCATACAACACAGGGTAGAGCGAATCCGTTGTCAGCGGCTTGTCGAAGATAGTACGGCTGACTGAGACTTTGTAGATGGCCAGCATATAGTGGCTCTTCTTGATTTCAGTAGGAAGCTTCGCCGAACTGAGTTCAAAGAAGAAGGTACATTGAGCTTTGTCGCGTTTTGCTTCAAACATACGTACTCCAGCACGGATGATAGGGTGGTAGATATTGATGAAAGCCAGTTTCTTTTCTTTGAAAGCCCGTTCCTGATCAAAAGTCATTCTCAATGTGAGTTTGTCCTCTATATCCATAATATACCTTCTGAAGAGTCGCCTACTGTCTCCGTCTGCCGGTTCATACTGTTCCAAGAAACGTTTAAGAACTTTGGGGTCACTCTTTGGAATATCCAACTCATATACTTCTGGATCATCGGTTTGATGGATGTCGCAAGTTGTCAGGTGCTCTTTCAGTATCTGTACCACGAACTGGTATAATTCGTGGCTTGTGACATAAGAGTTGTTATTGACAATTTTATTGATTTCATCACGGAAATATGAGTCGTTTGTAAGGGCATTTGTAAGACCTTCCTCTATATTCTTCAGATTCAATTTCTCATTCTCAATTGCCCTCTCAATCTCAATACGCTTACGCTCCACCTCTTTTTCAGATAGCTTGTCTGAATAGAAGTCGCGTTCCATGTTCTTCAGAGCATCCTGAATGGTAACAGTCCTTCCGTCCTGTTCCATTTCCGCATCAAGGATGGCTTCCAGGTCACCTATAGACTCCCTGAAGATGCCAATACGCATCAACAGTCTGGAATAAATATCTTCCAAGATAGACTCTCTTACGACGATATTGTAGATGTTGACCTTTTTTGACTCTTGGCCAAAACGGTCAATACGTCCGATACGCTGTTCAACCACCATCGGGTTCCAAGGCAAGTCATAGTTCACCAGAGAATTACAGAACTGCATATCCAAACCTTCACTACCAACCTCCGATGATAATAGGACCTGAATGGTTTCATCATATTGGAACTTGTCAAGAACCTCTTTCTTATTGATGCTTGGGTCGCCATAAATGAGGGCAGACTTATATCCGGCTTTCTTTAGTCGGATGTTAAGGTATTTCAGCGTCTTTTTGAAGATGGCAAAAACGATTATCTTTTTGTTTCCATGACTGAAAACGGTCTGAAGGATTCGTAAGAGAGCCTCGAACTTTGCATCTTGATAATCTGCAAACTCATCAAAACCCCTGTCAAGTTCCTCATTGTCGCTATTACAAGCCCATACGCTACTGGCCAACTGGCGCTTTACAGTAACCAGTCCCATGCTTCCGCTTCTTTCCCTGCCATATTCATCCCATGTTGTATGTTCAAAGATGTAATCATCAATTGCTTTTTCATAGGCATCACTCTCTTCTGGAGTCAAGTTTACATATTCAGTGACAGGATTACGCTCTGCCTGAGACCAGTCCTGAGTAACCTCTCTTTTCCTGGTCCTTGAGAATATAGTGCTCATCGGACTCATTTCAGAAAGATTGTATTGAATTTTGGCCCTTACGCTTGCAGTGTCCTTAGAAGTAGTCAACTCCTTCATGATTTCCTGATATATCGGATAATCCTTGAAATAGTCGGCTATTCTGACTTTCACCTGCGTCTCAATGTCATTGATAGTATTGTAGGTAATCACCTCTGCAGATGACAAGTCGTTTGCGATGGCCTTCAAATCTGCGCCAGAGTTGAGCATGCTTAAAGCTCTGACGAAAGGACGGTTCAACTGGATGTTATTTCTGAACACCTCTGGATTGTCATACATATCTGAATCCAACAAGTGTAGCTGGTTGTAGAGGTTGTTTTCGTCAATCATAATTGGAGTAGCTGACATGAACACAACGCTATCAGATGAAAGCAGTATTTTCTCTGCTCCATGATATATCAACGTAGTGTTGTTTCTGAGCTTATGCGATTCATCACAAATGATGATACTGAACTTAATATTCTTCTGCTCTATATATTTGATGATGTCGCTGGCTTCTCGTATTTTGTCGTAGTTCAATACTGCTCTCACACTTCCATTATGGTATTGCAGTTCCTGCAGCAGTTGTTCCTTCTTGTCGATGTCCATAAACTCTAAGCCGAATTTTTCATTCAGTTCTGTAGTCCATTTGGCCCGAAGTGACATGGGACAGATGACCAAAGCATTATGGAACTCCCCTCTGGCTTTTAGCTCCAGCATGATATGCCCGGCTTCGATAGTTTTACCAAGACCCACTTCATCAGCAATCAAAAGTCGCTTACTATCAGAATTGAGGTATTTCAACAGAGGTTTGAACTGGTAGGCTCTAAATAGGGTCCTTGATGCTTTCAGTGATGAAATTGTGCTATTGTTCGAGCTTTGAATCTTGAAGGAAGTATTTCCCTTCAAATATTCAGTATAATGGCCATAGATATTCTGTCGAATACGCTCAAACGGGTCTGTCAAGTCAACATCAGGCATCAGATAGATACTATTTTCGTCATTTTCCCTATCGTCGTATTTGACTTTGTATAGTTGTCGGCCACGTCTCATAGGATAGACTTCGATGACGAAGCCCTTCTCCTTGGTGTTGGTGTTGATGACTTTATCGCCCTTACTGAATTTGCTCATTGTTTATAGACTATATGCAATACTCGCGGCAAAGATAATAACAATCTGTGCAGCCTATCTGCACTTCAAGAATTATTTTTCTTCAACCTTGTTTTTAGTTCTCTTAGGCGCAAAATTACGAAAAATAAGTGGCAAAATAGACTAAAAAGTCTTTTTTTTGATGAAAAAGACGTTATTTTTCCATTTTTCTAATGTTTTTCTCAAAAAAATTGCTATCTTTGCGACTATATTATAAATAAGTACATGTATGGAAAATAAGGATCTGAACCGTCTAAAGGTCGTGTTAGCTGACAAAAAGCGCACGAACAAATGGCTTGCTGAGCAATTGGGCAAAGACCCTGCCACCATCTCCAAGTGGTGTACGAATAACGCGCAACCAAATCTGGAGAATTTGGTGGAAATAGCCAAAGTGCTGGAAGTTGATATAAACGATCTTATCCGAAAGTAACTAAAAAACCAGTAACTACAATGCCTACAAACAAGAACGCCTACATCCGCTATCAAGCTCTTGACAAGTGCTTCCGTGACAGTCTTCACCGTTACTACCTTGAAGACCTGATCGACAAGTGCGAGGAAGCATTGTTGTATTACAATGGTGTCGGTGGTGTCAGCCGCCGTCAGATATTTGAGGACATCAAGTTTATGGAGAGCGAGACCGGCTGGAGCATTCCTCTTGACCGCATCAAAGAGGGAAAGAAAGTCTATTATCGGTATCATTATCCAGGCTTTTCCATCAACAAGCAGCCATTGACCGACGAAGAAGCCCAGCAACTTCGTACCGTAATCATTACTTTGAGTCGATTCCGCGGACTTCCTACTAACGAGTGGGTGGAAGATGTCATTTCAAATCTGGAATGGCGATTCAAACTCAGAGGAAAGTCTGAGAATATTATAGGATTCGAGCAGAACGACCAGTTGAAAGGCCTGAACTGGCTTTCGACTATCATTGATGCCACATCTAATCATCAAGTTTTAAGGGTAAAATACCGTAACTATAAGAATAGTGAAGTTGAGATTACAGCTGTCGTACATCCTTGGTACGTCAAACAGTATAACAACCGTTGGTTCCTGATGGCCTACAATGCAGAGCATAACAGCATTACGAACTTTGCTCTTGACCGTATCTTAGACTTGGAGATTGTGGAGGATATTCAGTTTATTAAGAACGAGAACATTGATTTTGACGAGTATTTCAAAGATGTCATAGGTGTCACAATCCCCAAACCAGAGATAACGAAGCAGCGTATCGTGCTTCGATTCTCGGCAAAGCAATATCCATACGTGGCATCAAAACCGATGCACCAATCACAGGAAATCGTCAATGAGGAAGAGCGGACTATTGCCATTGAGGTTCGTCCCAACTATGAGCTGGAGCAGCAGATTTTCTCATTTGGCCCCGACGTGGAAGTGCTTGCTCCTGAGACTTATAGGGAGTATATTACAGAGAAAATTCTTAATAATTACAAAAAATATGCTCCTGTGCAGAAAGGCTGCACCGATGATGTGTAACTTTGTGCGCAGGCAAAAATATAAATATGTGATATGACAAAGATAAAAAGTCCATATACAGCAGCAATCACAGGAGGAGGATTCCTCTTCACTGAGACGAACGCACTTTTGCCCTTGCTTCAATCAGCGGACAGGGAGGCTCTTCTCAAAGATGAGAAGCTGAACAACCGTCTGTTACAGATAAACGCTGAAGAATCCAGAAAGAAGACGATTGGTGAAATCTCCCGTCGTTACGATGCTATGCCCACTTCATTCTGGATAGATTACCAATCTATGAGCGAGCAAGATCAGGCTATAGCACTTTTCTTTGTGATTCTAAAGACCTACAAGATTTGTTTCGACTTTCACATCAACGTCACTATGCGCAAGTGGAATAGTATTTCCAAGACCATTACACATGATGACCTTGAAATGGAGTTTAGTGAGGTATCGGCAAAGGATGCATTTGTAGATTCATGGAGTGACAAAACAAAAAGCCGTGTAGCTGGAGCTTATTTGACCATCCTCCGCAAGGTGGGCATTCTCGATAAGGATGATAATCTTCATCCTCTCTCTGCCAGTAACTTTGATTACTATATTCTCAACGGCGAACAGTGGTTTCTTGAAGCCTGTCTGTTGCAGCCATATCAGATAGAAAACATTAAAAAGCAACTCGCATGACAATCAAGGAACTCGACGATAAGCTGAACAGTCCAGGTTTCCAAGACCCAGAAAATGGTGACCTGTTCTATAACTTCTTCATCTACCAGTACCCGGCTGATAAGGAGTATGATATCCGTCACCAGATACAGGAGTTTAAGGCTAATCTCATTCGTCCTATCAACTATGTGGACGTTCTTTGCTTGAATCTCTTTGAGGAATTCTGCAATTTCCTTGACCAGAAGAAATTCCTGAAGCATCCGAGTATGCTGAAATACCAGCTGGAGAAGGAACAGGCTGACCCCTCTAAGGCTCAGAACACCCAAGATACGTTGACCCGTAATGCACACAGTCCTGAGTTTGTGCAATTCCTGCATCAGCGCATCCTCGACCATGTGAATATTGAGGATAAGTATCGTCGCCCTTACGTCTTTTTCTATGGCGTAGGTAGTATGTTCCCATATCTTCGTGTCAATGAGTTGTTGGCTCTCTATGAGGATTACAACGACACAAGCCGCTATAAGATTATCGTGTTTTATCCTGGTCATCGGGAGAACAACTCGTTCCGTCTCTTCGGAACCCTTCCCGACAACCATACTTATCGTGCAACCCTACTAATCAATGAGTAATATGAAACTGAGTGAGTTATACAAGAAGCCGATTGGCCGTGCAGTTAATCCTGCCGTAAGTGCAACCAAGTTTGATCCTGAGACAGAGAAGATCGAAATTGAGGAGTACGTGTTCACTGATGAAATCATCAACGGACTCTACCGCATTCTCGATGCCATCAAGAACAACAAGCCCTACGACCATGTGGGTATTTGGATTGATGGTTATTATGGTTCAGGTAAGTCTCACTTTCTGAAGTACCTCGATTACTGCATCACTCCTCGTACTCAGGAGAAAGCCTTGGAGCGTCTGCTGCAAGCGGTGAAAGACATCGACCCGTTGGACGAAAACCACAATATCAGCTGTGACTACGAGGCCATGCTGAGCATTGCCAATTGGTTGAAACGTGCCACTATTGACACCTGCATCTTCAACCTCGAAACCAGTTATGACAACTCTACCGATAAGAAGAAGGCCTTCCTGCATGTATTCTGGAATGAGTTCAACGGTAAACGTGGTTTCAATAAGTTCAACCTCACTCTGGCTCAGAACCTCGAAAAACCTTTGCAGGAAAAAGGCGTGTTCGAGCAGTTCAAGGAGCGTATTGCTGAGGAGGGTGGCGACTGGAATGATCCAGGCGAAGCAGCCGATATGATTGATAATGAGCTGGGCATGGTGCTCGACATTGCCTGTGAACTGGCTCCGACTCTCGATAAGGAAAGCATCCGCGAACGCATCTTGAAGCGTGACACCAATATCAGTATCGACCGATTCAGTTCAGAGCTGGCTGCCTACTTGAAGGACAAAGGCGATGACTACCGCCTGATTATGCTGGCCGATGAAGTTAGCCAGTTCATCAACAAGGAGCGTGACCGCTATCTGAACCTACAGGAAATCATAACCAAGCTCTCAGAGGCTTGCGACAACAAGGTTTGGGTAGCTTGTACAGCTCAGCAAGACCTCTCCGAAGTGCTCGACGATTGCAATATTGCAGAGGAGAAAGACAAGGAAGGTAAGATTAAAGGCCGTTTCGAGGTGAAGGTTTCCCTGAAAGGCACCCAGCCGGAAGTAATTACACAGAAGCGTATTCTTGATAAGAAGAAGGGGGTAATGCCGACTCTTGAAAACCTCTACGACAAGCAAAAGGCTGCTTTCGGACTCCAGTTCAAGTTGCCTAACAGCTATGTGGCCTACGAGTCAAAGGAGGATTTCGTGGCATATTATCCGTTTGTGCCTTATCAATTCAAGCTCATTATGCAGGTGTTCAACTCTTTCCTGAACCTCGGCTATGTTGCCAAGGAGGTAAAGGGTAATGAGCGAAGCATCATCAAGGTCATTCACTCTACAGCAAAGAACAATGCAGATGAAGAGGTTGGCAAGTTCGTTTCCTTCGATGAACTGTACAACAACATGTTCGAGGAAGGCCTGCAGGCTCGTGGTCAGAAAGCCGTTGACAATGCCATCCGCATGGCTCGTAAGTATGAGCATGATCCCAAAATGGCTGTCCGTGTGGCCAATGTTCTTTTCATGATTTGTAATATCTCACAGACAGACCAGTTGCTGTTCCCTGCCAACATTGACAATGTGACAACATTGTTGGTAAACGACTGTGAAACCCCTCGTCTGACTATCAAGAACGAAGTAGAGAAGATTCTCGACTATCTCTGTGATAACAATATCATACGTCGAGAACCAGGCAAGAACGGCACACTCAAAACCTAGAGCTTCTATAGCGAGGAAGAAATGAAGGTG
>JAEEGJ010014346.1_pt1 | contig 18838 bp, 13 predicted proteins | sample 8958761 | NCBI WGS metagenome assembly JAEEGJ01 (sample SAMN16246546, study PRJNA631951) | gut metagenome | biome: gut microbiome; feature: rumen; material: RS-attached | host: Bos | place: Iran: Karaj | collected 2018-10
CGAGACATTGCTTGAATATAGAAGATGAAGCAGCTCCGCTTTCTTCATGCCTGACAGGTAACTAAGTACGGTGGCCTTGTTCAATTCAAGATATGAAGCGAGTTTGGCGATATTCACTTCGTATGGAACATTATCGCAGAGGAACATCAACATAGCTTTCAGTTTCCGTGTATTAGCAGGATCCACTCCGCAGAACTCCGGCATTTCTTGGTCAATGATAAAATTGACCACATTTTCAATTCTACTATAGTAATCATCCACATCTCCGTCATAAAAGGGATAATATCCAGCCCGGAGGTAAGCTTCGAAGTGTGGCTGTGGATGGCAGATCTCGCAAACCTGCGTGCATATGGAATCAGGATTAAAGAGAATCTCCTCAAGTTTGAAAACAGGCATTTTTATGCCATGATAAAATCTTAAGTATTCCCTAAAGGACAGCCCTGCAAGGTCATAGCTTCGCACGCGCCGAGACAAATCCGCATCGGCATTCAGAATCTGAAGAAGGGACGAACCCGAGAAAACAATCTTAAAATCAGGATACAAGTCAATTATTTCCTTCACTTCCTTGCTCCAGGTAGGATACTTATGAACCTCGTCAAGAAATAAATGCTTCCCACCCATCAAATGAAATCTCTCAGCTAGGTCGAGCAATGAATGGCTGGAGAAGTACATACTGTCCATTAGGCAATATAAGGCTTCACCCGCTTGGATCCCGTAATTTAGTCTGATGTATTGGCGCATCAACGTTGTCTTGCCGACACCGCGGGAGCCACGAATGCCGACCAGCTGCTTATCCCACTTAATGGTATACATGGCTTCCCGGATGATGCTCGTGCTCACTTGGGAGATTAATAGGCGATGCTTCTTGAATAAGGTTTCCATGGACTTATTTGATTAGTGCTACAAAAATAGGAAAGCATATTCTAATAACCAAATTTTAAATAAAAAAGGTTACTATATTAACCACTAGTCTTTTTCTGCGTCATAACTACTAGCCTATAAAAAAAGTCAGATAAATAGGGTCAAAAAGAATTGCAAAATTCAATGCGGATTGGGATTGGACACAATTTCTATCGAATTGTATAAAAAAGACCGACATATGGTAGATTCACCATGTCGGTCAGATTAGAATACAAATAGGGAAACTATTTATTGGATTTCGGTTTTGTTCCAGAAGACTTCGTTATTGTCGAGAAACGTACAACTTTGAGTTGTTTAGCTATCTCATGATTTACTGAGGACGCAATTCTCGCTGACATTTCTCTCACTTCTCGATGATTAAAAGTCTCTCCATAATAAGTAAGTGTTGTTGTCGTATTATTCTTCATCTCGATAGTCATTATAATAATTTGCAAAGAATTGATTATTCAGCTCTGGCTGGAAGTAATGCTTCCTTTTCATCCAGATCAAGCCATCACCTTTCGAAACGAAAACGACATCAACAGGACCTCCAACGGTTTCCTCTCCTGGGGACATTCGTCTAACTAACGAAGTTAAAGACACAAAACTCTCTGCCATGTTTGACATATCCTCTTTATCTAAGAGAATAATTGTCTCCAGTAAAGCGTCAGTATAATTCTCCTTAAACTGCCCCTGTGCCGATTTAATGTAATTCTCAGTGATGGCGTCAAGGTTGAGTTTTAAGATTGCATTTGACGCCGCATCATTAATAGGTTTAATTATCTTGGCAACTTGATTGGCAAATCCAGATAGGCTGTCTTTAAATGTTGCAGCAAGCACCTTATAAAAAGAGGGGTTGATTCCTCGAATTATGGTTTGAGAAACATCAGTTTGAGCAAACGGGATCACAGATGCAACCGTGCCGTTCTCTTGGATAATTGTCGGTGGACTTAAATAATAGTGAAGACGATTCTCAATTCCAAATGATACCGTCAATGGATACAAAGATGGATAAATCTCTGTATCCCCATATCCAAAGAAAACCAATCCAGTAGAGTCAATCGTTTCAAGTACAATCCGAAGGTAAAAGAAATAAGACTCAATGAACAGGTCTTTATGCTTATTCTCAGTTAGATACGGTTTAGAGCTAAGAACATCATTAAGTTCCTTAGAAGCGAAAGCCTTGAATATAGTCAGCTTATAATCAACAAACTCAGGACAGAGTATAGCTGTTGCGGATTTGTTTGAAGACAAACACTCGTTTAGCTTATTCAACACAAACAAAGTTGCATCTTCTTCTTTGTAATCAGGACATTCTTTCGCTTGTCTCTCAACCTTATTATAGAAGTCCTGTATATTATCTCTCAGAAACTTATGTTGAGTTGTTACCTCCGCAAAGAAGTTCTGATCGTGTAGATAGTTAATAAAGCCATCAACGTACTCCCGTAATGTGGGAAATGATTGTCTGCCCAATTTCTGGCGATATAATTTGATAATTATATCCCAAGGAGTGCCCATAAATGCACTTCGTCCATATGTGGCAACTGCGACAGGATGATATTTCGACAAAGCAAACACTTTATTGCCCGTGTTAACAACTTTGTGAGTGTTACCGAACGTTACCGCACTATCTGCCGCTAATGCAACGCCATGTTTATTTAATACACCAACAATTGCCGTCATCGTATGTTTATTTTTACAAAGATATATATTTTCGCAAACATACTACCCCTCATTATTCTATTTCTCTTTTGACTAGAAAGACGGTACTAACCGCTGGCCAAATACAGAGATTATGCATAACTTTGAAGTTGGGCCCAGGAATGTCCTGGGCAATGGTAGATTTCGCTCTGTCTATGTCTTCAATTAGTTGTGCAAGAGCAAGTTCCCGAAGACGTCACAGATGCGTTTCTATATGCGGATATACACAGTTTGCATGCAATTATTCACGGTTTTTTGTGCACCGCTTTTCTACCACGCCTTGCGTAACTCATTGATTATCAGCACGTTTAACATTCTGCATCGGCAAGTAAAATCCGCATATAAACAGTATACATCCATCACAAATCCGCTATATCTTTTTGATAGTCAGCAGAAAACCGCAAAATCTATTGTTGGATAGTGATGGTGGTTTTGGGTTATTTTGGGGGGATTTCTACCATTTTTCTACCACATTTCTACCACGCGTGGTAGAAGATTTTGAGCTTCGATGCCAAAGTTTGTAATTTTACAGTTTTTTACATAGTTTTACAAACATAACCCCATTAGACGGGGTAAATGGCATCAGGGAGGTTCTGAGAATCGTTCTTGACTGAAAATGTAAAAAGTGTAAACTCTTTCTCCCTTACGAAGTGCTTGTAGTCAGTCACCAGCTCCGTGTCTACTTCTCGCCAGCAGTACAGAACTCGGGTCGTTTCTTTCACAATCGTCGGTTTTTATTACCCACAATTTCCGGAAAAATTTTCCCATAATCTCCGGTTTTTTATATCTTTGCATCTAAAGGCGTAGGATATGGATACATACAAACCAAGAATAGCCGACTCTGTCCTTGCGAGAAAACTCGCCGGTAAAGGCGCTGTGCTCATTGAAGGCCCCAAGTGGTGCGGAAAGACGACTACTGCTGAGCAGCAGGCAAAAAGTGTCATCTATATGGATGATCCTAAGAAAGTGAAAGAAAACCTTCTCAAAGCGGATCTGGCTCCTCAGGAACTGCTGGAAGGAGATCATCCGCGTCTGCTTGATGAATGGCAAATAGCCCCACAACTATGGGATACCATCCGCTTTGACGTGGACCATCGTACCGGAAACGGCCATTACATCCTGACTGGTTCCTCTGTTCCCGTTGAAGAGGAGGAAGACGAAGAGAAGCAGGAAGAGAACAAGAAGATGCGCCACTCCGGTACTGGCAGGTACGGCTGGGTAAAGATGCGCCCGATGGCGCTTTATGAATCCGGAGAGTCCAACGGTTCCATCAGTCTGAAGGAACTCTTCAATGCTCCGGAGAAGATATATGCCAAGAGCAATCTCTCCCGTGAAGAGCTTGCCTTCGTCCTTTGTCGCGGAGGATGGCCGGCAGCGATAGACTTGGAAAGAGACATCGCCCTGGACCAGGCTTTCGACTATGTGGATTCCGTGGCCAAGAAGGATATGAACCGCGTGGTAGACAAGGTCCGCCGCAATCCGGAACGTGTGCGCCAGCTGATGCGCTCGTATGCCAGGAACGTGGCTTCCCAGGCTCCATATGAGACAATCGCGGCAGATATGCAGGCAAACGAGCCCAAAGGGATGGATGCTGAAACCGTCTCTGCCTACATTGAGGCGCTTCGGAAACTCTTTGTGATTGAGGAATCCAAGGCCTGGAATCCCAACCTCCGGTCCAAGAGCGCTATCCGTACCACCAATACAAGGTACTACTCAGATCCGTCTATCGGTACCGCGGCGCTAGGCATTGGCCCCGGAGACCTGCTGTCGGATTTCAGCACGTTCGGTCTTCACTTTGAGGGACTGGCCGTGCGCGACCTCCGGACCTATGCATCCGGTATGCTTGGAGAAGTTTATCACTATCGCGATTCTGAAGGGCTTGAATGCGATGCCATCGTTCATCTGCGTGACGGGAGTTACGGCCTCATCGAGATCAAGATTGGTGGTGAGAGCCTTATCAATGACGGCGCGGAAACGCTCATAAAGCTACGTGGCAAGATTGATCCTACGAAGATGAAGAATCCATCCTTCTTGATGGTTCTCGTGGGTATCGGAGAAATTGCATACCGCCGCGATGATGGAGTATACGTGGTTCCGATAGGGTGTCTGAAAGACTAGTTTTTCAGTTTGAAGCATACATCGGGTGATATGAAAGTCAGCACATTAAAGCAGGTATGGCACCTTAGACAGTGGCACTGGGTGCTTTCATATAGCCTAATCCGTGGCGGTATGAGAAGCCCCTTCCGCTTCGCCATCATACTGTCCGTACTGCTGCTTGTATCCTGTTCTGTGGTGGAACGCCAGCACCTGTACCGCGAAGCCGTGAGCGAGCAGGCTCTGGCTGAGGAGGCTATGAAAGCCGGTGATACCGAGAAGGCCATCAAGCATTTCCGCAAGGCATACGTAGCTTATGTTGACAGCGGGCATGAGGAGGCCTGGCCAGAAGTACTGAGCGGCATATATTTGACTGACGGGTGGGACAAACTCACCGAACGTGCACAGCAGGATATCTTCGAGTCCACCAGGGCCAACCTGATGACGCAGGCGAGGCTTCAGCGGCAGAGGTTGCGCCATACGAGGATGCTGGCACTTGCAGGGCTTCTCCTGGCAGCCGCTGCCGCCGTCATCCTCGTGCTATCGCAGCGCAAGCGCCGCCTGGAGACCGAGCGTGAGCTACTCCAGGCCAGGCTGGAACTGCAGGCTGAACGCGAGCGGCCGGTGACTCCGGCCCTAGCCCTTGCCCTCCGTTCTTATGAGCAGCTCTGCAGCCGCTATTCCCCTGAAGGGGACAATGCCGCTCTCCTGCGCGAGTTCCGCCAGCAACTTGACGACCTGCGGGACGACCGCGTGTTCCGGCAGGAACTGGAGGCGGCCCTCGAGACCTCGGATTCGGGACTGCCCGGACTCATTCGGTCGTTGCCGGACCTCAAGGACAGCGACCGGCGCCTGATGCTGTATATCGCCGGCGGCCTGCCGACATATCTGATTGCCGCAATCTTCGGCAAGACCAGGCCGGCCGTCAACATGCAGATTTCCCGGCTACGCCGCCAGATCGAGTCAATGGATGCTAGGATTCAATCCCGCATGCTGAAGTATTTCGACAAACGCTCTTCTGGGCGACCGAAAAAATAGCAACATTATCTATACAAAAACCGCCTTGCACTGCATTGGGAGCCACTTTTGGCATTTTAAAAAGAAACGCCCGTTGCGCGATGTTTCTCGTTTTTCTATTTTTGTTTCAAACAAATCATAGAAGCCATGAAATTCCGCACTATCATCTTTGCCATACAGCTCCCGCTGCTTTGGTGCTGTGCTTCCCAGGCCGAAAAGGGAAATGTCGTTTTTGAGACTGCTGCCGACGCCTCCGCTCTCACGGATGTCATCAAGAGTATCGAAATCATACCGCTCGAAAAGACAAACGGCTCCGCTGTCGGACCGGCACGAAACACTGAAGTCTGTCTGCTCGGTAGAGACTACATTGTTGCCGACAGGCTGTCCTCCAACATCTTCCGTTTCTCGCCTGAAGGCAGGTTCCTCTGTAGTCTAGGGCCAGTCGGAGAGATCATTGACATTGACGGATGCCCAGTCGGCGAGATGCCTGACAGGATTAGCAACTTTCAGGTTGACAGGGATGAAGTGACAGCCGTTTACGCTACGAACAGAGCGGTACATTATTCTGCTGACGGCCGCATCCTGTCGGAAAACACGGTTGAAGACCTTGGCTACCAGTCGTTTTTCGTGCCGGAGGGAATCCTCACTTATTTCGGTTATGGGGCTGGCCGCCCGTACAGGGTTGCCCTGTTGAAGGACCGTGGGATAGAGACATTCCTCCCGGACGAGTCGAAAGTCATCTCCATGGAACCGTCCGCACCGATATTCTTCCCGTACAATGGGTCTGTATTTTTTACGGACACCTACGGATCCGGCATCTATCGCTATGATGGAGGGGAAGTTTCGCCCGTAGTTATCTTCGATTTCGGGGATACTGCCCTTGGCGAAAGGTACTTCCAGTTCGACGATTCTTTCGCGGCGGCGGAGTACATGCTCTCGAAGAGGTTTACCCTAGTACAGCGCTACATCAGGAACGGAAAATACCAAATAGTGGAGACGTTCACGCAGGATATGGGTGAGGTCACGGCCGACTACGGCATCTGCAAGGGCGGAGGTGAATGGAAATGGTTCTCACTTGGCATGAGCGACAGTTCCCCGTTCTTCAATTCCTTGAGACAGATAGACGAGGATGCGCTCTACTGCCTGCTCGATGCTGGGCTGCTCGCCGCCGCGGTCAGACACCCTTCAGGCACCAACCTTGATGCATTCCTGCCATTCATCTCCAATCCGGAAGTGCTTCAAACTGTCTCAGCCGGGGACAATCCTGTCATCGCAAAGATTTACCTGAAGTAGGCTGATGAATCTGCCTTTTTTAGCATTGCATATACTCATTCATAAGTATGTGCGATGTTAAGAAATGTGCCCGAAAACATCACCGACGCATTTCTAATATGCAGATTTGCACGGCGACGCAGAAGTTATTTACGAACTCTGTGTACCACATTTCTACCGCACAATATGTATCTTATTGATTATCAATTAGTTACATATTCTGCATCGGGAAATAACAAACTGATGATCAATTATTATATCCTAGCCAAAGGTTAAGATGAAATTCTCAAGCTAGTTGAATCCTACTCTCTTTGGGGGTCGAAACGTCTGTTTTCGAGATTTTGCGGTAATGATTGGATTTGTTTGGTTTTAGTCGGTTTTGTCACAGAGTTTGTCAGATGTAGCCGGTATGGAGCAGATCAACGTAGCCATGATTCCAGCAGTTCTGGCCGGCATCGTCAAGCAGCTGGAGGCCATCGACGGCTGGCTTACCCTCAAGACCGAACCGGTGTTAAACGGCACCATCGGCCCACAGGAGGAATGGATTGACATCTATGAACTCCGGAGGATGATTCCCGGTGACCCGAAGATCGAACTCGTCCGCAGCTGGCTCTACTTCCACGGCATCCCCCACTACAAGTCCGGCCGGACTACCCTCTTCCGCCGTCAGGAGATTGAGGCCTGGATCGAGCGGTCGCAGCGGTACGGTCTCGGCGACTTCTGGACGAAGAAGCGGAAGTACCGTGAGGAGGAATGAATATGCCTACCCATCTTTCTTGAAAGAAAGGATGCTTGAAACAAGATGGTCACACTTCTTCGGATTTCTCCGGAGACAATAGCTATATTTGCACGTGCATCAAGAGTGCCCTAGAGGGCCACCAACCGAGCAGCCAGAAGCCACGGTGGCAAAACGATGCGGATGTTCAATCAAAAAAAGTCTGTATCATGGACAAAAATCAATTCTTCAAGAAGGACGCACTGCGCCCTACCGAGGAACAGCGTCTCCTCACAAAACCCTTCTACCGTAACTCCAACGTGATTTACGCCCATTTCAACGAATGGAAGGACTATGACCGATTCTTTTTCATTCCCCTGTATCTGGAGATGATCTATTGCATGGCCGGGATTGTCTGCGAACTCGCTCCAGATCCTGTATGGCTGGGTTCCTTTATCCGTTGCACCCTGGAGCATCCGAGTCTGTTCCAGTACAAGTGCCCGAAATGTGGCAAGACAGTACTTCCATTCCGCTATGTGGGCTCACCCCTCAACGGTCGAGTGGATCTGGAAGGCTACTGCGATTGTGGCTGGAAGGGGTTCGAGTCAGTCTCAGGTTGGTTCGTTCGGGGTGAATCTCTACGTAAGATGCAAGATGCCGATAGGTTCCGGCACGCAAGATACATTATATCACATCGCGGGATAGAACCCGCAACAATCGAGGAACTTCTGGATATACTGAAATAACAACTAGAAAAAGAATCGATTAGATTAAAGCACTGCATCCTTGTTTGATCGAGTCAAGCCGTGGAATCGGGCCTGATTCGGTTTTCTTGTATTATATTGCTATATTTGTAAACAGATTAAGCAAGAAAGAATATTATTATTTTACTGCAAGCCCTCATTATGCGTACCGTACTCGTGGGAGTATAGTGCGCTATTGATGTTGAGGTCGATATGGCAGACCACGCTAATTAATTACATACACATATGGAGAATCCAGAGCAATTCATTGAAAAAAGGTTCGGTATTGAGCTTGACAAATTTTTCGACATTTTGAGTATTAGTCAGGGCGCTGAAGGTTATATTTTGGGCGCATTGGGCGAATAGCTATTCAAGACTTATGCTGAAGAACATGGCTATGAGGTGCATCGCATTAAAGAGAAGCCAGAAGGTGGAAATAATGCAAAAGCAGATGACGCAAGAGGGGATTTCTATATCAAAAAGAAAGATTCTAAAGAAGATCTATGGTATGTTGTAGAGTGTAAAAGCGCCAAATCAAATGCAGAAGATAGAGGTCTTGTATCAAAAGATATCACTGACCCCAAAAAACGGAAAAAGAAATGCATTGACTTCTTATGTAAGTTCTCTGTAAATAGAGATAAGAATATCAAGTCTATTTATGCCAAAGGGGAAAAAGCTTACAAGAAGAAAAAAGTAAGCTGGGAAGCAAAACATCCTAGAAAGACTTTCCCTCCTTTTAGATGGGATAAAGATAATCCCGGTGCTTTCTTCCCCAATTTGACCGGTCTTTGGTCGACTAAAGCCGATATTGAAAAATGGGTTAACGCTCTACCAGATGAAGTTTTTACATCAGAAGCCTTCTATAATCGAGAAGCACCAATTAGGCTTATTCAAACCCATATGCCTTCTCGGCGTACTGACAAACTTGGGTTGAAGTCCACTGGACCGCTTGTGACTGAATTCAATATTCTCTGTATGGACTTGTTCCTAAGAACAGGGAAGCACGAATTGGTATTTGTTAATAGCCAGGACCTTAATCATCAAGCAAAGGCCCCAAATCATCTTCAACAGAATTATAATATTGATGTTTTAGTCCAAAAGGATGGATTCGCTCGTCACTATCCTCAAAGCCCGTGGTATGACGATCTCGACGAGTGTATTCAGAAGACTAATCCTAAACCTCGTAAGATAGATAAAACGCAATTGGATTACAGATAGATTTGGACTTTACACAAATGTGTGTTATATTTGTCACATAAATGACAGTTATGACACACATTATGGAACAGACACTTTTCGATTACAAACCTGAAGATAATCTCCTTAAGCGATTTGAGGAGATTCATGATTACATTTACGCAAATGACGGGTTATCACCGCAACAGACTTTAAACGAGTTTCTTAAAATCCTTTTCATCAAAATTTTTGATGAAAAGGCAGGGCTTGATATGTTCAGACTCTCGGCTGCAGAGTTCAAAGAGTTAAAAGCCGAAGGGCGCAAAACACCAGCTATCGAAAGAATCTCAAAACTATTTGAGATGACAAAGAAAGAGTATCAGGGTGTCTTTGATGCTGATGACAAGATTAAGCTCTCGCATGGTGCTTTAGGATTTACAATCAACAAATTACAAAGTGTCTCCCTAAAAGATTCTTCGAGTGATGCAAAAGGACTTGCTTTCCAAAAATTCTTAACACATGGTGAAAAAGTTGGGAAAGGCCAGTTCTTTACCCCTCAGCCAGTAATTGACTTTTGTGTTAGAATGATGAACCCCAAAGTAGGAGAATCGATTATTGACCCTTGTTGCGGTAGCGGCGGTTTCATTTGCTCTGCATTTCGGCATATGTCTAAAAATGCCGACAAAAAGGAGCGGGAAGATATTCTGCTCCATAGTATATATGGAATTGACATCAATAGAGAGATTACCAAAATATCAAAGATGAAACTCCTCCTGGAGGAGAATGTTAATAGTAATATCTTGTGTGCGAACTCTCTTGCAGATCTGGATACAATCAAGCTCCTTCTCTCTTCAACAAAGGATAACGACGGATTTGATGTATTACTGACAAATCCGCCTTTCGGCACTGCCGGAAAGATTACTGACTCGACAATATTAATGTCTTTTGATTTAGGGCATAAATGGCGCGAAGGTGATGATGGTTTCAGCATTACACCTACAATCGTCTCAGGACAGCCTGCTGAAATCCTTTTTATTGAGCGTTGCCTTGATTTGTTAAAACCTGGAGGAAGAATGGCAATCGTACTGCCCAACGGACACTTTGAAAACCCTTCTCTGGAGTATCTGAGGGATTATATCAAGCAAAGGGCCCGCATTCTTGCAGTTGTTAACCTTCCTCAGGAAACATTCATTCCTTATGGGACTGGCGTAAAAACTTCATTATTATTCCTTGAAAAGAACCCTAAGCAAATTGCGCTTGATTATGCTATCTTCTTCAGCAAGATTACCAAACTTGGTTATCAGGGAAACAAAAATGCAACCCCAATCTATAAAAAAGATTCTCATGGTAACAATATCATTGAGAATGGAAGATTAGTGTTAGATGAGGACTTTTCCGATGTTCTCAATGACTACGCGGCTTTCCTGAAGGAAGGCAAGGTCAATAGCCAAAACTCATATAGCATATCGTTTAGTGAGATCAAAGGTCGTATCGATTATGATTTCTACTCCCCAGCGAATCGCGGTGTACTGGACAATCTCGAGAAATCATCCGTGCGCTTAGGGGATATTGTAACCATCGTCAAAACCAGGAGCCAGAAGCTCAAGAGTAAGGAAAGAATCGTCGATTACGTTGAACTATCGGATATTAATACTCATTCATTCGAAATTATTAATTCAACGACATGCGCCGTTCACGAGCTGCCCAGTAGAGCGACATATGAACTACGTGAAGGAGATATTATCACTGGAATAGCTGGGAACTCGGTAGGGACCAGAAAGCATGCGACAGCACTTGTAACGTCTGAGTTTGATGGAGCCATATGTACAAATGGTTTTCGAGTATTGCGGTCACCAAAGATAAATCCGTACTATCTCCTCTACTATTTGCACAGTGACCTATTCCTGAAGCAAATGATGATGTATAGGACAGGCGCTGCGATTCCAAATGTTTCCGATGCGGATCTCAACAGTATCCTCGTATACTTACCAGATGAGAACAAAATTGAGGAGATTGGGGACAAGATTAAGGCGACATTTGATTTGAGAAATGAAAGTAGAAGGATTCTGGATTCAATCGAGTTATAATAGATGGTTAAACAACGAAATCACCGGCAGGGGCATCTCCGCCGGTGATTTGTTTGTGCCAAAAGTAATAATAACGCTCATCCGATACTCTTCACATACTCCTCAATCCCCTCCACATGCAGCGCCACAATGGCCCGTTTCCCTTCATCTGACTCCAGGAAGGCCAGTGAGACCTTGGAATCCATGAATCCGTTCTCAGTGAGGACGGCTGCGCAATAGGTGTGCTTGAGGATGTAGAACGGAGCCTCAAAGTCTGGATCTCCGTCGGCATCATCCGTGCGGATGCGGTGCCCAGGCAAATGCTTTCGGGCCGCCTTGTAGAGGCAGTCGGCCAGCTTGTCGGACAGGGTGTGTCCGTAGTAGGTGTAGGCGCACCAGCCAGTGTCATTGTGCCACATACGGCCGCTGCCGGCTGCATTAACGTGGATGCTGACAACGAAGGTGTCGTGGGGTTCGTGACCGTGGCGGATGGCCACACGGTTGATGCGCCGGCAGCGTTCCTCCAGGGAGATGTCCTCCTCTTCGGACACGACAAGGGAGGCATCGTAGCCACGGCACTGGAGATGCTCGACGAAGATGCACGAGAGTTTCGTCCTGTTTGTCGGGCAGGGTGAAGATGTTGTCGCTGATTATTTACCTGTACCCAGAATTCCCATAGATTCCAATAATTGCACCATAAAGAATCAATACTTCTCTTAGAATACTGATTGCAGAACTTGTATACTCCCCTATTGGCGAGAGGAGATGGACTCTGGAACCGGCAATTAGTATTCCACAAACGAAACTAACAATAGTTATGACTAATCGTAATTTACAGATTGTTTTGTTCTCTTTATTATGTTGTTTATTCATATTCTTGCCAGCGCCGGGTTAGCCTAGCCTTTCTCGGCCCCCGGTCTGACTGGCTTTGTGAACTCCATCGCATAAGGCGTTACGTTTCATTCACAATGCAAAGTTCGTATGAGGGATTTTTGCCGCATAATACCGCAGATAAAAATTTAACTCCTTGAAATCGTTGTGTTTCAAGGAGTTAATCTGCGATGTTAACCGAAAGTTCTGCGGGGACCTGCGGGATAGTGCGGCCGCAGGTTATTTTATGCAACGCGAAAGAATCCGAATGTCGATTTTCTTAATCCGGATGGTGCTATCGTTGAGTTTGTTGACGCTGTCCTGGTCCTCTCCGATATTGTCGCAAGCGATGTCGTACCAGTTGGTGCCTAGGTATGATTTGAGACTCTTCATGATGTATTTGATGCCGCCGATGTAGCCGGCACGGGCACCGACGTCTTTAGCACGACTAAGCATTGTGGAGAAGTCTGCCTGGTCAATGGCGTAGGTGAACTCCTCGAGTGAGGTGTTTGTAAAAGCGACATCCACCCATTCATCGTACAGGGTCTGGTAGTCGATGGTTTTGTGGTGGATGGGCTTTCCCTCTTTTGCTTCAGGTTTGACGTCGGCGGGAGCAGGCTCCGGCTCGGGAGTGACGGGGCCTGGCTCGGTATCCTGGGTTTTCTTCTCGGGGACGAGCGGGATGGTTTCACTGTCCAGGAAGTATTCTATGGCTATGTCGAAGACGTTCTTCTCGCAGATGTCAAAGAAGAAGCGCATCAGAGAGTATTCGGTTCTGAAGTTCGTGCCCACCTGCCGACTGATGGAATTGCGACGGGATGCATAGCAATCATAGACTTCGACCTGCAGGGAAAGGAGCCAGGCGATAATGGCCTGGTCAATCTCAACCGCATCTTCTGATTCCGCCTGGACTCGTTTGATGTAGTCGGCGAAATAGTTGTGGAGCAGGCTGGTCATCGGGCCGTAGCAATTCTTGAAGATGTTGTCGTCTTCTTTGCCGCCGGTGTCAATGCTCATCTGTTGACAGAATGTGAGTGCCTGCTCGGCGAGGACCTGGGAGAAGCGGCGGCGGTTTTCAGTGGGTTTGACCACTGCCCTCTTGGCGAATTCGAGGCCGAATTGATTGGTATATTGTGCTTTCAGGGCATCATATTGTGCGTCCCACATATTGTAAGGGACGATTTGAGCCAGGGTATCGCTAACTATCGGTCTAATATCGCCATACATGATCTGGAAGCACTGGTAGAGCTTGTCCATCAGATAGAGTTTCAGCGGCCAGACTCCGATTGAATGGATCTCGTGTGTCCTCCCGGACGTGCCGGATTTCGGCTTGTTCTGAGTTGCGGCCGCAGATTGGTAAACTCTGTCAATGATGGCTGTTGTATGATGCATCCACTCGAAGAGCAGCTTGAGACCGACTCTTGGGCTATTCCGGTACATTTGCTGTACTTTGACGCTATAGATGTCCAGAAGGCCGAGGACGAAGCTGGGATAGTTGGGAGTACCGTCGTCTTCTTTTGCGTAGTTGTTATTGGGGTCGTAATAGTGCCGAAACATGTCCTTAATCGTGGACTCGAATGCGAAGTCGTTGGCCTCTGGGTCTGTGAGGCATCCACCATGTACCTCCAGCCGCATAAAGGCGAACTTAGGAAGTGAGCAGATGGAGAAATCGTAGAGGACGTGCCGCTGGGAATCTATGTGATTATTGGCTTTGTGCGACACTACTTTGGACCGCCCTTCCTTTGGCGACTCATTGCCGGTGCGCTTAGGTTGACCCTCGGTGAGTTTGAGTTCTTTCTCGGCTTCTTCCAAAAGGGCCCGGAGCGCGGAACCTACAATTTCATCAACCCAGGCTTCTTCGTCTCGATTCAGACCTTCAAATATCCGGTAGTCGGTGAGTTTTGTGTTGAGAAAGAGGACTCTTTCTCGCGGGTCATCGATTGCTTTTGCCTGAGCCCGGATTTCTTCGATGTCGAAGGCCATGGCAAATTGCACAAGGGCGTCGGAGGTTACGTTGTTTTTGTAGTAACGCTCATTATGGCGGTGGGCAGTATCGGCCTCAATGTAGTTGACGACATAGCCAAAACTCCATTGGTCGGGACGTAGGATGTCGAGTAGGGCTGGCTGGAGGAGATCACTGTTCCAGGTATATTCTCCGGGCAGCGGTGTGTAGGAGTCACCGAATTCGTAGCGGTCCTGTGAGGCATCCGGAAGGCTTTGCGCGTATTTGACGTTGCTGGTATAGCGGAGATGGGTATTGAAGTACTGGCGGGTCTTGAGTTTGCTGCTGCGGAGTGGGATCAGGGCGAGCACGATCTCTTTCAGGTCGGCAGCCAATTGCTCCTCCTGTTCTGCAGTCAGATGAAATCCCGACGGGATGTCATAATTCTCAAGATTGTCCAGCACTCTCATTCGGCGGGTGTGTTTATGGTTTCAGGACGACCCATTCCCCTCCCTTATCTCCTCCTTTGCGTTGAATTCTACCGCTCTCACGAAGTTTTCGGACAGCCTTGTATATTGTATTTTCGTTCAGACTGCACTCTGCAGCAAGTTCGGCTGTCGTAATACGCGGGTTGGCAGTAATGAGACGAAGGACTTTCTCCTCCGTTTTCTCCTTACTTTTCTCCTGATTTTTCTCCTTACTTTCTCCTGATTGTTCGGTAGAAGAAGCCTTCTTTTTCCATAGGATTGTGGTGAAGAATCCCTCGGTCTTGTATTCGGCCGGAGGGAATCCGTCTTCTGAAAGGATTCGTGCGATACGCGGAATGCCGGTGCCGACGCTCTCAACAAGGTGCAGTCGGGTGAACATCCGGAAAATGAGCGGGTTCCTGGAGCGGCTGCGGTGGCCGAAGTCGGCAGCGACATAGGGTAGCAGGCCGCCGGGATTTGAGATTTCCAGACGGTCGTCGTAGAGCTGTACCATGATCTTGGCTCCGGAATCGAAGTAGTCGCGGTGGCAGAGGGCGTTGGTCAGGGCTTCTTTGATGGCGTCGAGTGGCAGTTCCCAGATTTCCTGGCGCGGGTCGAAGCCATGCATTACGTATTCGACTGCCAGGTATTGTTTGATCCAGGCCGTGGCGTTGTTATATTGTGAGAGAAGCGGGCCTTCGAATGTCTTGGAGTCGATGATGTGGACGTTCTCGGTGCCTTTGAAGCGGACGCAATGGATGATGGCGTTAATAAACCGATTGCCACAGGCATCGGAGAAGAGCATCGGGACAGCGTTAGTTATCTCTCCCTTATCTGTGAGGAGTCCGAGGTTGGTGATTAGCTCTTTGCTGGGGGCCTCGGATGTGATGCCGGCCTGGCGCTTGAAGTCGCGGATGGCTTCTTCGGATACGTCTTCCCATTTGAACCAGGGGCAGACGCCCATATCGAAGTTGAGCTTTCCAGCATCGTCGAAGATCTTGCGGACATCGGCCGGTTTGCGAAGCTTCTGGGAATTGGCTCCGCGGCGGATGTGGACGGCACCGGAGCAGAAGTAGGGCTTGTCCTCCCCTTCTTTGACTTCCATTATCCAAATTTCATGGCCAGATAAGTTAAGCGAGTAGATGTCGCAATCAACCTGGGGTTCGATTTGGTCCACGGAATCCCGCAGAGCGGAGCGCTTGCTATTGTTGATGGTGAAGCCTTCGGTGAACTTACCGTCGTTGTCAACACCAAGGAGGATGTACCCGCCGGTCGCATTGGCAAGGGCGCAGACTTCCTCGCTGAGCTCCCTTACTTTCGAGGGGACCTCGCGCTTGAGTTCTACGTGCTGGCCTTCTCCTTGGGCAATCAGTTCTTGTGCTTTTATCTCGTCAAGCATATCGATACTTCTTTATTGCAAATATACTGATTTCATCGCACACTATTGTTGTCTTATAATTGAATGATAAGACTGAATTCGTAGTTTTAGGTAGAAAGTAATCAGTTTATGATTACTTTGCGTACAATAATAAGAAAAACACTATCGGCGTTTTACTAGAAAGTGATAACCGGTGAATCATAAATACCCGTTTAAGTAGTCTTCGGATCACCTATTCCCCCATTCGGCCAAAAAGCATTCGCCCGTTTGGCCAAAGTGAATACAGGGAGTTAAATAAATAACTTCGAAAACGCGAGTTACGCACAAATAAGTATCAGTTTTAGTCCTGACTCATCTGAGATTCGGAGCATGGTGGAATCAATAATCCGAGTCAAATAGTTTTCGGGTTAAAGGAAAAGGATTCATCGCTTGTCCAGTTTGATTCATGTATTAGATATACCAAACGAACTAAACAATCATCTGCAAAGTTGGGAATTCAAAGAAAAATGAATCCGTGGGTAGCGATTTGATCTTGGAATGATTCAAGATAAGAAAGGATGTTTTTGAGGGATTGAAACATCACCTTTCCGCGACAGATTTCGAGGACCTCTATAGCGCCTTATTTTCTCCTTTAACCCGAAAAAATGGGGTATTATCCGCAATTCGTTACTACTCGAGAAATAATTTGTCACAGTCTTTGTCACAAAAACCGTGTATTCTGTCACACGTGTGACAAATCCCCTTTTTAACTTATTGATAATCAATCTCGCTTATCGTGTGCAGAAATAACTTTGGAAAGTTCATGTCTTGCTGCATCGGAAAATAAGTTTCCACTGCAACCATTCGGGCACAACAATGCCTTGTTATGTGCCCGAAAACTTCTTATCGGTAGGTTCGGGCACAAAGACGGTCGATTCTGTGCCACAATAAACAGAATCGGAAATAATCCGTTCAATACATTTAGTCAAACAAACTGAGTTCCTTCGACAGGAAAGATTCTTGTTTCAACGGCTTGACGATATCGGTCGGCAGCAAATGTCCCAGCAGCAACGGAGATTTCGGATCGTGGGTGAGATAGTTCTGCATAGCCTTAGCGTGGTCTTTGTTGGCGTAGCAGTAGCGGCAACCGTTGGGGCAGGAGTTGTAGTCCCCCAATCCCCTGCTCTCTATGCAAAGACATCCGGCGCGGTTTCCTTGATGGGGCGTTTTCTTGAAATGGATTCCCAGCGCGTTGGAGAAGATTTCCGCCGTCATGCAGCCGCTCCGGTGTATGCCGAACGGCTCGTAGTCCTCCTTCGTCGCGCAGGTTTGGAGATATAGGCCGTATTTTCGGGCCGTGGTCCCCATCCCCTGGGCAAGCGTCAGCTTATCTTGCTCCGATACGGGCCGCAGTTCCGGCATATTGACCTCCAGTTTCTTGTACATCTCCACAAAAGAAAAGATGCAGCGGTCCACATAGGGAGTCAGTTCACGGGCCATCCGGTCAAAAGTCTCCAGATGCCGCTCTATTGTGTATTTCTCCGTCAGGAGCACCGGGTCATAGCGCCAGGCAATCTTCTCCGGCCCCACCTGGGCGGCCAATGCTTTCAGCGTCTGAATACTGTCCTCAATGGACGGCACACGCGGCTCTATGTCTGTTCCGTAGGCCGTAATCGTATAGTGGTAGTAGCAGTTAAAACGGTCGTTAATCTCATGCAGGCGAGGCAGGATGGGACTGTAATCTTTGGAACAGAAGACCACAACATCCAGCGTCTCCGGGTTCAACTCAATCCGGTTCACAATCTCCGGGAACAACGGATTCCGGGACAGGACATAGCCCTCCCGGAAGCGGTTCAGCAACCACTCGCTATAGTATTGGACGGTATCCGTCCGTCCGCCAGTGTTCAAAATCAACTCTTCCTCTTTTTCTGACCCGTCCGGTGCTGTTACATGTCATCCATCGAGAGGCTTGAGAGCACTATCTTGTTCTTTCTGGCCTGCTTCTCCTTGGAAGAGAAGTACGCAGTCTTTTCTTCAAGAAGCCTCTTATCGAACTTCTCCGGATTGCGCTTCACCTCTATCACATCGAGTACATTCTCTTTCAAACGAAGGGCAACAATATCCAGTTCTGCCTGTTGATGATGTCCCTCCTTGTCAATGTACCCTTTAGGGTCCCACCACCCTCCGATATCGCGGTATTCCATGCTCTCCACAAGTTTCATCTTGAAGTATCTCTCGAGAACGTCGCCAGAATAGGTCTCATAATCATCTTCCATTATTCTGCGCAGCGCCGGGTACTGACCGATTTCGATAAGTCGCTGGTTCTTCTCCACATAGCGGAACCAAAAACGGAGGAAGATGTCGCTGATTTCGTACCTTACAGTCTGGGTCTTGGGCTTTGCCCAAATCGGCCGGACTTTCCGGATAAGGTCATAAGTATCTTCCAGTTTTAATAGTTGCCCGCCTAGGCTCTTTCCCCCCAAATAGTCTTCAATAGAAGCTTGGGTATTATACCCCA
>JAEEGJ010014348.1_pt1 | contig 18836 bp, 18 predicted proteins | sample 8958761 | NCBI WGS metagenome assembly JAEEGJ01 (sample SAMN16246546, study PRJNA631951) | gut metagenome | biome: gut microbiome; feature: rumen; material: RS-attached | host: Bos | place: Iran: Karaj | collected 2018-10
CCCCGAGTTAGTATCCTAATCTACACTATATAAAGATTATTTGAAAAATCAGATGTCTGGCTCGATTTTTTTATCCCAAAATTCATCCAAATGGATGAAAATGGCCTTATTTCACGCCGTTAATAACAGCCCTAAGGGTGTGCCACACTCCACTAAAAATCAACTGGCGTTAACATCCAATAAATGGTTCTTAACGGCACCGTCTTCGAAATGTACGACCTCGTCTACCTGTTCTATCAATGCTTGATTATGACTAATAATAATGATAGTACGGCCGCTCTTGCTAGCCAACAGCTTATCCAGAATACCCTGTCCCCTCATTGGATCCAATCCTGCGACAGCTTCGTCAAGAATCAGAATCTTGGGATCGCCGATAAGCGCACGTGAAAGTGCCAGCAACCTACGTTGAGGCAATGGGATGTAGGTAGATTCCTCCCCTATGACCGTATCATAACCGTCCGGCAGCTCGTTGACATAGCTATCGAGACCGGTCAGGCTCGCGACCTCCTTCAATTCCTCCTCTCCCAAGTCAGAACGGTTGTAGATTATGTTCTCCCTGATCGTACCGCTGAACATCCATGGGTTCTGAAGAACGGCTGTAAGGTTGGTCCCCAGCTCCTTGCGGGATATCTTCGTTATATCTCTCCCGTCGATGGATATGGAACCTGAATCAGGCCTATAGAATCCCATCAGCAGATTGGCCAATGTGGTCTTCCCGGAACCTGTCGGACCGGTGACTGCGTATACCTTTCCGGGAGTGAATTCCGCAGAAACCCCCTTCAGGACTTTGCGTTCACCATTATAAGAGAACGAGACGTCCTCGACACTGATGACACCGTCGGTAATCTTGAAATCCTCATCCGTGTCCTCTCCATCTTCTTCAGGAGCATTGAGAACCTCCATTATCCTGTTCAGCGACACCGTCTCCTCACGTATACTGTCAAAGAGCGTAACGGTCAGCATCAACGGGGTACTCATAACCCTCACATAAATCATAAAGGTCAGGAACATCCCTACAGGCATATCGTGGAAATAAAGCATAACTGCACCGACTATGACCGTAAGCAGATAGCCTACATTCATCATCGTTGAAACCAAGGGATTCAGCATCCCAGAGCGGGTGTGCGATTTGACATATGCGGAAGTGAAATCCCTGTTGGTCCTGTTGAACTGATCGACGACCTCGGATTCCAATCCCTCTACTTTCATCGTCTTGTGCGTGGTGATGATATCATTCATCTGAGAGTTGAGTTCGGCGACCTTTACGCTCATCTCAGAGAAATCCCTCTCGGATCTGGTCGTGATCCTCCACCCGATGAAGATGACCACAGGGACCATCAGCAGGAATATCAGCCCCAGGATCGGCGATGAAATCAGCATCATCAGCAGTATGGAGACGATCATCGTCAGATGGGATATGAATCCGGTATAGTCCGAAGATACCAATTTGGAGACTGCCGGGATGTCGTTGGTGAAACGGGATGACATATCCCCCGCCAGAGTTTTATCTATGTAGGAAACGGGGACGCGCATCAGCTTGCGGTTGAGGCTCTCCCTCATATGCTTGGTCATGGACAGGGATATCAGGGACATCCTGCGCTTTGCCTCATTTGAGGCCACATACCAAAGGACCACCATGAGCAGGATGACGGTACAGATATCCAAGAGGTGGTCTATGTTCAGTGACGCTTCTTCAGAGATGGAGGCTACCATCCAATCCAATAGGAAACCGCAGATGAAGGGGATTGTGTAAAGGACGGCGGTGGAAACCAGGGCCAGGATGGCGCAGTAACGCATCTCCTTGTACTTCGATTTGTCATAGGACTCCAGCATCTTGAGGGATTCCCATGCCGATCTGATCATGCCCATGTTCCGTTCCTCCCCTGTCCGGTTCTGTACATGTTGTCGTAAAGAACCGAGGATTCCAACAATTCCGAGTGCGTTCCCTGTCCGACCACCTTACCCTGCTGCATCAGGATAATGCTGTCCGAAACCTCGCAGGTGGAGATGTCATGCATAATGAACACCACCGTCTTTCCGGCACACATCTCCGATATGGTGGACAGGGCCAATCCCTTCGTCTTCTTGTCTAGTGAGAAGAAGCAATCGTCGAAGATGTAAAGATCCGAATCCTTGAGAAGACCACGGACCATGAGGATCAACAGCCTCTGCCCTCCTGAGGTTTGGGAGACATTGTCGTATAGCATGGAATCGAGTCCGTCAGGCATTTCTGCGATGAATCTTCCCAATCCGATGCGTTCACATACCGAGAGTATCTCCTCGTCGGAATGATTCCCCTTCGGGTCCAGGTTATAACGGAGCGTCCCTCTGAAGATGTGCATGGAGTTGTTGACGTAAGATACATGCCCGCGTAACTGTACCGGATCTGTACTGGATACGTCCATCCCGCACACCGTCAGTCTTCCTGAATCGGGCATTGTGAAACCGAGGGCCATCTTGAAAAGTTCTGATGAGTCGTTGTCGTTGGGGCCAACGATCGATACCATCTTCCCCCTATCGATTTCAAGATTGATTCCGTCGAATATGGTCCTACCGTGCCTGCTCTTCAGACTCACATCATTTGCCGAGAAGATGATACTGGTGTCCCCGCCCATTTCAGGTTCCCCATATGTCCTCTCCATTGACTGGGCATTGATGACAACACCCTTCAGATGACTGAAGCATTCACGCATCCTAGGCACCCCTACATAAGCATACGGAATCAGGGCCAAAGTAGCGATGATGTAGGTCGCCACCTGCATGAATACGATGATATCGGTAGCTATCAGCTTGTTACCTTCGTCGAGCGCGGATGCCACGAATGTGAACACAATGAATATCCACATGCATGCAGTGACAAGGCTGGATACATAGTAGCTATTCAGCACAACCTTCCTGTTCATAGCTCCGAATTGTGCGCTGTATTCTCCGAACTTTTCCACTTCGTAACCATACCCGTCATAAGCGCGTATGGTGCGTGCGCCCGGAATCTTTTCCCTCAGGCTAGAGTTCACATTAGACATGGTCTCTACCTGCTTCTTGTAAAGCGGCTGGAGGCGCTTGGTGAATATGTAGGTGAAAGAACCGACAAAGACCAGTGTAGCAAACAATATGGTGCCCAATATCGCATTGGTTCCGAATGTATAGATGATGAGGATTGTCAGAAGGATCGGCATAGGCAGATAAGTCCTCAGGGTTTCGAAAACGAATCTCTGAACGGACGATACATCGTTTGTCAGACATACCATTGCCTCTGACGGTACGATCCCCAGGGCGTTGATGTTGTTTGATTTGACTGCGACTTCCACCAGCCTTCCCCTGAGCTCCTCCGCGACTGACGTTGCCACCTTAGAAGCCAGATTGGTGGTGACGAAGAGAACGAGGGACAATATCAGAGTACTTATTATGAGGAAACAGCCGAACAGCACGAGCTTGGAGAAATCGCCGTCATAGATCCCTTTGTTAAGGATCGGTTTTAACAGAGTGATTGCAACGGCTTGGGCGACCACACCTATGATCTGCAGTGCCGTGATGAGGACTATAACCTTCATATGTGGCCGCAGAAGGGCCCTGATCGTCCAGCCGTCGTCATTGGTCATCCATCATACTATGGCCTCATTTCTAAAAAGGTTTTTTAAACGTCACCAACTAGACATGACCATGGAGGAACATTACTCATACCTTGCGAACTATGCGATGGGGATCATGCTCGTCATGTCCTTTCATCTTATGTTCGAGGGTACTGTCGCACTGATGTTCCCCGAGATCTTCGATACCGGATACTTATCCCATCAGTACTATCAGCTCTTGTACGTCGGAATGGGTGCGTTGGAATTCATAATATTCGTGATGCTGTTCAACGGATCAGGGGTCGGTTACAAACTCGCCATTCTCCTCGTAATCGTGATATTGATCCTAAACGTGTACAACATAGTCACGGACATACCGTATGGGTTCGACATGGCGCTTCAGGGGATTCTCGGCTCGATCACGATGGTGATACTTCTTATGCCGAGCGTCCGCCGTTATTACAACAACTGGTCCATAGGGGAACTCCCGGCCTTGAAGGAATGAGTTCCTCCGCAATCCATTTTTATCGGAAAGCAGGTAAAGGCGGTATGGAGCAGTCAGAAAAACTGTTGCTGAGGTCTTCCTCGTCAGAGGATACCACTCCTGAGATGGGGATCAGAATCGGACATGCGCTGGCCGTGAATCACAAGACGGTAGTCGTGGGCATGGATCTGATGAAGAGCAGCCCCATGATGAAGAACGCTTTGATCTCCGGACTCATATCGTCCGGGACGGACGTAATAGACCTTGGCTACGTATCCGAGCCTGTGGCCGCTTTCATGGCCAATATGGGCGACTGCTGCGTTTATGTAACTGAATTCCGCCAGCATGATCTGATGAGCGGATATCTCCTGATAGATAGGGATGGCAGCTTCTTCAACAGAGAGGAGATCAGGAACCTACAGGCGGTCTCCGAAGAGAAGCATGATCTGCCCAACTACAAATCCATCGGTACCGTGAAGCACTACTACAACGCCATAAGGGACTATAACGAAGCATTGATGGCCAGCGTTCAGGGGGCCACAGGCGGAACCGTCGTCCTGAACTGCAACTGCGGAACCGCGACCGATTCCGCTCCGCAGATACTCAACGCGATAGGTACGGATATCATCTCGATCAATGCCCAGAAGGACAGGAACTTCTTCTCCAATTCCCTTTCGACCAAAGAGGCCGATGTCAAGCATATGAAGGCCCTGGTAGAGGCGAATCAGGGTTCCATAGGTATATCGATAAACCGTATCGGAACCCTTATGAGGGTGTTCGATGAGAACGGGAACCCGCTCACCGATGAACAGGTCCTTGCGCTTCTGGTCCTTTATCTCAGGCCCGAGAAACTGGTCGTTCCGATGAATTTATCATGGCTTATCAGCGACCTGTTCAAAGGAAAGATAAAGATCGATGTGGACACACCACACCCCGTACCGGATGCGGAGAAGATGAAATTCATCGTCTGCGTACCGAACTCGGGAGACGTCCACAAGGCCCAAGCTCAAAACCAGGCAGAACTCGGATACTACGACGGGGGATTCGTGTTCAGCAACATCAGCTACACGCCTGATGCGCTTCACGCTTCGATCATCCTTTCCCAATTCTCATCTACCAACAGCATGTCGGACATCATTTCGCAGTTCCCTGAGTACCATTCGGAGAACAAAACATACAAGATAACCTGCAGCCAAGCGGACTTCTCGCGTATGATGGACCAATATGTTACGGAAGTCAGCCCCTTGGTCGCTCACGACAAGGGTTGCTGGAGGATCGACATGCCGGACGGGGGATTCTTCGTATCCTTGGACAGTGAATTAGAGGACACCGTCAACGTCACTGCCGAATCCAATGACAAGCTGTACCTAATCAGCCTCATCGAGATCATCGATGAACTGATGGAGAAGTGCGTCTCGGGTCAGTAAATTACCTTGATGTCGACGGGTTCTCCGCGGGAATCGTATGCCTTCCAGCTGTTACGGTCATAAGGCTGGCAGGTGATGAAGTGGATCCCGCCGGTGTTGCTGAAGAAATCCTTATCTGCCTCGGACGGCTGATTTGAATAACCAGGATGCGAATGTGCCGATCCTGCTATGGAATAGTCTATGGGCTCCATCCACTGATTGATGAAGCTGTGCTCATCGCCGAACACCGTACCAGGAAGCATCACCATCTCGGAGATCACACCGTCGATCTCCCTGTGCATGCAGAGGAACTCATCGGGATAGGCCGATCTCGCGGATTCGTTGAAACCGTCGATGAAGCTCGCACTGACACCGATTATCTTGTTCATAGAGCGTTCACCAGTTTCTCGCGGACACGCGAGAAGAAGTCCATGTTGAACCTTATGAATCTGGCCTTCTTCTTCGAGATCATGAAATCGACCTTGGAACCGCCTTCCATGGGGATCTCCTCCTGACCATCCAGCACTATGACGCATTCCTTGTCCAGAACGGATTCTACGGTTATCTTGCTGGTGGCAGGGACCACGAATGACCTCGAAGTGGACTTGTACGCTGCCATCGGAACGACCATCAGGGCATTCACGTGCGGATCCATGTATGGTGCTCCCAGACTCATGGCGTAGCATGTGGAACCGGTCGGCGTGGAGATTATGACCCCGTCGGAACGCATCTCGCAGGCGAGGACGTCGTCGACATAGATCTTGTAATGACGGATCTTGGCCACCGACGACGTGTGTATTAAGGCCTCGTTCACCGAATCGTTCAGATACTCGCCGTTGTACCATGAGGCGAGCTTGAAACGGGTCTCGATAGTGTAATCCTCTCTCAGGAGCCTCTCGATACCGGCCTTGATGTTGTCGCGGTCGATCTCTGCCAGGAATCCGACGCTTCCGCCGTTTATCCCTATGACCATCGCATCGGTCTGCTGGAGCACCCTCAGTAGGGTACCGTCCCCTCCGACCACTATGACTATGTCCGCATCCATCTCCTTGATCGGGGTACCGGGCAGCCCCATGATATCGGCTATCTGGGAGTCCAGAACATAATCGTGGCCTTTGAGGGCATCGATGACCTGCTGGGTGTAATCCACTGCATTGGGGATTGAAGTGTTGGCATAGATACCGTACTTGTGATCTCTGACAGGGTCCTTACCGCGCATCAGGTAGTCGAAGACCTCCTTGTATCCCACGGCCATCACGTTGCTCCTGTGCTCCAGATCGAACCTCATATCAAGTACGTTCCCCTCGAGGTCGTAGATCTCTCCGCCTGCCTCCCTCAGTATGAGGACGGCAGCAGCGATGTCCACTATCCTCTCGCAGTGGACATAATTCTCCGAATACATGCAGAACGCATCAGCCTGACCTTCGGCGACTATCACAGTCTCCAGCGACGAGCACCCCAACCAGCGGCTGGAGGATGCTTTCTTGGAGATGTTGTATGCCTCGGGGTGGGCGTACCTGCCCATGTAGTTCATCACGAAGAGATCCTTGAAATCGGGCTTGCGGACATGAATCTGCCTTCCGTTCTTGAAGGCACCCTTCCCTTTCTCGGCCCAATATGTGTCGCCGGTGACCAGGTTGCGAATGTAACCCAGCCTCATTCCTGCAAGTGAATCCTTTCCGACTCCGAGTGAGACCGTGTAGTAGGGTATCTCCGCCACCGCATTGCTGGACCCGTCTATTGGATCCAGGACCAAAGTCTCCTCTCCTCCCCTGTCGACGAATCCGATCTCCTCGCTCAGCACATTGAGCGGGACGGCGTTCCTCTCGAGATACATCAGCACAGCATTCTCCGCCACCTTGTCTAAACGCGAAGTGGGGGTTCCGTCCGCTCCGATGCATATCTCCTCACCGATGTTGGCATCGGGGATCTTGCGGATCTCCTGCTGCACGGCATCCGATATGGCCGAGAGGGTCTCTATCGTGATCATGCCGTGACGATTGACAGGATTTTATAAAGAATATACCATGGAAGTGTCAATGGAGCCATTGAACTTCACTTCGGACAGAGTCTTCATGGACAGAGGCCGCCTCTACACAGTCTCCATGTGCCCCGGGAAGAGGATCTACGGCGAAAGGCTGTTCACACTGTCTGGTACCGAATACAGGGAATGGGATCCCAGGAGGAGCAAGCTGTCCGCCTACCTTACCGTTGGAGGCAGAAAGTTCCCGTTTGAGAAGGATTCCAAGGTGCTCTATCTTGGTGCATCCAGCGGTACGACGCCATCGCACGTTGCGGACATCTGTTCTGAGGGAAAGGTCTACTGCGTGGAATTCGCACAGAGGATGTTCAGAGAACTGGTCGGTACATGTGAGACACGCCCCAACATGATGCCCATCCTCGGAGATGCTACCAAACCTGAGGAGTATTCGATGTTCACTGACGGAGTTGACATCGTCTATCAGGATGTTGCCCAGAAGATGCAGGCCAAGATCCTGTGCGACAATATGGATGCTTTCGATGCCAAGTACGGCATGGTTGCCGTGAAGGCCCGTTCCGAGGACGTCACCGCATCCCCTGAATCGATATTCAAAGAAGCGGAGAAGATCATCCGCGACAGGGGATACAGGATCATCGACGATGAGCCCTTGGACCCTTATGAGAAGGCCCACGCGATGATTGTAATCGAGAGGGAATGAACATGAGAACGGCGTATGCCATTGCTTTCGACGGTGACAGATTTCTCATGGTCTGGCACAATAAACGCAATGGGTGGGAGATGCCGGGGGGCCATGTTGAAGAGGGAGAGACCTCTGAACAGGCTGCGACAAGGGAATACATGGAAGAAGCAGGGTATGAGATCGAAGTTATCGCGACCCGTGACATCGGTTACTGCGACGTATGCGCGGCCAAGCTAGGAAGGAAGGTCAAAGACGACTGCGAGATGAAATCCGAACTGTTCGATACCCTCCCTGAACAATTGTCATTCGACAGGGAGGAATACGAAGATACGGTCCCCTGGGCGAGACAACAGATTCAAAAACGTGCTTGAATCGAGAAACGATTTAGTATATCCGCCATATCCCTACTTTTGTAAGCAAAGGGCCCTCAAACACCCTTTATATACTTCTTCTATAATCGCATGCGTAGCCTCGCCGCCTAGATATGATTCGGAGGATCACACTATGGCAAGAATGCACACAAGAAGAAAGGGAAAATCCTGTTCAAATCACCCAATGGTTTCCGAGAATCCCGCATGGGTACCCCTCAACGCCACCGAAATCGAGGACCTCATCGTGAAACTCGCGAAAGACGGAATCATCTCCGCCCAGATCGGACTCATCCTCAGGGACCAGTACGGAGTACCTGATGTTAAGCTCGCAACCGGCAAGACGATCACCGAGATCATGGCTGAGAAAGGGGTTGCACCCGCTCTTCCCGAGGACCTTTCAAACCTCATGAGGCGCGCAATCTCACTGAACGTCCACCTCAAATCCAACAAGGGAGACATCTCCAACAAGAGAGGCCTGCTCTTGATTGAGGCCAAGATCAGGAGGCTGGAGCGCTACTACAAGAGGAACGGAGTCCTCCCCGCAGACTGGAAGTATTCTCTCAGCAACGCGGAACTCATGCTCAAGTGAGTTATATGGAGACTGAGGTCCCCTCAAAACTTCTTACAACTTTATCTCATGCCGCGGACATCGTCCGCGGACATGATTTCATTCAGATCTATTCTCATTACGATGCCGACGGCGTATCCGCAGCATCGATCATCGCCCAGACCCTGCTGAGGGAGGGCAAGGAGTTCCGCGCCACACTATTCACGACGCTGAACGACTACAACATGGACATCATTAGGAGCACCAAGGCGGATTGCATCATCATAACCGATCTCGGAGCATCTTACATCGACCAGCTCGATGCCATGAAGAACGACATCGTCGTTCTGGACCATCACACCATCATCTCCGAGGCGAAGCGCATCTGTTACGCCAACCCCCATCTCTACGGGATCGACGGTATGACCTCCGGATGCGGAGCTACCATGGCCCTTCTTTTCTCTGTCACCATGAACGAGAAGAACTGGGATCTGGTCCAGATCGCCTTCGCTGGTATCGCCGGCGACAGACAGCATATCAACGGCCTATCAGGGCTGAACACATATCTCCTCGAACAGGGGACCAAAAGAGGTTACATCGAGCAGATGCCGGGATCCCTCATACCCGCAGGAGACCTCATGACACAGCTCTACCTCACCACCGACCCCTACATCAGAGGGGTAAGCGGGAACGAAGAGGGAGTGTCCAAACTTCTGACCGATGCGGGTATCGACCATGGAAAATCATACATGGACCTCACAGATGAAGAGAAGAGGAGGCTCTCTTCGCTGATCGCGATAAAGCTCACTGAACAGGGTATGCTTGAACAATCCATGAGCGAGATCGCCCGCGCCAGATACTTCCTGAAAGGATTCAATATGGATGCGGAATACCTGTCGTCAGTCCTCAACAGCTGCGGCCGTTCAGGGTTCGGAGGAATCGGGATATCGGCAGGAATGGGCGACGCGAAGAGCATCGAGATGGGAGCTAAGCTCATGCACGAGTCTGACAGGGACGTCGTCATCAACATGGTGGAGCTGGACAACAAGGGATTGAATCAGAGGAAGCACTTCCAATGGTTCGACAGTTCCGATTCTGGTTTCACCGGCATGCTCTGCGGAATCGCCATGCAATGCATAGGGGATCCGAACAAGCCTACCATCGGAATGAATCAGTCGAAGGAACCCGTTAACCTGTCGTCCAGAGGCATGTGGATACAGCTTGACAGAGGCATCGATCTGGCAGTCGCCATGAGGGAAGCATGCAACGCCGCAGGCGGAGACGGCGGCGGACACCGTATAGCTGCCGGAGGATCCGTTCCTTCGGAGAACGTTGAATTATTCCTAGAAAAACTGGATGAGATCCTGGAGAGGCAGCTCAGCTCCTCCATGTGACCTCGACCTCATCGGTCCTGAACCTTTGATTGATCTCAGTGTCTGCGATATCCATTCTGACACCGGATTCATACATCTCGCTTCCGAGCCATGCGATCATCGCACCGTTATCCATACAGAATCTGCGGTCCGGACAATACATCTCTGCACCGCGGGCCTCGGCCATCTCCCTGACCATCTCCCTCAGACGCATGTTCTGGGCTACACCTCCCCCGAGAAGGACCTCATCCTTGCCTATGTGGGCCATGGCCCTTTCGGTGACTTCGGTGAGCATTGCATATGCCGTCTCCTGTACGGACAATGCTATGTCTTCAAGAGGAACGCCCTTCTTCTGCAGCGCCAAGGCCGCTGTCATCAAGCCGGAGAATGCAACATCCATGCCTTTCACGGAATATGGCAGCTCATGGTATTCCTTACCTTCCTTGGCCAGTTTCTCGAAGATCGGCCCCGCGTAGAATCCCATGCCAAGATCCCTTCCGAGCTTATCGAGCATATTGCCGATACCGATATCCTGTGTCTCGCCGAATATCCTGTAACGGCCTTCGGCGAACGCTATGACCTGCGTGTTTCCTCCGGATGCATAAAGCAGTGCAGGATCCTCGCAACCGCACAAAGCACGTCCGATCTCCACATGGGCGACACAATGATTCACTCCGACGATAGGGATACCCATGGTGCATGAAAATGCCCTTGCTGCCGTAGCTGCGACACGAAGGCACGGACCTAATCCCGGACCCATGGAGAAGGATATCACATCGATGTCTTTGGGTTTCAGTCCCGAGACGTCAAAGGCCTGCTGCATTATCCTGGAAACCACATCTACATGGTGGTTCGCAGCTTCCCTGGGATGCAGACCTCCGTTCTTGGGCTTGAACATGTCCAGCTCGTTGGCCAGGACATTGTGATCGGAATCCACGATCCCGACCCCAAGAGTGTGCGCAGTACCCTCGATACCTAGTGTGATCATCGCCTGTCAATCCTGCTGTGGCTAAAAAAGTTTATGTACTGTCAGTATATCGTCCACACATCGGACCCGTGGTCTAGGGGTTATGACGTCGCATTGACATTGCGGAGGTCGCCGGTTCAAATCCGGCCGGGTCCACCATGTTTCTCTTGAATTCTCATCTGTTCACAGGACTATGCAAATGTCCAGCTGTACGTATCATCCAAGAATTTTGGGAAAAATACAATAGTCATAATTTATTGACTAATTATTGATGATATCATCAGACATTCTACGAATAACGCTAATAAATTGACATTATTTTGATAATTCGCAGTAAAACTAACGTTATTATCAGTAATCCATTGACTTTGTACGAATTCCGATTATGTTCAGAAATCATTATATTATATTCGGATGGTGAGGAACGCATAGATTGACAGCTAGAAAACGCTGTGAAATCGAATTAAAGATATGAAGGGGAACAAATGAGTTTCAGTGATCTTCTGAACGATATATTCAGTCCTTTGAATGAATATATCTGGTATATCGCCTTCGTCTGTCTCATCGGTCTTGGTCTGTACTTCCTTGTCAGGCTCAAGTTCATGCAGGTCGTTCACATAAAGGAGAACGCAACACTTGCAGTTACCGGTGTCAACGACAAGACGGACGGCAAGAAATTGTCTTCGTTCGAAGCATTCTGTCTGGGAATGGGTGCGCGTATCGGTGTAGGTAACATCGCCGGAGTCGCTACCGCTATCGCTACTGGAGGACCCGGAGCGGTCTTCTGGATGTGGATCTTCGCACTGATCGGTGCAGGAACCAGTTTCATGGAATCCACAGCAGCCCAGATCTACAAAGAGAAGAAGTCAGACGGTAGTTACTACGGAGGACCCGCATACTACGCAACCAAAGGTCTGAAGAAGAGATGGCTCGGGGTCGTCCTGGCCATCCTGATCACGGTCACTTTCGGTATCGGATTCGTCGGTGTCCAGGCAAGCAACTCCTCGGCAGCTATCGTCGAGGCATTCAATGTCGACTCCCACATCGTAGGATTCGTCATCGCACTGATCGCCGGACTCGTAATCTTCAGCGGAACAAAGATCGTCGGAAAGTTCTCAGCGAAGATCGTTCCCGCAATGGCGGTTTTCTGGATTATCTTCACAATCGCAATCATCGTCATGAACTTCGGCAACGTCGGCAACGCGTTCGCCATGATCTTCCAGTATGCCTTCTCCGCACCCGCACTGATCGGTGGTGGAATCGGTACCATCATCATGGTCGGACTGAAGAGAGGAGTCTTCTCGAACGAGGCCGGTCTGGGATCCGTCGCTAACCTCGCAGGTACCGCGGATACCACCCACCCCGTCAAGCAGGGACTCATCCAGTCCTTCGGAGTTATCGTCGATACCATCATCGTCTGTACCTTCACCGCAATAGCGGTCCTGTCCTTCGGTAACTGGGAAGAGGTCATGGCATTGGGACTCAGGGGAGCACCTCTCGTTCAGGAGGTCGCATCCCAGACTCTCGGAACATGGGCACCCACGCTCATCGCCATCTTCCTGTTCGTGTTCGCATTCACCAGTATGCTCGGATACTACACCATGTCCGAGGCGAACCTGAGGTTCGTCAAGGATCACAACACCGTCGTGTTCGTACTCCGTGTCGTCGTCGTACTGGTAGCCTTCGCATCCTGTACCATCAGCACCGCGCTGATGGATCTGATCTCGGATACATTCATGGCAGCCATGGGAGCGGTCAACGTGATCGTGGTCGCTCTGCTGGCGAAACCTGTCATGGAAGCATATAGGGATTACAGGAAACAGCAGAAGGAAGGCATCAAAGAACCGATCTTCCACAAATCGGCCCTCTCGGACTCCGATGGAGTCACAGAGTGGGAAGACTGATAAAATCAATTACGGGGGGAGACCCCCGGTTATTTTTTCTTTTTATCTCGGATCACATCACGACTAGATTCTCGGAGAGTATGGCTTCCTTGTGGTCCTTACGGCCCAATGCCTTCTCCAATTCATCAGTGTGCTTGCCTGCGATTACAGAGAGCTCTTTGGAATCGTAACCCGATATCCCCTTGGCGATCCTGTTTCCTCCGCAGATTATGTCGACAACTTCGCCCTTACCGAACGTGCCTTCGACCGCTCTTATTCCTACTGGAAGCAGGGATTTGTGATCCAAAACGGCTTTCTCGGCACCCTCATCTATGACTATCCTTCCGGAGGCATGAGCGGATTTGATCCATCTGCGCTTCTTGGAGATCTCGTTATCGGAAACGAATATGGTACCGATGTCGTCGCCTGTGGCTGCTCTGTAGACCGCATCGGGTTCCTTGCTGGAGGCGATTATCATGCTGCAGCCCGCATCCTTGCAGATGGCCGCCGCATCGAGTTTCGTTCTCATACCGCCTGTTCCCAATCCAGTGCTGCTGTCCCCTGCCATGGAACGGACGGAATCAACATCATGGACCTCCGGTACGAGCTTTGCATCCGGATTCTTCGTGGGATCCGAATCATAGAGGCCAGCCACGTCGGAGAGGATCACCAGAAGATCTGCATCCGTTCTGCTTGCCACTATCGCGGACAGCGTGTCGTTGTCACCGAACTTGATCTCTGTGATGCATACCGCATCGTTCTCGTTGAAGATCGGCACCACTCCGTTATCAAGGAGCGAGTTGATAGTGTTATTGAGGTTTATGGCGCTCTCCCTGTCAGAGTACGTATCCAACGACATCAGGACCTGCCCTACGATCATGCCTTGCCTTTGGAAGCTGTCCGCCCACCTCTGCATCAGGATGCTCTGGCCCACTGAAGCTGCGGCCTGCCTGATGGGGATATCATTGGGGTTGGCATTGACCTTCATCGCCCTGAGTCCGACACCGATTGCACCGGAAGTGACTATCAGGACCTCCTTACCCTCATCCTTCAGGGCCCTGACCTGTTCGGCCACGGAATCCATGAAATCGATGGATATGGTCTTCCTGCCCTGCATCAAGGATGTGGTACCGATCTTGATGACGACACGATCGACGTTCCCGAGAGCCTCCTTCCTTGTCATTCGATCACCTCAGCGGACATTCGTTGTCCAGATGTCTGTGCGTGAATTGCTTTGCATCCTTTCCGACATAGTCCTTAACGACCTGGCCGTTGCCGATCAAGATGTACTTGTAGATCATCAGCCCTTCCATTCCCATCGGTCCGCGGGCGTGTATCTTATTGGTGCTGATACCTACCTCGGCACCCTTGCCGAACCTGTATCCGTCGGCGAAACGGGTTGAAGCGTTAACAAACACGTCTGCCGAATCCACCATCTTTGCGAACACCGCCGCTTTGGACATGTTAGTGGTGATGATGGCATCCGTATGGTGCGAACTGTGAGTGTTGATGAAATCGATTGCTTCCTGCAGCGAATCGACTACCTTGACAGAAACTATGAGGTCTCCGTACTCCGCATACCAATCCTCTTCGGTGGCGGGTTTGGCGTCTTTTATGACTTGGAGCGTGCGCTCGTCCCCTCTGATCTCCACCTTGTTGTACTGCAAAGACGAGGCGAGTTTGATTAGGAACTCGTCAGCTATCTTGGAATCCACGAGGATGGTCTCCACCGCATTGCACACTGCGGGATACTGGACCTTCGAGTCCGTAGCGACCTCGACCGCGAGATTCTGGTCGCACTCCGAATCGACATAGATATGACATATCCCTGCCGCGTGCCCCAGCACCGGGATCCTGGTGTTCTCCTGAACGTATCTTACGAAGCTGTTGGAACCCCTGGGGATGAGCAGATCGATGTATCCGTCCATGCTGAGAATCTCCTTGAAGTCCTCCCTTGATTCCATGAGTACGAAGGCGGATTCCGGGACTCCCGCATCGATTGCAGATATGCGGAGCACATCAAATATCACCTTGATGGTGCGGTAAGCCTCACTCCCGCCTTTGAATGCCACGCAGTTACCTGATTTCAGACAGAGCGACATGATCTGCGGTACAACGTCAGGACGTGATTCGAAAACGACACCGAGCATACCGACGGGGCATCTGACCTGATAGAGAACTAGATCCTCATCCAATTCTGTGGTGGAGATGGTCTCTCCGACGGGATCCTTCAGGGACTTGACGCTCCTGATCCCTTTGACCATCTCATCGACCTTGGCATCGTCCACAACCATGCGTTTGTACATCGGCACAGGTATGGTGTCCTTTACCTCATCCAGATCCTTCTGGTTCTCTTCCAGGATGATCGAACGGTTCCTATCCAGCGCCATGGCCATGGCTTCCAAGGCCTTATCCTTGACATCCGTGGATAGGACGGACATATCGACTGTGGCCGCCTTCGCCGCCTTGATACGATCAGTAATATCAGTCATTAACTGGCGATAGACGAAGATATTTAATAGAGTAATCATGTCGGGAGACCCAAGCCGAGATAGCCAAGCCCGGTATGGCGGCGGTCTCGAAAACCGCTGGGCCTCGCCCTCGGGAGTTCGAATCTCTCTCTCGGCGCCATTACTACTTCGATACGACATACAAAGCTGCACTGTTCTTTTATTACGCGGCATCCACCAATACGAGTCGTATCAACGAAAAAAAGGAGGATTGAGATGTCATTCTACACATTCATCGTATTGGAAGTAAAGAAGGAGGTGTACAGCCGCCTTTTCAACTATTGGGTTACTGAACATTGGGAAAACTATTATCTCCGCCGTCCAGAGAATATGTTCGATACGGGTGACACCATGATCATGACGTCAGTGATGAATCATGCACCTTATATCGGTGATGTAACGGATTGGTTATCGTACACCCTCGGAATGGATTACGGAGACTTCTGCATCGTGATGTGCCCTGAATCATATACTACCGATCTGAGCAAGATCAAGGATGATAGATGGAACTATTACACAGATAGTTATGAAAAAGAGGGGCATCTAGAACCATCATTTGTTGTGACTAATTGGGAAAAAATCGATTTTAAAGCAGGCATTACACCAACCTCTTATACCGAGGTCTTCCGTCGCCCAGAACCTTCCAACGACACTGAAAGGAGATTAAACGAAATTGAGAAGACGCTGAAGGAGATTCTAGAAGCAATCCGGTATATCGGAGAAAGGGATTGAACCATACGGCCGGCATATCGAACTGCCGACCGTCATCCTTTGATCTGAAAAGAATTATGCAAAAGATGACTGTACTGCTGTTCCAAACATCTGAATGACATAATCCTCTATGTTCCCTATTGCCAGTCCTATTCCTTACAACTTTCTATTCAAGAGACTGACAACAGTGCAATGACCCGACAGATTGCAAGCCCTCCAGAAAAAATGTTACAACCACTCTGAAAGACGCTCTGATACAACATCTCCAACCTGTGTGATGATATCCTCTGCCTGCCCCTTAGGGATTCTCATCTCCGAGGCAAGCGCAAACAGATCCTTCTCACCTGGGAGAGGATTACCGACACATGTCATATGGTGCTCTGTCATGTTAGACGTCCTGGTCAGGTCGTATGCTGGGGAAAGCACATATCTCTCTTCTTTGGGCAGATATAAGAATGAGAAATTTCCAGCATGATCGTCATAATTCTTCGACAGTACATTGAAACAGGACAGACGAAAAGCTTTCATGACCTCTGCCTGAGAACGGGTGATGTACCTGGTAGCCTGTAGGAACGATACATAGTCCAATAAAGGCAAATCTGTCGGCACCTCCAGAAGGCCGGCCAAAGAGATCATGTGTATCCTTTCGCCACAATCTCTGTCAAATCTTTTGGATGCAAAATAACCATCACAGATGCCCGAAGACAGCAGGCGGTGCTCCGGTACCTCTATACCGCATCTTTCCGCTGCCTCATTGTATTCGTATTCCATCCTTCCGACAGATTCTGGATCGTAGCGTTCACGAAATTTTACAATCCATTCGTCCCCATCTATGATTGCATTGACCTTGGGTCTAGCGCCTCCGGTAGATCCAGCCCTCCTGAACAGGTTGTCCAGATCTGTAGGACTGTCTTCGATCATAGATATGCATTCCATGCACATCTCGTCCGGATCCGGAATCGGTAACGCCTCCCAATCGCAGCCGGAAGGCTCATAATACAATGCGCCGGTTGCATCTTTCCCGAGGTACGACAGCTTCTCCAGCGGATTCAGGCTTTGGTAGTCTATACCTCTCTTTCTAAGTGCCTTTATCGCAGTAAGCATACCCCATCCGCCTGGGAGGGAATCTGCGAATACGCCTGGCAGCCCCTCAAAATAATTCTTCCTTCCTTTGAAAAGACGATCCTCCAAAGGTAATGAACGGGGAGAGATGGAGAACCCATCATTCAGCCATTCGTTGCTATATGCGAAATAGGCGATATCGGAATCGTATCTGAGACGACCCACTTCTTTTCCGCCTAATAACACGCGCAGCTCCATGTCATCCCCTCAGATCATCTGCGGTCAACGGCGGACTGCTGAACAGCTGTTCCAATTGATCGTCGCAACCGACTGCCATCGTAAGCATCCACAGACTGTCCAGAGATATCTTCCCGGTACGTTCGAAACGCTTTATCGTACCATATGGGACACCGCTCCTGTCTGATAACTGCAATTGGGTCAGCTTAGCTTTTTTCCGATATGCTTTGAATCTTGATGCCAGATCGATCATCTTCTGGTCCAGAGACTTTTCCTGGAATATGTCGCTCAGCTCAAGATACGGTTTCATAGTAACAGATAATATTTTATCTATTAATAGATAATCTATGTAAAATAGATAATATATTATCCATTATAATCAAGATTATGATTGGATTAAATGGTGTGTCCTATCATCACTTCCTCACTAGGAGCTCTACGAGCTTACCGAGGAACCCATCGAACTCCTTCACGATCTGATTGACCACCTTACCGGACTGGTATTCCGCGTAGGTGGTCCCGATGGCAAATCCGTCTCCGTGAGGCACGACAACTGAGTGCATTCTGAACGGTGAGCGTGACAGAGCAGGCAATTGCTTGGCGGCTAGTCCGCCTCCCATAGAGCCCTCTGATTCTCCTCCGCCGATCTTGTAGTTCTCGAACTGAATCACAACATCCGGATAGATCGTTGGGCGCGCCTCAAATATAGGCAACAGTGGAATGTCTAGATACTGGAGGGTCCTGTCGACCTGTTTGACCGCACTCTCCACATACTCCATCAGATCGTCGGAGTCTTTGGTCACCCATATCGGATGAAGCCTCATGAACACTCCGACCGAATCCTCCACATCGACCTCTCCCCTTCCGTCCTCGATGATGTAGAACATCTTGTCCTTGCCGTACACACGGTTGAGCGCATATGCCTCCGCCATGTAGAACACGTCTGCCGGACCGCAGTTGAGCCTTTGCGAGAGTTACTTCATATCTGCAACACTGATGGAAAGCGGCGTTTGGGCATCACTTGTCTCATCATCG
>JAEEGJ010014349.1_pt1 | contig 18835 bp, 20 predicted proteins | sample 8958761 | NCBI WGS metagenome assembly JAEEGJ01 (sample SAMN16246546, study PRJNA631951) | gut metagenome | biome: gut microbiome; feature: rumen; material: RS-attached | host: Bos | place: Iran: Karaj | collected 2018-10
CGTCTTGGAACCCAGTTCCAGCGTGTCCCCTTCCTTCACCGCCAGGGTGTTGAAACGGCGGCCCGGCAGGAACTGCCCCAGGAGCTGGATGGCTTTGGCGCTGGCTACCAGGCAGATATCCGGAAAGCGGTCGGCCAGCATGCCGATGAGCCCGGAATGGTCCGGTTCCATATGGTGCACAACCAGATAGTCCGGCTTGCGGCCTTCCAGGGCATCGGCCAGGTTTATGAGCCAGTCCTCCCCTTTCCGGCGGTCCGCGGTGTCCAGGATGGCCACCTTTTCATCCAGAATCACATAGGAATTGTACGCCATGCCCTCCGGCACGACGTACTGGCTCTCGAACAGGTCCAAATCCCTGTCATCCACACCAATATAGCGGATTCCCTGAGCAATATCTTTCATAGTAATACCTTTAGTCTAGCAAATATAACAAAAAAATGCGTACCTTGTGGAAAATTCCTGAAGCTTATGAACAACATTTGGGATTATATCAAGCGCCTGGTCAAGAAATACATCTATGTCTATGACCAGATAGACACGGAAAGCGCGGCAGAACGCATCAAGAGCGGGATCTGGTTCAAAGGACCCAACGTCTGGATCCTGGCCTTCTCCATAGTGATAGCCTCCGTGGGCCTCAATGTGAACTCCACGGCGGTAATCATCGGCGCCATGCTCATTTCCCCGCTCATGGGCCCCATCGTGGGCACCGGCCTGGCCCTGGGCACCAACGACACGGACCTTCTCAAGCTGTCGGCCAAGAACCTCCTGGTAATGGTGGTCATAGCCCTCATCGCCTCCACCCTGTTCTTCATCCTCTCCCCTCTCTCGCTGGTGAATCCCACGGAACTGGAGGCCCGTACCAGTCCCACCATCTATGATGTGCTCATCGCCCTGTTCGGCGGCCTGGCGGGCATCTTCGAGCAAAGCCGGAAGGAACGCGGGACGGTGCTTTCCGGGGTTGCCATCGCCACGGCCCTCATGCCGCCGCTGTGCACCGCAGGCTACGGCCTGGCCCACCTCAAATTCCATTTCTTCTTCGGGGCCATGTACCTGTTCATCATCAACGGCGTATTCATCACCCTGGCCACGTACCTGATGGTGAAATACCTGCGTTTCAAGACCAACAGCTGCCTGGTACCCGCCGTGGAGAAAAAGCGCCGGAACCTCATTACGGCCGTCCTGGTCATCGTGCTGGTCCCCAGCATCTATTCGGCCGTCAACCTGGTGATGGACAATAACTTCCAACGCAACGTGGAGAGTTTCGTGGACGAGAACCGCCTGGTGGGCCGCTCCTACATCTACGACTATGACATAGAAAAGCGGCACGTGGAATTCGCCATTGCGGGCGCTCCGCTCAACGACAGCCTCAAGACCGCCTTCTTCGCCAACGCGGAAAAATACCGGATCAAGGAGAACCGCATTTCCCTCACGGAACATACTATCGGCATGTCCCAGGACGAGATGAACACCCTCATCAATGATGTCTACACCCGGACGGACGCGGAACTGGCAGAGAAAGACTCCCGCCTGAACGCGCTGCAGGCCCAGCTGGACATCCTCACCTTCTCCGTCAGTGAACTCCAGCACCGGGCCGATTCCCTGCGCCAGGCCGACGATTCGCTGCTCATCCGCAACGCGCAGCTGCAGTACCGGCTGGATTCGCTTATCGCCACCGGCCGACGAAATACCCGACGCAGATAAAAACTTTTTTGCTTTTTCCGTTTTTCGTACTAACTTTGCATTCCCGTTTGGTACTATGGCCGAGTGGTTAGGCACAGGTCTGCAAAACCTGCTACAGCGGTTCGATTCCGCTTGGTACCTCACAAAAATGCCCCTGGATGCGCTCCGGGGGCATTTTCTTTTTGTATAGCGTTACCTGCTTAATCAATTGGTGACAAGCGGTAAAGGACTACGTCGTGGGAGGGCACCACGACTGTAACGGGGTTCTGAACCAGCTGCTTACGGAGTTTGCCCTTCCCCTTTACCAGGGTGTTGAAAGGCTTGGCCGATGCGTTCCAGAGATCCCTTGCGCGGTAGTTAACCTTGGCGAAATCCGTCTTCCGGCCGCTTAACTCGTCATCCACCTCCAGCGAGGCCCAGTCAAGCTGGACGGTAGCCGCTTCTTCTCCAATATTCACCACACAGAAGGCCCAGTCCCCTCCTTCCAGGGGTTTGAACCAATACTGCAGGTCCCCTTCCTTTCTCAGGCGAAGGCCCTGGATGCCCAACGGATCCTGGTCGATGGCAATCACATCCCGGTTGGTGATGATGGCCAGCGTCTCCGGCGTCATATTGGTGATGTCGTTCCCCAGGATAAGCGGGGCGGCCATCATGCACCAGAGAGTGAAATGGGTACGGTCTTCGGCCACGGTCATGCCATTGCCCACTTCCAGCATATCCGGATCGTTCCAGTGGCCGGGGCCGGCGTACTGGCGCAGGGGCTCATTGATATCGGCAATGCCCATGACGCTGAGCGGGGCCCACATGCGCCGTCCATTTTCGTCATACTTGGGCGGAACCGGCAGGAAAACCACGCCGATATCGCCGGTGGTGCGCCAGGAATGGCCCACATCGGCCGCCCACTCCCAGGGCTTGTTGGAGCCCCATTCACACATGCTGAAGAAGATGGGCCTGCCAGCCGCGCGAAGGGCGTTGCGCATGAGCGTGTAGGCGCCTTTGGGGTTGATGTTGTTGGTGAAGCACCAGTCGTATTTCAGATAATCCACGCCCCAGTTTGCATACACGATGGCGTCCTGGTATTCGTGCCCCAAACTGCCGGTATAGCAGGCGCAGGTGTTGGTGCCAGCATCGCTGTAGATACCCAGTTTAAGACCTTTGGCGTGCAGGTAATCGGCCAGCGCCTTCATGCCGGAGGGGAACTTCTCCATGTCCTCGTGCACGAAGCCTTGGGCGTCCCGCTCTCCATGCCAGCCGTCGTCCAGGTTCAGATACACGTAGCCGGCGTCCACCAGCCCCAGCTCCACCATCTTGTCGGCAATGTCCTTGATGAGCTTTTCGTTGATTTCCGTCTGGAATTTGTTCCAGGAACTCCACCCCATCTGCGGGGTATCGGCAAGGCCTTCCCACTTGGGCAGCGGCGGGTCCGGCCTGCGGTTCTGGGCACCCGCCTGGCACATGGCCAGCAGGCACGCCCCAATAAGTAATATGGTTCTTTTCATCTTTGGAAGAAATGGGTTATCAGAAAAGTGCCTCCATTTTACAAAGCAAACTGGCAAGTGGTTTCGTAGTCGTTCCAGTTGCGGAGGTAAAGGACAATGTTCTTCTGGTCGTAGACGTTGCTGTACTGAGTGTCCTCTACGGTGCCGTTGTCCCACACCAGGTCTTTCCAGTGCACTTGGGAAAGACATTCCTGGGCCTCATCCAGCGAGAGCGTTCCGTTATGGCCGGCCAGATAGGCTCCGGCGGTTTCGTAGCGCCACCAGCTCTTGCTGTGGGGGTTGCCTACGGCGGGGTCAGGCTCGGTGGTATAGTACTTCGGGGAAAGCAGATGGTTGGTAACCAGCATGTAGTTGGCATCCTGGGCCTTCCTTACAATCATGGTTTTCCAGCCATCCTCCTTGTCGAATTCCACCACGGCGCAGTCGCCATTGGCATCGGCCACCATATAATGATAGCCGCTTCCCACGGCGGCATCGTGCCGCACGTCCACCGTCTCCAGCAGGTCCAGGGCCTCCTGTACGGTGGCGCAGCGGTCCAGCCACAGGCGCATGATGAGGGTGGTACCCACATCGTGCTTAGGAGTGTCCTGCTGCGAGGCTTGCTTCGGAAGGGCCATGATGGAGGTGCAGAGCCCCTTCTCGTTGATGCCGTCCACGGGCGCGTAAACGGCAGCCAGGCAGCTTAAGGATGCCATAAATCCCTCCGGCAGCTTCTCCAGCGAGTAGCCGAAATGGGACATGTCGCTCACGGCAATGGAGGCATAGCCTTTCTTCGGGCGGGAGATGGTGACCATGGTGGGATTCTTGAAATAATCGTAGTTGCGGCCGTACCAGAAGCAGTTTCCATCGGCCTTGGCGGCCTGAAAACTGGTGCAGTTGATGGTGGCGAGTTCGCCTTCTTCATCGGCCACCTGGGCGCTCTTGATCTTCAGCGGAAGGCCCTTGCCGATGCGGCCGATTACGTAGTCCAGCAGCTCGGCGTTCTCGTCGATGTCGTTGGCAATGAGGTCGTCCAGGTCATAGGCGGCCTTGTATTCCATCTGGTACAGGTACGGATTTCCATCTACGGAGCGGACGGAACGGATGGTGGCAATCTCACCACCCCAGATGCAGGCGACGGCGATGCAGATGGCCGCCAGGATCCCAAGGATCCAAAGAATGACTTTTTTCATGACTGAAAGGTTTGCCCGAAGTTACGCTTTTTTGCCCGGACGGCCAAATTTAGGGGTGGGATGATAAGTATCGCGTTATTGCGGATTCAAAAAAAAGCATTACCTTTGCATTAGACAATTAAGCGATTCTACGGATTCGCTGATCTGAGGGCTAACGATTTTTCGTTAGCCCTCAGTATTATATAATAGTCTTACTTCTTTACCATCAAAGATCCATACATTAGATACCGAGTACCCTTTCTGTGACTGGCCACGTATCTGTTGATACATATACCTGTCGGTGAGATTGCATTGACGAATAATAATATTGTCAGATTGTGCCAACCCATTATGGAGCATGTTACGAAATGCATTTTTAGGCTGGTCTGACTTAAATGATTCATATTCCACGAAAACACCATCTACTAGAAGATCCGGACACTTTCTGTAATAGCGTGTTCCAATCAATTCGCCGAACACTGCACGGTACAACGGATCCCTATAATGAACCGCATGAAGCACTTTTACTTCATGTCCCCGATCAGCCAGGCAATTAGCGATGGCAAGTATGTCGTTATAATCCGAACCCGTGGTTTCCAGACCCAGCATTAACCAAATCTTTCCTCCGCTCGGATATTGCTTGTAAAAAACAAACAAATCACAAGAATCACCCATGGAATTGCAGGATAATAATACGATGAACAAGAAGGGCATTTCCCGTAAAAAAGCCTTTCTTTACCAAATAAGTTTGAAGGGAGCGGCTTCCCAGAAAAGGGAGGCTTATTGCTCCTGGTTTCATTACCTGCCGACTTCACGACAGCTCGCAGGAGCAAATATACGTTATTTGAACAAATGATGCAAGGTGTTCGGCCTTATTTCCAGCACTCCTTCCACCAGCGAATGAGGAAACGGATCCCGGCCGAAAACAGCCCCGGTCCCAAGCCGGAATAGAACCAGGCGATAAAAGAGTCCGGCACCTGAGGAATCCGCTTGAGCGTAATGCCCAGGGTTATCATGAAAACGATGATAAGGTACCCCTTGACACTGAAGGTTTTGAAAATAGATGTTTTGGGATCCGGCAGGCCCTCTATGCGCGCGGCATACTTCCGCACCACGCCGGTGAACATCACATAGAACCCGGCAAAGACCAGCGCCGACAGCAGGAAATACCACCACGGAATCACCTCCAAATGCCGATATGCATTGACTCCCGTGAGCGCAATCTTAATGCCGATGGCCGTCCACAGAAGACCATTGACCAATAACAGATGCCTGGTGGAAATCTTAAGCATACGCGAAGATATGCTTTTCTAAAGCGAAACTACAGTCTTCTCATCTAAACCGGAGATTTCGCAAATGTCCGCGACCGAGAATCCTTTGTCTTTCATGGCTTTGGCTGTCATTAACTTCCCCTTCTCCATCCCACGGTCCTCTGCGAAAGCAATCATGCGCTTTATGTCTTCCTGAGTGGTCATATCTTCAAAATACTTTGTTTTTTCGTGTACGGCAAATGTACTGATTTCCGCGGATTTAAACAATAAATCGAAGATTTCTCCCTTCAGGCCACTTGGTCGCTCCTTCATCCGGCCTATATTATGAAGTGCATAACAGAAATTATCAAGTACTGTCGCCTCCGGTGTACAAGCCCGTTTACAGTTGGGCAGTTCCAGGAACAGGTAATGAAGGCTGTCCGTCATCTGCTCATGAGTCTCCGTTTTCTGAATCGTATAACGATACAGTACCCTATCGCTCCCCTCATGGACAGAGAAATCCATTACACCGATAAAGTATACCGGTGGGTAATCGAACGCCCGTTCGCCACGCGGAATCTGCTGTTGGATGGCAAAGGCGGAGTTGAACACTGCCCGGTTATAGAAACCACCTTGCTCGGGTCAAAAGGCGCTTGGCCGGATACCAGCCGAACGTCCGTCTAAACCATCGGTCCATCAACACATCTGCACATTTCGGTTATTATCATGAAAAACGTTTGTTTTCCGCGTAAGTTTTCATTAACTTAGCAATTTTAAACAACCTCTCTGACAAGAGGGCTAATCAATCTTATATTTATATAACACTATGGACAAACAAAAACAAACTTATCTGTCTCCAGAGACAGAAATCCTCGTAGTACAATTCGAGGGATGTGTTTTAACAGGGAGTAATAAAGGAAACACTCCAGTATTCGACGGTTATGATGATGAGGGATGGGATTAATCAGTTAGAGTTTAAGATTATGAAAAAAAGTATTGTTATGATAGCGACTCTGGCTGCTCTCTCAATTGTTGCATGCCAGAAAGAGAAAGAAGATCTCAATGAACCCGTCAAGGGAGAACTTACTGAAATCACTGCAAAAGCTGGTGAAACTGTTACAAAAGCATATGTAGACGGCCTTCAAGTAAAATGGAGTGCTAGTGATGTCATTGCTGTAGCTGATGATAGTGATAATCCCGTCTCTTTCACACTCGCCAGTGGTGAAAACACGGCTTCAGGAACCTTTAGCGGAAATCTTGGCGGAGCCTCACTGGGTAATTATGCAGTTTACCCTTATGGTCCTAGCACCGTTTTTGTCATTAATGATGCTTATGTGGATTACTTATCAACCTGGGAATACGGTAAGTCCGAAGTCCCAATGTATGGCATTAATGATGGAACTGGTACGTATACCTTCTATAATATCGGAGGCGCTATCCAAGTGACTTACTCAAATATCCCTACAACCACTAACACTAAGTCTTTTGTAATTACAGAAACCCATACTGGTGGTGAGGCAAAATATATCACTGGCTCTGTAAACATCCACGATTTGGATTCTACTCCTTCTTTCGACTTCAGTAGCCTTGATGGCCAGGTGGTTACTATTAGCGATATTCCGAATGATGCGACCGACGTAACCCTAGTTATTCCCGTACCCTCCGGAACAGGTTATAACTTCAGAATTGAGTTGTTCGAAACCGGAGAAGCCTCTCCTATTCTGGGTTCTGTTAAGACTGCAACTAACAGGACTATTACCGCTAACAGAATATTACGGTTCCCGACGATTAAAGTAAATGCGGCAAAGGGAGATGTCCTTTGGAACGAAAACTTCGTCGGATGCGATGATGGTTCCCAGCCTACAAGCAGCACTGCAACTGTATTTAATGGAGGAAGAGCCACATATAACTATGGTGGTGCAACATATACTAAAATTTATACTTCTGCTTTGCTGGGAGATGCTCCTGAACTTCTGATAGCAAAATCAACTCGTTCCGAAACGTGGGTAGTATCAAATATACCCACCGGTTCTTGGGATGAGTTAACCTTGACATATAAAGCAAATCAAAATATTTCGATTACTTCTTCTGATGTCACTGTTGGAGACAGTACAGAACTAGATGGGACATATACCCGTACTATTTCCGATGCCAGTGGTTTGACTTCATTCTCTTTAACTTTCTCGATGACCACCGATAGCAATGCTCGCATCGATGATATTCTACTAATAGCTGGAGCTCCCGAACCCGGCATCACGGTTGCGACTAGCACGGCCACGTCTACGGGTAGCGCCACGGGAACAACAGCAACCCTTAACGGGTCATTGACACTAATTAACGGAGCCTCAAACGCTAATGTAACAGAGGCGGGATTCTATTACAAAATCTCCGCATCCGGTGATGACTATACTAAAGTAATATGCGCCTCTGCACCTACTTCAACAACATTATTCTCCTATGATGTTACAGGTCTTACGAAAGACGCCGAGTACACTTATTATGCTTATGCTGTATACGACAGTGGTAGCGAAATAACTGGAAAAGCAACTGAAAAAACTTTCACTCCTATACTGTCTTCTAAAAAAACTTATACTCTTGTACTTACAGATTCGGATTTTTTGGCCACCTCTTATGCTGCCAACGATGGAGATCATGTATTTACAGCTATAGCTACTGATTCCTCAACTATGGAGGTCACAATAAATACTTCAAATGTAATGAAGAGTAGTGGCATTCAGTTTAAGGCGAGCGGACAAGGAGTTATGTATAATAAAACAAATCTTGGATCAATTACAAGCATTACAACAGTCGAGACGAGCGGAAAGAGTAATGTTAATACTAAGAATATTGGAACAGAAGAGAATCCATCAACAAATTCTGGTTCTGGAGGCTATTTTAAGCTTTCTAAGACTGGAAGTGGCGCAGCCAATTTAGCGAGTATTACCATTGTCTTTGAAAGATAATTCCTGTTAATTACTAACAACGAGTAACGGCTACTAACCCACATCGGGGTTAGTAGCCGTTACTCTATTGGGGCTTGCACTTTATTGAAGGATTACATACTGATACTTGCATATAAACTCCGTTTCACAAATTCACGTTCTTCGTAGGAGACTTACATTGATTGATATATACTTACGTTTGGTCATATGGTTTGTCGGAGCCTTACTTCCCTAACGGGACCATTGGTGATAAATAACAAAATTGCAGCAACCCTCACCGCTATGAGTAGTTGCTGCAATTTTATCTATTCAATTGGCGCGAACTCTGGAGGATTCTCCTAAACTCACAGCCTTAACATCTCCGAACGTTACTGTTGATACAGATAACGAAGTCGGAGAACTTTATTCGTAGGTGACAGAAATTGCAGTTATCTTAACCTGCCCATTTGTAGCACTACCCGTATTGCCGACCGTATAAGTAACTGATGAAGCATTAGGAGTTTGGGCAGCCCCAGAGGCAATAACCGTAGATTCTATCTTCAACGTACCTGTGTTTTTTACACTATAGGTTATAGTCACCGAGGTAATAGTTTTTGTACCAGCATTTATAGTTATGGAAGCGCTTTCAGTTTGATATAATCTCCACTCATTTCCACTTGTATAATACTTTCCAGAATTACCTCCTCCGCTAATAGTAGCAGTTACATTCGCATCAATAGACATGGATGTATACTGCGTGTCATTAGACCAGGAATGTGCGGTGGCATAATCTGATACTGTTACACTTACTACGGTAGGTCCACCGCCGCTACTCGGTCCTGCGGCTTGATTGACAGTAACTGTTACGTCATCTGCTCCGGTATAACTAAGGGTGATAACGCCACTACGAGCGGCCGCATCAGTTGCCTGGGCATCAACCTCAAAACACACTTCACCAGGAGTGGAATAATCAAAATCGTGAATCCATGCGACGTTAGCGGTTGCAGAAATACTTGCACCTGTCGGGTAACTGATGGAATATTCAATAGCATGCAGATCATTGGCGTTGCTGACAGCCATTGGATTGGATGAAGTCACATTAATTATGGGGTCTGGAGTATATTCGCCAGAATGAATCTCTACAGAATAGATACGTCCTCGCTTGACGCTAGTTCCGATTGAGACTTTGGACTTCTTGGTATAAGTACCAGCCGGAATATTAATAAAGTTAACACTTGCAAAAGCCTCATTGATAACCTCTGTACCGTCGACTTTTACAACAAGGTTTGCACCATCGCCGTCATTATATTTCGCGCCTCTGACTACGATACTGAAAGCACCGCTCAGGTTGAGTTCTTTGGTGGTAATTGAACCACTTGCAGAACTCGTACCGAGCTTCAGACCACCGATACCCTTATAGGCCTTTGTACCTGAAATGTATAGGCCAGCGGATTCTGTTGCAATAGTTGACCCGATATCCGAACCACTATCGCTTGCGCCATTGTTGGCCCAAGCCATATCATCGTCAAACGGCAAAGCGGCACCGGAATCGGAAGTAATATGGGCCGCCTCAAGGTTTATCTTCAATGTGGTGATTTTGCCAGCGGAGAGCTTCAATCCACCGGCGGGGATGGTGATTTCCTTCTCGATGCTATAATCTTCAGTACTGGCAGCAATGGTGAGTGTGCTACCAGCTGCTAAGGTCTGGGGCACTACGACAAGATAGGTAGCATTAGTGCCATCAATCTCATACTTAGTTCCTGCAGTATAATTAGCCGAAACAGTCATGGATCCATTATAGTACGGATCACCAAGGCATTGGTTTTTCATATTAATGAGCACTCGGCCTACAAGGTTGGAAACCGATGATGTCATGGAGACAGCGCTGGGATGCTGGGTGCCAACCATCGTTCCGTCCTTATCGACAAGGATGATCTTAACGATGGCACCCAGTCTGGCAAACTGGAGATCACTGATGGTGGGATTCTCCACCGTAACAGTAAATGGCTTGGATACCATTACATCCGCGGCACCGTCAAAGGACGTAGCAGTAGGATTTTGGTTTGCCGGCAAGTCTACTTTCGCACCATAAACACCAGAGTCTTTTGGAACCTCGCCTACACCATTGCCTGTATAAGGATAGTAAGCATAATAGTTTCCAACAGTCAGATTACCGCTGAAGGCCGCAGTAGTGGCAGGAGAAACGATATCTGTATCAAAAGCTTGATTGTTGCTTTCTCCATCTGACACACCGATCCTGTCTCCCACCGACCAATAAGGAGTTGTACCAACTATTTCAGTTTTAGTAGCGGATTCGGAGACAGGATTGCCTGCAATGATGGTCACATCCAGGATCTCGTCCTCCTGGGGTTTTGCAATTTCATTCTGAACCTTGGCACAAGAAGAAACCATAAGGGCAGCGAACAGCACTGCAATAGAAGAATAAAGAATCTTTTTCATAGCGCGTCCGTGTTAAAAAATGAACATACCACCATCATCCAGGATACCGCCGGGCAAACCGGGATCTCCGAAAATCAAGTCGCCACTCTGGCAGATCACGCCTTCGACACGGAGTTCGAGGACGTCCACTTCGGGTGAAGTGTAAAAGTCTTTTTCTTTTTTCATATCAGTTTTGTATTAATTGGTTTTAATTGTCTGTGTTTGTGGCACTTCCCGCAAAGGGGTTGTCTTTGTATGGTAAAATTGGGTGTAACAAGTTATAAAGTTAGTAAAACTCCCCTGTTTATACAAAGTATAAAAAGTATTTTTTCCACAAAGTTATCAACATCGGCAACACTTTGGCGCAAGCGGGGGTTAGCTTTGCACCCAAGAAAACCAAAGAAGCCATGTTTAAAGTTATTGTTTCCGTTGGCATATATGCCGCAGTTATTGTGCTTTTGCTCAAGTCTGTCATTGAGTTCTGTGATTCTTCCCGCAACGATATCGTCACAGAGCCTTAGCGGGTGCACCACAATGGGCCAGCCATGTTGCCCTCCCGCACCGCCTCCTTATACATCGGTTCCGGACTATGTCTGGGCCGATGTTCGGGATTGTTCCCTGCAGTTTGCCAGGATGCTGCGAAAGCGCCGAGAAGAACGCCGCGAAGGGCAGGAGGAGGAGGAGGTGCACCAGGTCCTTCATCCCAACGCAGAAGCAGCACTGCGGGCCGCAAAGCGGGCCTGCAGGGGCCGTGAGGGCCGTGAGGGCCGATGGTTCGGCCGGGCGGCGTCATGCGAGGCCGGCGGTACGGTGTTTCTGGTGTACAAGGACGGGAAGGTCATCGAGCGGCATGTCGCTTGCCGATGAGGTAGCCGATGTAGAGGACGCCCAGGGTGATGGCGATAAAGAAAACGATTACAATTTCATTTACCACATGCACCCCTACGAACTGCATCAGGATGCCGATGATTACCGCCATCACAAACAGCATGCTCACAGGCGAATAGCACACCTGCCGGCGGCCGTTGATATAGTCCCCTATCAAGTATCGGCGCAGGTATGCACATCGGCCTTTTCTTCGTAGCGGAAAGGTTCCTGCTGCCAGGCGCGGAATCGACTATATAACTCTTTCAGTTTCATCTCTTTAATAGGGTAAGCGGTCCAGATGCCTGTGCACCGCGGCCAGCAGCCTTGCAGCGTTCTCCGGAGTATTGGCGGCAACCACCAGGGACGGGGTGTAGAGCGAGGGGAATCGGCCGTCGAAACTGCAGACGGAACCGCCTGCCTCTGAAAGGATTAGCGAGGCGGCTGCGTAGTCCCAGGGCATGAGGCGGATCTCGAAGTACAGATCGGCAAAGCCGGCGGCCATGAGGCAGAGCTCCACGGCGGCGGAACCGGTTCGGCGCACGTCGTTGCACTCCTGGTAGATGTCGTAAATGATGTCGCTGCAATAGCGCGACCATTCCTTATGGTAGGTGCTGAGGGCCGTGAACAGGAGGCCATCCTCGTAAGGCCGATGGGACACATGGATGGGCTTTCCGTTGCAGAAGGCACCTTTGCCCTTCTGCGCCCACCAGCACTCCCCTCTCCAGGGGCTGTAGACCACGGCCATATACTGCTCTCCACCGCGGACAAGGGCCACGCTGATACAGCAGTTCTCGTGCCCTCGGGAGTAATTGGCCGTGCCGTCAATGGGATCGATGATCCACACGTACTCGTGCCCGGCAATATCGTTCAGATCCTCTTCCTCGCAGAGGAAACCACTTCCCGGAAGCAGGGCCCGGAGCCGCTCCGTAAGGAAGTCCTGCACCGCCAGGTCCGAACTGGTTACCAGATTCTCCTTGGTCCCCTTGTCGTGCAGTTCAAAGCCGGAGCGCACCATATAGGCCGATGCCTCCTTTACAACAGCAACTATCTGTTCTATAGTTATTTCCATACTTATTTCACAGGTAATGATCCATTCTGCCGCCCGGCGTATCCACCCATCCGGCCCGGCAGGACAAAGTTACGCATTTTCCGCGATATGCGCGGGCGACTCCCCGCCTTTTGCGCAACTCAGTTTTTTCCACTATATTTACATCCCGGACGAGCAAAACAAATCGCCTATGAGACAATTGATTATCTACCTTTCCATCCTCCTCCTGCCGCTGGCCGCCTGCCAGCCCAAAAGCCACCCTCTCCCCTGTGACGGCCCCATCTCCCAAGCCATAGCCGAGGTAAACTTGGACAGCGTACGCACTTACATAGATGAACTGGTGGCTTTCGGTACCCGGCACACCCTCAGCAGCCAGACCCACCCGGCCCAGGGAATCGGCGCTGCCGTGAACTACCTGGCCCGGCGCTGTGAATCCTGGGCGGCAAAAGCAGAGAGCGCCCATCGGCCCAAACCCATAGTAGAACGCATCTATTACACCGTAGGCGAGAACGGCGGCCGCTACGACCGCATCACCCGGGTGCCCGAACTGCTGGTAACGCTCCCCGGCACCAAGGCCGAACGGGAGATCCTGCTCATAGCCCATATAGACACCCGCGTAAGGGACGTGATGGATTCCACCACCGTGGCTCCCGGGGCCGATGACGACGGCAGCGGCCTGGCCTGCCTCCTGGAGACGGTACGGATCCTCTCCGGCATCCCCCTGGAGCAGACGGTGAAATGCCTCTTTGTCTCCGGCGAAGAGCAGGGCCTGGACGGTTCCCGGCACTTTGCCAACCTGGCCCGCGAGGAGAACTGGCCTGTACTGGCCGTCCTTAGCAACGATATGATTGGCAATGTGCGGGCCAGCGGAACCGAACTGCGGGAAGACCACAAGGTACGCGTGTTCTCCGAAAGCCGTACGGGCGAAGACAGCGACTCCCGCCAGCTGGCCAGATACATCAAGGAAATGGCCGATCGCTATGTCCCCGGGCAGCAGGTGGTGCTGAACTACCGGTCCGACCGCTACCGCAGGGGCGGAGACCATCTCCCCTTCCAGCAGCTGGGCTTTACGGCCGTCCGCGTATGCGAATACTGTGAAGATTACGAGCGCACCCACCAGGACATCCGGACGGAAGACGGCATCTACTACGGAGACCTCCCCTCTTACGTGGATTTCCCCTACCTGGTGCGCAACATCCAGGTGAATCTGGCCGCCGTCGTGAGCCTCGCCAACGCCCCGGCAACACCCCGGAAGGTGCTGCTGGCCAATGCCATGGAGCTGGACAACAACACCCTCCTCACCTGGGAACCCGTCCTGGGCGCCGACGGACAGCCGGACCGGACGGTCTCCTATCAGGTTCTGTTCCGGGAAACCAACGAGTGGGAATGGAGCACAGAACTCCCCAACGGTGCTTCCGGCACGGTTCCGGCCGGCGCCCCCCTGGAATTCAGCATCCCTCTTAGCAAAGACAACTACTACTTTGCCATACGGGCAGTCTCACCGGAAGGATATCCGGGACTGCCCGCAGTAGCCAGATAGTAAACCTTTCAGTGCGCAAGTTCCCCGGCAATCAGCGGTATCAGCTGATAATCGGCCGGGAGCCAGTTCACGCCGTCCAGCTCACCGGCACCCAGCCAGCGGGCGGCTTCGTGTTCGTTCAGGTGGAGGGCTTCCGTAAGCAGCGAGCAGATATAGCAGTGCATGGTAAGGTGGAACTGGGGATAGTCCCATTCTATGGTCGTGAGATACTTGTCCACCCGGATTTCCGTGTCCAGCTCCTCCCGGATCTCCCGCACCAGCGCCTGCTGGGGCGTTTCTCCGGCTTCCACCTTTCCCCCGGGGTATTCCCAGTAGTCCTTCCAGGGGCCATAGCCCCGCTGGGTGGCAAAGACCTTGTCCCCCTTCCGGATGATGGCGGCCACTACTTCAATGCGTTTCATCGGCATAGATCTCTTCAAACATTTTGCGGAGCCCGGCCTTGTCTTTAATGATGGCCCTGAGACGCGCCAGGGGTTCCTCGTTGGGAGAACCGGGGATAAGAAGGTGCAGGTAGCCGCCTTCGGCATATTTCTCGTGCAGATGCTCCAGGGTGCGCTCCCAATGGCCCTCCTTGTCCAGCTCCGGGTAATGGGACAGGCCGAACTGGACGGTGCGGCGGATGATGGTCTCCGGCACTATCATGCGGTCCGCCTCGGCTACCAGGGATCCGTAAATGCTTCTGGGAGGGGTTGTTGCCGAGGCCCGATGGTCCTCCGCCGCCTGGGCGATGGTTTCTATCTCCTCCGGAGAGAACCATTGCCGGAGGCGTTCATCGGAGCGGATCATCTTGCCGCTTTCCAGGTGATGGGTCTTGCGGTCCACGGCCAGGCCCAGGTCGTGACAGGCGGCCGCGGTATAGAGCAGGTCTTCGTTGATATCGTAGTTCTTCCCCATGGCCAGAGCCCGGTGGATGACGGCCTGCGCATGGTCTTCCCGGTGCGCCCTGTCGAAGGATGAATAGCGGGGAATTATCTCATTTTCAATATATTGTACAAGCTCCGGATTCATCTGTCCTTGGAATCTATGCAAATGGTGACAGGGCCGTCGTTCACCAGGGCCACCTTCATATCGGCCCCGAATTCACCGGTTCCCACCTTCTTGCCGATGGCTTCCTCCAGGCGCCGGCAGAAGGCCATGTATAGCGGAATGGCTTTCTCATGTCCGGCTGCTTCTATGTACGAGGGACGATTGCCCTTTTTGGTGGATGCCATCAGCGTGAACTGGCTCACTACCAGCGCCTCCCCTTCCACGTCCACCACGCTACGGTTCATCACGCCGTCCCCGTCATTGAAGATGCGGAGCCCGGCCGTCTTTTTTACCAGATAATCAATATCTTCCTCTCCGTCCTCATGCCCCACTCCCAGCAGCACCAGCAGCCCCGGCCCGATGGCGGACTTTACGGCGCCGTCAATGGTAACGGATGCGGAAGATACCCTTTGGATTACCACACGCATATGCTAGCGGATTTCTTTGCCGAAGGGGAACACGGAGGCCAGAGCCATCTTAAAGTGCTGGACACCAAAGGGAATCCCTATAATGGTAACAAAGCAGACAAGGCCGAAAATGCCATGCAGGAGAGCAATCTCCCACCAGCCCGTAAGGATCCAGATGACGTTCATCGCAATGGACAGGCAGCCCGGCTCGTCGGGCCTGTTCACCATCTCGTGTCCAAACGGCCACAGCGCGTACATCCCCAGCTTAAACAACTGGATACCAAAGGGAATGCCGATGACAGTGAGGCACATGAGCAGCCCCACGAGGAAATAGATGCCAGCTATGAGGATACCCCCAAGGAACAGCCACAATATGTTGCCGACAGATTTCATGAAGTAAGCTTTATAGATTTACAAAACCGAAGAGAGGGCTTCGCGGAATTCGGGCATGGGGCGTTTGGTGTCGCGTTCCACGATGAGGGTCTTGAGACCGGCATAGGGGCGGATGAGTTCCTCAATCTCCTTCAGGGGAATCCCCTCCCCAAAATAAACCGGAGCAAAATGGTCCCAGAACTGCATGGCAACGGTTTTGGGCATGTGGAAGGTTTCCCGGATAAAGGCGTCGTCACTTAGGTAGCAGCACAGGTATACCATGCCCACATCGAACAGATGATTGCCCCAGCAGAAGTCCCCAAGGTCAATGAAATAGCGCTTGTCCCCCACAAAGATGGCGTTGCTGTATTGGAGATCCCCATGTATGGCCGTGTCCTCGTCCGGGACATCGGCGATGAACCTGGCCAGTTTCTCCTTTTCAGCCGGTGAAAAGAAGGGATTCTCCTCCAGGAGCCCATAGTAGCGGTCCTTCACGTTCTGGAAAAGGGTGGTGTCCACGTGCGTGGAATGGAGCTGCAGGCACATCCGGGCGAATTCGGCCGCATACTGGGCCACCTTTTCCGGATGGTCCCCCGTAGCACGGGAATACGAAACCTTGCCCGGGATGCGGCGGAAGCGGATACCGTAGCGGCCATCCTCCGTAACCACATAGTCCCCCGGTTCCGGCGTGGGAATGCCCATGTCATAGACCTTCCGGGCCAGCATCATCTCGTCCAGCGGCTGCCGGATCTTGCCCGGGAAATAGAGTTTGAGCATGATATCGGGGTCCGACTTGTGGTCGTAGCTCTCTCCGTTGGCACCGCCGCCGGAAAGCACATAGTCATTGAGGGAAATGGGAATGGCGTTCATCTTGCGAAGTATACTATTTGAGGTTCCACAGACAAAGATAAGCAAATAATTCCTATATTTGGCCCGCAAAACCCACGGGCGATGAAAATACCCGATAATCTTACCGGCCGATGAATACTATTTGGATTGTACTGCCCATCCTTACGCTCCTGATGTTCGATCTGGGGCTGTCGCTGAGGTTCGAAGACTTCGGGAAGGTATTCCGCCATCCCTGGCCGCTGGCCGTGGCCCTTTTCGGCCAGCTGGTCCTGCTGCCCGCCATAGCGCTGGGCCTGGCCTATCTGTTCGGCCTGCCGCCGGTGTTTTTCATCGGCCTGGTGCTCATCGCCTGCTGCCCGGGCGGAAGCTCCTCCAACGTGTTTTCCAAGCTGGCCGGCGGCGATGTAGCCCTGTCCGTGACACTTACGGCGCTTAGCAGCATCATCACCCTCTTCACCATCCCCTTCATCATGAGCTGGGCCACGCAGCTGGTGGGCGAAAGCGTAGGCATCACCCTCCCGGTGGGCAACCTCATCAAGCAGAACCTGGTGCTAATGCTGCTGCCGGTGCTGCTGGGAATCGGCCTGCACTATGCCTGGCCTTCCGGGGCCGATAAGACGGACAAGGTGCTCTCCAAGCTGGCCTTTCCCCTGCTGCTGGTGCTCATCACCGTATTCTACATCCAGCACCGGCATACCATCCTGGAGAACATCGGCATCCTGGGAATTTGCGTCACCGCGCTCATCCTGCTGGCCATCGCAGTCTCTTCCCTGCTGTCCCGCCTGGTGAAAAACAGTCCCCGGCAGCGCCGGACGGTAGTTATCGAAGTGGGGATGCAGAATGCCGCGCAGGCCATTGCCATTGCGTCCAGCCCGCTCATCTTTGCCAATGAGGAAATGGCCATTCCGGCCATCCTCTACTCCTTGATGATGAATATTGTGCTCCTCACTTACGTGGGAGTGGTAAGAAAAAAGGGGGTTAAATAACCCCCAGTTCCTTGCCAACCTTGATGAAGGCGGCTATTGCCTTGTCCAGGTGTTCCTGCCTGTGCGCAGCGCTTAGCTGCACGCGGATGCGGGCCTGGCCCTTGGGCACCACCGGATAGTAGAAGCCCGTCACAAAAATGCCCTCCTGGGCCATTTTGGCGGCGAATTTCTGGGAAAGCGGGGCGTCGTACAGCATTACGGCGCAGATAGCGCTCTGGGTGGGCTTGATGTCAAAGCCGGCGGCCATCATCTTGTCCCGGAAGTAATTCACGTTCTCTACCAGCTTGTCATGCAGCGCGTTGGACTCCTTCAGGATCTTGAAGGTTTCCAGGGCGGCGCCGGCAATCATGGGCGGGATGGAGTTGGAGAACAGGTACGGGCGGGAGCGCTGGCGCAGCATGTCGATGATTTCCTTCCGGCCGGTGGTGAAGCCGCCCACGGCTCCGCCGAAGGCCTTGCCCAAGGTGCCGGTGAAGATATCTATGCGGCCGTAGCAGCCGAACTGTTCGGCCACGCCGTGACCGGTGGGACCCACCACGCCGGCGCTGTGGCTCTCGTCCACCATCACCAGGGCGTCATACTTCTCCGCCAGGGTGCAAATCTGGTCCATGGGGGCCACGTTGCCGTCCATGGAGAATACCCCGTCAGTTACGATGATGCGGTGGCGGCAGGACTGGGCCTCCTTGAGCTTCTCTTCCAGATCGGCCATGTCGGCATTGGCATAGCGGAAGCGCTGGGCCTTGCACAGGCGCACGCCGTCGATGATGGAGGCGTGGTTGAGGGAGTCCGAGATAATGGCG
>JAEEGJ010014350.1_pt1 | contig 18835 bp, 21 predicted proteins | sample 8958761 | NCBI WGS metagenome assembly JAEEGJ01 (sample SAMN16246546, study PRJNA631951) | gut metagenome | biome: gut microbiome; feature: rumen; material: RS-attached | host: Bos | place: Iran: Karaj | collected 2018-10
TGCCGGCATTTCCGAAGGCTATTATGTTTCCGTCATCGCTTTCCACAAGCTCCACATTTTCTGAAGTAACTCCAAGTAAAATGTCTTCGGTCCTAACCTGACCCACGTTGTCTAAAGAAAGCTTCTTTATGTTTCTTTCATAGTCAAGAAGGTAGATAACTTCGGATGTATACTTAATCCTATAAAACTCGCTTACGTAGTATAGCCCTTCGTCTTTTCCGTCAGATAATGTCACAAGGTAATCTGCCGTAAAAATACCTGTTTCCGTAGCAATTTCTTTTATGGAAATATTAGGCTCAGTCTCTCTTTTGCACCTTAAATTTCCAAATGCCAGCTGCTCTAGGGAGCTATGGATTGTGACCGTTGCAAGGGTGGTGTTGTCTCCTAAGTAATTAGACTCCATATAAGTTGAAAGGTCAGCGTTTTCTTCGATTGAAAGCTCTTTATCAAGAAACGTCCTTACAAAAGAAAGCTTTTCTTTTGTGCAATAAGAGCTTGCTTCGATAATTCTTGTGTGATAAAAAACTTCTTCTTTATCCGAAAGTGTAAGGTAAATCTGAAGACTGTATTCAGTGTATTCCTGCAAAAGGTCTTTAAAATTTACGCTTGCCAAAATGCTGTAATCGTCTTCGTCGTATTCTGTAATTTCATCGGTTTCAATAAGTCTGCTGCCGTCAACGGTTCTTACCTTTGCCGTAATCTTACTTATGTTTTGGCCACACTTATCGATTCTAAAAGTAACGCCTCTTTTGTCATCAAGGGGCGTGATATTCTCTCTTAAGAGCCCTAAATCCATTTCCGTTTTATAACCGTAAAGCCTGTTAACGCTCTCTCCGGCTATATCCATATAAACAACGGGAAGGGTGGCCCTTTCCATATCCTGGGTCGTATTCACATTGCCTCGATTCATGATAAAGCTGCAGGCAAAAAGCGTGCCCACAAACACAAGAATCGAAGTTATCAGTTTCAAAATAAACTTCTTCATTAACTACTTTTTTATTCCTTTAAAAGTTTTGAAAGGGTAATGCTTCCCCCCGCAAGTTCTTCTAAGTCTTTAAGGGCATTTATTTCCTTCTCCGGAATCATTCCCTTTTTACCCTTTACCGCTCTTATCAATATGTTCTTTGGCGTATGTTCCATATCGATAAATTCAAGCACCTGAGTGTCATATCCCATTTGGGTAAGAAGATTTGCTCTCATAGCATCCGTATATATTGCAGCCATTCTTTCTTTTAAAAGCCCGTATTTATTTACGGCCGAAAGCTTACTGCTTCCCTTTGATCTGTTAAGCTCATGCTGACAGCAGGGAACCGCCATTATCACATCAGCATCCCACTTGATTGCTTTGTACAAAGCATAGTCAGTGGCTGTATCGCAAGCGTGAAGTGTGATAACCATGTCGACATGGTTTACGCCTTCAAAATGCTCAATGTCACCTTCAATGAATTTAAGCTTATCGTACTTATACTTTTTCGAAAGTCTGTTACATTCCTTTATAACATCGGTCTTTAAATCAAGGCCAATGATATTTGCATTTATCTTTTTAACCACCACAAGATAATGGTACAAAGCAAATGTAAGATAAGACTTTCCGCATCCAAAATCGATTATTGTGATTTCTTTGTTTTTATCAAGCTTATCCGTAATATCTTCCACAAACTCAAGATATCTGTTTATTTGTTTAAACTTATCATACTTAGACTTAACGATTTTTCCATCAGCCGTCATAACTCCAAGGTCTTTTAAAAAGGCTACATCGTCACCTTCTTTTATAAGATAGTTTTTGGTGCGGTTATGGTCTAAGCTTTCTTTCTTTGCGCTTACCGTTTTATTCTTTACAACGGTTATGGTTCCCTTTTTATTTGATAAAACGGAATAGCCTTCCCCTTCAAGCTCAAAAAGCCCCTGCATAAACTTTTCGGGAATGCTTTTTTCAAGATAAGCCTTTAATTCCTTATCGCTTAAGTTTTCATGAATCTGCTTTACGGTATTGCTTTCTTTATTTCCCACAGACTTTGTAAGCTGAAACAAAAGCTTTTCTTTTACCTTAACAGGTCTTATTGCTACCTTTGACTCGGCACTTTCTTTAGTAGGCTTTGAAAGCACTATCCTTATTAAGTTTTCGCTTACGCTTTTTTCTATAAGTTCTTTGTATGTCATTTTCTTCCTAAATTAGCTTTTCACAAAGGTGCTTTGCCAATAAAACATCTGCCTTTGTGCATGCTTTGTTTGAATATCTTGCCTTTTCGTAAATTAGTGCAAAGTTTAAGGCATCTTCTCTTTTTTCATCTTCATAAAGAGAAGAAAAATCTCTTACGGTTAAAGTCTTTATTTGATCTCTATCAACCTTGCTCTTTTCTAAAAGCTTTATATATAGTTTCCTTATTTTCCCCGAGTACCCTGTTAATCGCTCGGGTCTAAAGGCCTTTTTCTTTTCCCTTTTAATTGCTTCCCGTTCTTCTTTATAATCCGTGGAAAAGTCGACAAATTTTCTATTATCTATACCCTTAAATCGCCTTATTATTTCGATTATGAATTTAAATAAAGAAAACAGTACGGCTCCCACAAATAAAGCAAGCACAGCATACATGATAATCTGCTCAATTATCATTGCTATCTTTGAAGGACCTTTGTCCTCTTCCATGAGCATTAAAAGAGGATTTTCCTGTGGCATCTGCTCCGTAACTTTAGGAAGTTCCTTTTCTTTGCCACTAAAGAGCATTATAAACCGAATCAGGTAATAAAGTATGTTTCCTATGACTTTTTTAAGAAAATTTTTCGCTGTATTTACAAGGTTTTCATTGATACATATTAAAGAAACCACTGCGTATACAGCCATCATTATGCCAACATAGGGAGCTCCTGTTTTTAAAATCTTCTTTGTTGGCACATCTTCAACGATTTTCTTATTATAAAAATCCGAAAGCTTAAATCTCTTAATGTAGTGAATCGGGAAGTAAAGAAATGCAAACATTACTCCAAGCTTAAATAACTCCGGAAGCTTATCTTTAAATCCAAGATAGCTTAATAAAAACATCTGAAGCACCAGAAATACTCCCGCAGCTATCGGATTTATGGGCCTCTCCCCGGGTTCTGAGCGTTTTATCCTTATGATAAATGAATGAAGTGACAGGGCAAAAAGCACGATAATATCCGTAACTTTATTAAATAAGCCCTCATTTACAAACCACGCATAAAGAAAAACTATCAATAAATGAATTAGCGTAAATAACGCTATGTGCTTAACATATTTTCTGACTACATAATAAACAAGCGGAACTATGATAAAAAGACTTGTTTTTACAAGTCCCGGTTCCTTCTGAAAGCTCCAAAAAAAGGTTCTCCAGAAAGACAAAACCACGATAAAGTTAAGCACTATTATTAAAAGGTCCTCAAGCAAACTAAGAAAGCGATATTTCATAAAGCACCTCCTCAGCCGGAACCGATATAAATCTATCCTTTAATTTATCATGCACTTCAAAAGGATTATCCCTGTATTCAGGGCAAAGCCAGTTAAACTCAAGACTATCATCCATGGCCTTTAAAAGCATGTCCTGAAAGTCCTTTTGCATGTTTGGAGAGATTACGATTGTATAAACGTCCTCGTTTGTTTTCTTTGTATATTCACTAAAAAACTCGCTAACGGGAATCGCCTCTTTTGAAAGATCCACCCTTGCAAGCAGTCTGTTAGCGTTTCTGATATGGCTTTCAGAGCTTCCCTCGTTAAGCTTTATAGGTTCACCTGTTAAAACATCTCTTGAGTTTGCGTACAAAGAAACCTGTGAGCCGCTTTTACAAAAATAGATTAATGTAGCAATTGCCATGCTTATGCAAAGCTCGTTTAACTCATCCTTCTTTAAGATCATTGAGTTTTCAAGGTTTAAAAGCACCCTTACCTTTTTCTTTGCCGTAGAATCATGGACTTTAACCATCAACTCTTCCGTCTTTGCACTTGCTTTCCAGTTAATATCTTTATAGGTATCGTAGGGCTGATATTCTCTGATTCCTTTGATTAAAAAGGGATCTTTACTTAAGTTTTCATCGTTTTCGATATCTGAATTAATTCTGTCTAGAATCGGCCTCATTATCTTATCTGAATAAGGCTTTGGATACACATAAAGATTTGAAGAAGTTTTTACGCTTTCCACAAAATCCCATGAAAAAAATAAATCCGTGCCGACAACATCGACTCCGTGAAAATCATAGTAGCCCCTGTGTCTGCACGTAAAATTAATCGTTCTTGTAACTTTTGTGTTTGCGCCTATCGCATAAATATCCGTGCGATAAAAATAGTCCGAAACTTTAGCGCTCTTAGTTTCGGCAAATTCAAGTTTTCTTGATAACTGAAGCTTCACTTTCACCATGGGAAGTGGAAGACCTTTCCTGTTTTCAATCACTTCCGTAAGTGTGGCCTCATCTCCGGCCATAGCTTCGCTTACCTTAAAGAACGCATCCGTCTTAAGGCCGTAAAACCATCTTTTTTTATATAAAATGTACTGAAATTCGTATAGCAAAAGCGCTAAGACCGCCGCAAATACTATGTACATACATTCCCTCTCTAGGCCTTAACTTTCTCCGTAGGCTTTTCCGTCGCATCAACTATTCTATCGATTATCTTCTTTGCTTCCTCGTAGTTACTCTGTCCCGTAGAAAGCACAAGCCTGTGAGCAAGAACATATTTGGATAAATAGTTTATATCATCGGGAATTACATAGTCCCTTCCTAAAACAACCGCATAAGCTTTGGCTGCATTCATAAGTCCGAGAGCGCCTCTTGTGCTTACTCCCGCAAGCACTCTTTCGCTGTCTCTTGTCTTTTCTATAATGTCTAAAATGTATTTTTTTACATCGGGAGATACAAATACTTCTTTTGCCTTATTTCTTAATTCCAAAATGTCAGAACCTGTGGCTACATTTCCAAGGCTGTCCAAGGGGTCCTCCCCTTCAAACCTGTCTAAAATTGACATTTCGTCTTCTCTTGATAAAGCTCCCATGGATATCTTCATTAAGAATCTGTCTAACTGAGCCTCGGGAAGAGGAAAGGTTCCTGCGGTTTCAATAGGGTTCTGAGTGGCTATTACAAAGAAAGGTTCGGGGAAAGAAAATGTTTCTCCATCAATTGTAACCTGATGCTCTTCCATACACTCAAGAAGTCCCGCCTGGGTTCTTGGCGTAGCTCTGTTTATTTCATCTGCCAATAATATGTTTGTAAAAACAGGTCCCTTCTTTAATTCAAACTCACTTGTTGCTTTATTAAATACATTAAGACCCGTTACATCAGAGGGAAGTAAGTCCGGGGTAAACTGGATTCTTGAAAATTTAATATCAAGGGTTTTCCCCAAGGCTTTTGCAAGCTTAGTCTTACCGCTTCCCGGCATGTCTTCTATCAAAACATGCCCGCCTGCCACCATAGAAGTTAACAAAAGCTTACAAACGTCCTCTTTCCCTACGATAACCTTGCTTATGTTCTCAATTATCTTGTTTACCATTGAAATTGCCCTCTGCTGTCAGATTATTTTGGCTAAATTCTTACTTTTACATGTACATATGATTGAATTCTTGCAGGATTTTTGCGCTTTGCAAGAATAATTTCTCACTTAATAGAAGATGTGATGACCGATTTGGGTGCCTGAAAGCCCTTCGATAGGGGTCCTAAAGTGTAAGCAGTTGCCTACATTTGTTACTCCGCTCATTGCGGCATCCGCTGCGTTGTAACAGCTTTGAGTAGTCTTACCTATTGAAAGGTAATAATCAAATCTTCCGCTAAGTACAGGTGAGAATTGATACTTTTGATATATTACTCCGCCCATTGTGTTTGGATATACAGAGCTAAGTACTCTGTTAATTACTACGGCACCTACCGCAACCTGACCTTCATAAGGTTCTCCGCCGGCTTCACAATAGATTAAAACAGCCAGCATATATCTGTCGGTATCATCAAATGACACTTCGGAAATATCTCTCCAATAAGAAGATGCTGCAAGCTGTGACATTCGAAGTTCCTCTTCCAATTGCTTTTGAATTGAAGCCACATCCGCATTTCTTGCTTCCAGCTCTTTTTCATACTCCAAAAGTTCTGCTTCTGCAGTATCTATCAAATCGCTGTACTGTGCCACTTTAACCTTAGTGTTATCAATAACCACCATTACCTCGGCCTTTTTCTCTTCAGCCTCGGCTTTTAAAAGATCAAGTTCTTCCTTTTCGCCCTCAAGCTTTGCTTCAAGCTCTTCTACCGCAATTCTTGTGGCTTTAAACTCTTCAAACTTATTTCTGTCATACTCTGCCAGTGAATCAACGTAATCGCTTAGAGTAATGAAATCAGAAAAAGTCTTTGCCTTAAACATGATTTCCATGTAAAGGGTGCGGCTGTCTTTATACATAAACTGAATACGTTTCTTCATGGATTCGTATTGGTTTTCTTCTGTAGCCTTTGCTTCAGCTAACGCCGCAAGAGTTTCTTCTATTTCTTGTTCTTTTTCAGAAATGTATCCGTCAAGTTCATCGATTCTTCCAAGTATGGTGGTAAGGTCATCGTTTAGACCGTTAAGCTCTTTTTTAAGCTCTGCTTTTTTACCGTTTAGTGTATCGACTTCCTTTTTTTGCTCATCCACCTTGCCTTTTGCGGCATCTCTTTGTTTTTGAGCATCGGATAATTTGTCTCTGGTTGATTGAGTTGCATAGGATTGATATGGAGTTGCAGTTATCACCACGGCAAGCATCAAAATAAATGCCAGCCTTTTCCATATTTTTCTTTTCACAATTCCTTCCCTTACATATCCAATTCTATTTTCTTTCCGCTTGCCTGATACTGATAATACTCAACGCCCGCTGCATCAAGCATCATCTTCGAAGCCTTAGTGGAATCTGTATCTGCGTATTTATCGCTTCCGTATACTACGGTTTTAATGCCGGCCTGAATAATAGCCTTGGCACATTCGTTACAAGGAAACAGTGACACATAAATCTTAGCTCCGTCTAAGTTACCGCCTCTGTAATTTAAAATGGCATTTAACTCACTGTGAGCCACAAAAGCATACTTTGTATCAAGTGTCGAACCTTCTCTTTCCCAAGGGAAAATATCATCCGAACAGTGATTGGGAAATCCGTTATATCCCATAGATAAAATTCTGTTATCGGAGCTTACTATGCAAGCTCCTACCTGAGTGTTAGGGTCTTTTGACCTCATGCCCGAAAGCTTTGCAACACCCATAAAGTATTCATCCCACGAAATGTAATCCGTACGCTTCATCTGTAACGCCTCCTTGTATTTTTAACCCCTAAGCATATTCCCTTATAGCAAAATAATGCGTCTTATAAGTTAGATTATACAAAAAAAGCCAAAGCGTTTCTACCGCTTCGGCCTTTTTTTCATATGATTATTTTACTTTGTACCAAAAATTCTGTCTCCGGCATCGCCAAGTCCGGGAACGATGTAAGCATGCTCATTCAAATGATCATCCATAGCACCGATGTACATATCGATATCGGGATGAGCTTCCTGCATCTTCTTTACTCCTTCGGGAGCAGCGATAATGCACATAAAGTGTATCTTCTTGCATCCTCTGTCCTTAAGCATCTGAATTGCAGCTGCGCTTGAACCACCTGTTGCAAGCATGGGGTCAACCACAAATACTTCTCTTTCTGCACAATCAGCAGGGAGTTTGCAATAATATTCAACAGGTTCGTGAGTTTCAGGATCTCTGTATAATCCGATGTGTCCTACTTTGGCTGCGGGAATGAGTGAAAGCATTCCGTCCACCATGCCAAGGCCTGCTCTTAAGATAGGAACAATTGCCATCTTCTTTCCCTTTAATTCTTTAGCAACCGTCTTACAGATAGGCGTTTCGATTTCAACGTCTGCAAGTTCAAGATCTCTTGTTGCTTCATAGCAGATTAACATTGCGATTTCAGATATTGTCTGTCTAAAGTCCTTTGTACCGGTGTCTTTTCTGCGGATATATCCAATCTTATGCTGGATTAAAGGGTGATCCATTACTACTACTTTTGACATGATTATTCTCCTTCTTCTCTTATGAAACTTTCTATAAATAAATCACTTTGTGATCCATTTTCCTTATAGTTGTTCTATTTTTGATATTCTTCTTGAATGTCTTTCATCCCCTGAAAACTTTGTATCAAGGAAAGCATCAACGATTCTTAAAGCTAGATTGCTTCCAACAATTCCTGCGCCAAGGGCAAGGACGTTAGCATCATTGTGAAGTCTTGTAAGCTCAGCAGAGCAAACATCTGAGCAAAGCGCACATCTTATGCCCTTTACTTTGTTTGCGGAAATAGAGATTCCTATTCCCGTTGTGCAGATTACGATTCCCTGCTCACATTCTTTTGAAGCAACAGCTTTTGCAACAGCGTGTCCGAATTCAGGATAATCACAAGAATCCTTTGAATAGGTGCCGAAGTCTTTTACTTCAAAGCCACGCTTTTTTAAGTGTTCGATAACAAGCTGCTTTAAATCATATCCCCCGTGATCAGATCCGATTGCTATCATTTTCTTTCTCCCATCATACCTTTATAATTTGATGCCCCGCAGCTTTAAGTAACCTGTTCATTACTGCGGCTCCTACACCATCGCTCTTAAATGACTCAGAGTACATTTTCTGAATGTTTTCTTCGTCAAATTCACGCAGGATTCTAAACAAATGATGGGCAACCTCACCCTCTTCATCTTTGTGCCCCGCGCTTTTTACAAGGTCTGCACAATAATAATCCTTTGTTTCCTCAGTGGCAATCACTCCGGTCCTTAGATTATTGTTTTTATCTGCATTTGTAAGTTCGTTTATTTTTTTAATTACGTCTTCTTTGTTTCCTTCAACGATTACAAGCTCGCCCTTTGGAGCATAGTGCCTATACTTCATTCCGGGAGCTTTCGGAGGAGTCTTTGAATCGGCATCAATGATTGCTCTGTCCCACTCTACCTTTTCGCTTAAAGCTTCTTCAAGCATCTTTTGAGTAATGAAACCGGGCCTAAGAATCATGGGCTTTCCTTCGGTAAAATCAACGATTGTAGACTCAAGTCCCACATCCGATTCACCGCCGTCCAAAATGATATCGATTCTTCCCTTCATATCTTCTATAACATACTTTGCAACGGTAGGGCTTGGCCTTCCCGAAAGATTGGCACTGGGAGCCGCTATATATCCGCCACTTGCATCGATGAGGGCTCTTGCGATTTTATTTGAAGGCATTCTTACAGCTACTGTCTCTAACCCGCCTGTTGTTTCTTTTGGCACCACATCATTTTTATTAAATATCATTGTTAAAGGTCCGGGCCAATACTTATCAGCAAGTTTAAGCGCATCCTCAGGAATGTCTTTAACTATTTTTTCAAGGGCCTTTAAGTTTGAAATATGTACAATTAAGGGATTGTCACTGGGCCTTCCCTTTGCTGCGTAAATCTTCTTTGATGAATCGGGATTAAGAGCATCGCCCCCAAGTCCGTAGACAGTCTCTGTGGGGAAAGCCACCAGGCCTCCCTTTTTTAAAACGTCTCCCGCTTCCTTTATTATATTGATATCTATATTTTCTTCATTTAGAGAGTAAATCTTTGTTTCCATATTATAAAAAGTATATCACCATGGGTATTTTTTGTATACAAACGCCCCCAAATACACCACGTACACGCACAAAGAAACGGATGTCTCCATCCGTTTCTTCATATTCTAATTAGCCATGTAGGCGCTGATCAAATCCCAAATGTCAGGAGTTTCCTGACCAAGCTTCCAAGAAGCCACGCCTGCAATTCCAAATGTATTCATGACATTAAGTCTTACTTTTATAGAATCCGCATCTTCCATCCATACCTGATACTTTGTGTTTCCGATGGTGGTTTCTGCGTAATTTTGATTTGTTTCTTCGTCCCACTGAGCAGTCAAACCGTTTTTGGCAAGAAAGTTATTGGCAACAGTCATATCAACAGCCTCGCTTGTAACGTTTGCGCCTTCTGTCATCCACACTCTTGTGTAGAAAGGAACACCGTTAATAACCTTTTCTGCGGGAACTACTTTAAGAGTATCTTCGATACCCTGCTTCATCCATTCCATGCTTGCAACGGAACCTACTTCGCTTCCTACGTAGTGTTCGTCGTATCCCATTATAATAACGTAATCGGCGAAAAGACCTTGTTCTTTTCTGTTGTAGTGAGCTGTATATTCACTGGGAACATAGTTATCAACAGATAATACAAGATTGTTTTCATGGCACTTAAGTGCAAGCTCTCTTATAAACTGAATGTAAGATTCTCCGGCTTTTGAAGGCACTTGTTCAAAGTCAACGTTAATGCCGTCGGCGCCGTAGAATAAAGTCTGTTCCACAAGGCTGTTTATTAAATAGGTTCTTTTTGATGTATAAGAAAGAAGCTCGTATGTATCAACGTCGGTACCGCTGTGGAAATTAGAAACAAGGGCCCATACTTCCATGCCCATGTTGTGAGCTGCCTTAACGTAATCCGCATTTGCAACACTGCTTAAATTTCCGGCGTCATCATTTACCCAAAACCATGTGGGAGAAATAACGTTAACACTTTTAACATTGGCACAAGCTTCCATAAGTCCGCTTCCGTCCTGAGGATATTCGATGTTATGCCATGTTAAGTTTATTTTCTTTCCTCTGTTTAAAGAAGAATACTCTTCTTCACTTGCTAAGTCTGAAGGCTTTTGAGCCAAGCCTACTTCGTCGCTTCCAAGCTTTGAATTGGGAACATATCCAATAAAGCAATTGTCTGTCTTAACCTTAGTCCAGTCATCCATGGGCTCTAAGATTTCAACCACATCACCTTCCGATACTTCGGTAAGGATTTCGCTCTTAACGCCGCCTCTCCATCTAACCTGGGTGTCGGCTTTAATCTTTGCTACCTGCTTTTCGTCCCAGCTTGTATACACCTGCATACGCTTGGGCTCTTCAAACAACTTATATTCTAAAGGAATAAACTTCTTTATATAATCAACCGCTATGTAAAGGGTATCGCCATCCTGCACACTAATAGGATAATCTGTTGAAACAGTTTCTCCCGATTCTATATAAGAAGAATCTCCGATTGTGTTTACAACCGTCTGTGTGGGAGTGGTATAAAGAAGAAGATTCTCATTGTAATCTACGTAAAATCTGACAGTAAAATATTTCTTTATGGTATCGGTGTCAAAGTAAACCATTGAACCGATGGCCTTTGCCTTTTCTTCTATTCTTTCACTTTGTAAAATAACGGGAACTTCAGTATCATCATATATTTCAAAGTATTCATTGTAATCGGCCCATTCTGTACCGTAAGAATACTTGTCTATTATCATTTTTGAAAACGTCACACCCGCAACAACGCAAATCAGGGCGATCGCTATAATTATCGGTATTGCTTTTTTCTTCATTTTAAGTCACTTACCTCCTGACCGCCCTAATTATATCAGACAATCATTTTTGTGTCTTTAAGTTTTTTCTTAAGAAATTGTCCTAGCGTTTATTAATATTCCGATTCCTTAACTAAAACAATATTTCAGTTATTTCCCCATTCTTATTGAAGCAAATCATTGGCATTCTTTCATTGCCTTCCCGTTTCACGAGATCTTCGACCATCTGAGGTGTCGCCGGTTTGCCGCTTATAAACAGCTTTGCTCCCCATTCATACATGTCGTAGATTTTAGATGTAATGTCCATAAGAATGTACGTCCTTGCCTGAAGGGCTCCTCCTTTTTAAGAGATTTTCCGTGATAAACAATAGGAGAAGATGTCTCCAATCTCAAGTCGCGGAATCCGTTCATTGACAGATTATACCTATTAAAAAAATGTTACCTGCATATCTAGTTAAAATTATTTGAGTGATATTTTGGGAAAAATCATAAAATGATTAACCCGTGTTGACACGATAAACGTGCCGAAAGACCATTTCCGTTACACAATCGGAAATGAGAATAATAATATTCTTCGTCTCATCTTCGTTATTCGAAGATTCCCCCATGAACCTCCTTCCCTAACCATTATTAGTCAACGAACGTTTTTATTCTTAACATATGTTGAGCCTCAATGTGTTAACAAATTATGAACAAACCGTGAATAAAATAATAACTTTTTCGCCTTTCCTCTAATCATTTCCTTATTATTATACGATTAATATATATATAGTATCATTTTATTAAATCTTTAAAAAATGTGGTGCTATTTGCTTGACTAACGCATGGTGAAAGGCTAGTATTCTGTTATGAAAATCGAAAAAGTAAATGATCATCAGATCAGATGTACTCTAACAAGAGAAGACCTTGCATCCAGAGCCTTAAAGATGAGCGAATTGGCTTACGGATCTGAAAAAGCAAAGGATCTCTTCAGAGACATGATGGAAAAAGCGAATAATGAATATGGTTTCGAAGCCGAAAACATACCTCTTATGATCGAAGCGATTCCTGTAAGCGGTGATTGTATCGTGCTCGTTATCACCAAAGTCGAAGATCCTGAAGAACTTGATACCAGGTTTTCTAAATTTGCGCCCGGTATCGCGGATGAAGCAGACGCTGATGAAGATTACTCCGATTCCGAAGAAGATGTAACAAGCGTTGCGGATTTGTTCAGAAAGTTAAAAGACGCTATTTCAGCCGGCAAGGAAGGCTCTGCCGAAAAAGATTTTGACGGAATGGCATTTTCTTTTGACTCCATTACCACACTTGCTTCAGTATGTAAGACTGTAAACCGTTTCTTTACGGGTTTAAGTTCTGTATATAGAAATAACGAAAGCGGTGAATACCTTATCACCGTAAAACGTACACCTACAGTAGACGTTTCGGATTTCGTGCAGACTTGCAATATGTTCTCCGAATACGGTGCTTCCATAAAAGGAAAATCCATTTCGGAAGGTTTCCTTCGTGAACACTGTGAAGTCATTGTTTTAAACAATGCCGTATCAGAGCTTGCGGAGATTGGTTGATAACAAAATAAAATGGGGCTGACCAAATGGTTCAGCCCCTTTCTTTTTGTGACCGGGTAATTAAACTGCTTCTATTGCCTTCATTAAATCATCAATATCGATTCCGTGAACCATGGCAGCTTCTTCCAAAGTTTCACCCTGGGAAGCAGGACAGCCCAAGCAATGCATTCCGGCTTCAAGTAAAGCAGGTGCTACTTCGGGCTTCTTAAGTAAAATCTCTCCGATGGTCATATCTTTTGTAATATCAGCCATACAAAACTCCTTTCTTAAACACATGTAGTATAATACATAACCCACCTCTTTTCAAGTTGGGAAAATGGCTTAAATAAAGGATTTTGTACTAAAAAAAGAACACTCTCGATTATTGACTCGGGTATATTGTTATTCTATAATTAGGATGCATTTACCAGATGTATAATGCATAAGAAAAATTTACGATGATTTTTTCGTCGAAATTATACTTAAAAACAATTATCAAAATTTCACAGGAGGCGTTTCAAAATGAGACCAGAATGGAAAGATTTTGTAGGCGGCAAGTGGGAAAATGAAATCAACGTACGTGATTTCATCCAGAAGAACTACCATCCTTACGATGGAGATGATTCATTCCTTGCAGGACCTACCCAGAACACTAAAGATTTGTGGGCTATGGTAAGAGATCTTCAGAACAAGGAAAGAGAAGCCGGCGGCGTTCTTGATATGGACACAAAGGTTATCTCAACAATCACTTCACACGGACCCGGATATCTTGACAAGAGCAAGGAAACAATCGTAGGTTTCCAGACAGATAAGCCCTTCAAGCGTTCTATGCAGCCTTACGGCGGTATTCGTATGGCAGAAAAGGCATGCGCTGATAACGGATATACAGTAGATCCTGAAATTTCAGAGTTCTTCTCTGTTCACAGAAAGACTCACAACGCAGGATGTTTCGATGCTTACAACGATGAAATGAGAGCATGTCGTTCATCTCACGTAATCACAGGTCTTCCTGATGCTTACGGACGTGGACGTATCATCGGCGACTACAGACGTGTTGCCCTTTACGGTATCGACCGTCTTATCGAAGACAAGATCGACCAGAAGAATTCTACAGGACGTGTTATGACAGATGATGTTATCCGTCTTCGTGAAGAACTCTCTGAACAGATCACAGCATTAAAGATGATGAAGGAAATGGCTGCTTCTTACGGCTGCGATATTTCAAAGCCCGCTACTAACGTACAGGAAGCTATCCAGGCTACATACTTCGGATATTTATCAGCAGTTAAGGAACAGAACGGTGCAGCAATGTCACTCGGACGTACCTCAACATTTATCGATTGCTACGCTGAAAGAGACTTAGCAAACGGTACATTCACAGAAGAACAGATTCAGGAATTCGTTGACCACTTCATCATGAAGTTACGTTGCGTTAAATTCGCTCGTACACCTGAATACAACCAGATTTTCGCCGGCGACCCTGTATGGGTAACCGAATCAATCGGTGGTGTTGGTGTTGATGGACGTCACATGGTTACAAAGATGAGCTTCCGTTACCTTAACACACTTAACAACTTAGGCTCAGCTCCCGAACCCAACCTTACAGTACTTTGGTCTACAAGACTTCCTCTTGCATTCAAGAAGTTCTGTGCTAAGATGTCAATCATTTCATCTTCTATTCAGTACGAAAACGATGACCTTATGCGTGTAACACACGGCGATGACTACGGTATTGCTTGCTGCGTATCTTCAATGAGAATCGGTAAGGAAATGCAGTTCTTCGGCGCTCGTGCAAACCTTGCTAAGTGCTTACTTTACGCTCTTAACGGTGGTGTTGATGAAGTTACAAAGAAACAGGTTGGTCCTAAGTACCGTCCTGTAGAAGGTGACTACCTTGACTACGATGACGTTATGGCTAAGTACACAGACATGATGGAATGGCTTGCTGACGTTTATGTAAATACTCTTAACGTAATTCACTACATGCATGATAAGTACTGCTACGAAAGAGCACAGATGGCTCTTCATGACAGAGACGTTCGTCGTTACTTCGCAACAGGTATGGCAGGTCTTTCTGTAGTAGCTGACTCATTATCAGCAATTAAGTATGCAAAGGTTAAAGTTATCCGTGACGAAGACGGTATCATCACTGACTTCGAAACAACAGGTGACTTCCCTAAATACGGTAACGATGATGATCGTGTAGACTCAATCGCTACAGAATTAGTTCACAAGTTCATGACAATGATCAGAAGACATCACACCTACAGAGATGGATTCCCTACAATGTCAGTTCTTACAATTACTTCTAACGTAACATACGGTAAGGCAACAGGTAACACACCTGACGGACGTAGAAAAGGACAGCCTTTCGCTCCCGGTGCTAACCCTATGCACCAGAGAGATACTCACGGTGCTGTTGCATCACTTTCTTCAGTTGCTAAGCTTCCTTTCATGGATTCACAGGATGGTATTTCAAATACCTTCACTATTATCCCCGGAGCTCTTGGTAAGGAAGATAAGGTATTTGCAGGCGATATCGATATCGACTTGAACAAATAATTAAAGTAAAAAATCACGACAGGAGGTGGTCCCATGGACAATGAAGCGATGATCGACGATTTAGTCGAGATGCTCGACAAGGGTATGGCCAAAGGCGTCGGCCATGTAAATGTTGATTTTGACGCCAACGCAGATAAGGCAAAATCGGTACAGACTATGGGATGCACCGATTGCTCCAGAACCCCCCTCGCATGCAGTGTTCCCACATTGCATCAGGGATTGGATTCATATGAATAACAAAGGAGGAAAAAACTATGGCAGAAGCTAATAAACAGCAGGTTGAAAACCTTGTTTCATTACTTGATGGTTATGTAACAAAGGGTGGACATCACCTTAACGTAAATGTACTTAACAGAGAGACTCTTCTTGATGCACAGGCACATCCTGAGAACTATCCTCAGCTTACAATTCGTGTATCAGGATACGCAGTTAACTTCATTAAGTTAACACCTGAACAGCAGGCAGACGTTATCTCCCGTACATTCCACGAAGCATTCTAATCTGGATCAAGATGCTCAAGAGGGCTCGGTAGTAACCGAGCCCTTTTTAAACAGAAAAAAACTACGAGGTATATTATGCAAGGCAGAGTTCATTCATTGCAAAGTTTCGGAACAGTTGACGGACCCGGAGTAAGATATGTTGTATTCTTACAAGGATGCCCCATGAGATGTAAATATTGTCACAATCCTGACACATGGGCACCAAATGCCGGTACGTTAATGGATTCTGACTATATCATTGAACAATATGAAAGAAATAAGGGTTTCTATAAAGACGGCGGTATCACAGTAACCGGGGGAGAACCTCTTCTTCAAATTGATTTTGTAATTGAATTATTTGAAAAGGCAAAGGCAAAGGGAATCCATACATGCATCGACTCTTCGGGAATCACATTCAATCCAAAGAGCCCTGAAATTATGGCTAAATTTGACCGCCTTATGAAGGTAACGGATCTTGTAATGCTTGATATTAAGCACATAGATAACGAGCATCACAAAGAGCTTACTTCACAGTCCAACGAAAACATCCTTGCCTTTGCACAATATCTTAGTGATAACAATATAGAAACCTGGATTCGCCACGTTGTAGTGCCCGGCATTACAGACGATGACGAATACCTTTTCAAACTTGGCTACTTTATCGGTGGTTTAAAGATGCTTAAGGCTTTGGACGTGCTTCCCTACCACAACATGGGGGAAGTTAAGTATGAAAACTTAGGTATCGACTACCCCTTAAAAGGTGTTCCGCCTATGGATAAGAAAATCCTTCTTGAGAAGAAGCAGGTCATCCTCGACGGAATCAAAAAAAGACGTGCCGAATTGGCAGATAAGCAATAATCTCTTGTTAATTTGGTAAATCTATATTAGAATAAATGCGATGAGTTTATGATTATTAAGGAGGTTTAAAAATGGCGTTTGTTATTGGTGATTCATGTGTATCATGCGGTTCTTGCGAATCTCAGTGTCCTGTAGGCGCTATCTCTGCAGGCGATTCTAAGTTCGAAATCGATCCTAACACTTGCATTTCTTGCGGTTCTTGCGCAGGTCAGTGCCCTGTAGGAGCTATTTCAGAAGAATAATTAATGATACGAAGACAGCCTTGGTTATCCAAGGCTGTTTTTTTTGTTGAAACAAATAAAGAAAACTGATATAAAGAAATCATGACTAAAAAACAAAAAAGCTTAATTACAATTATTTCACTTCTGTCCCTTATTCTATTAAGCGTTTTCTTTTTAAATAAGGCTTTTGATAACAAAGAGTCCGAAGTAACTTTTTTTGCCATGGACACAGTCATGACAATTAAAGCTTCCGGCGCTAAGTCAGAAAGCGCTGTAGATGCTTCAAAAGAAGCCATTATCGATATAGAAAAAAAGCTATCAGTAACAGATGAAAAAAGCCTTGTTTACTCTCTTAACAAAAGTAAAAAAGCATCCCTTGATGATGATTTAGAGTATTTGTTTTCAGAGAGTGAATACGTAAGAGATTTAACGGACGGTGCCTTTAATATCTGCATCTATCCCATCATGAAAGAATGGGGCTTTACTACAGGGGATTACAATGTTCCAAGCAAGGACACTTTGAAAGAGCTCTGTAACTTGGTGGCAGAATCAAAAATCAATATAGAAAAGCAGTCAAAAACGGTTTCTTTATCTGAAAACGCCATGATAGATTTTGGCGGAATTGCAAAGGGATATGCCACAGAAATTGCAGTTGATGTTTTAAAAAAGAATGGGATTAAAAGAGGACTGATTAACCTTGGAGGAAACGTTTACGCCATTGGCAAAAAAGCTGATGGAACACCTTGGAGCATAGCTATCCAAAATCCTGATTCTAATAAAGGATACCTTGGCACCCTCAAAGTAACCGATAAAGCAGTGATAACATCCGGAGGATATGAGCGCTTTTTTGAAGAAAACGGAATGGTTTATCACCATATCATAGATCCTATTACAGGCTCCCCTGCATCATCCGGCGCTTCTTCTGTTACAATAGTGTCAAGCGACCCTACTTTGGCTGATGCTCTGTCCACTTCTCTTTTTGTTTTGGGCATAGATAAGTCCATTGATTTATGGCAGGAAAACCCGGATTTGTTTGAATTTATTTTCTACGATGAAGACGGAAATCTCTTCATTACGGAAGGCCTAAAGAATGACTTTAAATCAGAAATCGAATTTACAATTATTAAAAAATGATCTTATTCTTTTAATCATCATACTCTTAATCGGCTCTTCTCTTTTATTGATGTTTAAGCTTAAAAAGGAAAAAGCCGGCGCAAGGGCGGTGATAAGTATTGACGGAAAAGTTTATAAAGAAATATCTTTGGAAAGCGATACTGAGCTAATCGTTTCAACTACGCTTGGCACAAATGTAGTTACGGTAAAAGAAAACGAAGTATATGTTTCTTGTGCCGACTGCCCCGATAAGATTTGCGTAAACCACGCTCATATTCATTCAAAAGGGGAGACAATTGTTTGTCTTCCTCATAAGATGGTTATAACCATAGAAGGAAAAGAGGATTCGGAAATTGACTCTGTTTCAGAATAATAAGTCCCCTGCCGCCACCATCGCAAAGTCCGGTATATTGGTTGCATTGGCACTAATCTTTAGCTACATAGAGCACTTAATCCCAATGCCTGTTCCTGTTCCGGGAGTTAAGCTTGGCCTTGCAAATTTAGTTACATTAACAGGCCTTTTCTTTTTAAATCCCCTGCAGGTCTTGCTTATTTTAATAACAAGAATAGCCTTGGCAGGTTTTATGTTTGGAAATCTTTCAACCATAATCTATAGCCTCTCAGGCGGCATTGTAAGCTTCTTAGTTATGATTCTTGCAAAGAACATTAAGTTCTTTTCTCCACTGGGAGTAAGTATTTTGGGTG
>JAEEGJ010014355.1_pt1 | contig 18827 bp, 8 predicted proteins | sample 8958761 | NCBI WGS metagenome assembly JAEEGJ01 (sample SAMN16246546, study PRJNA631951) | gut metagenome | biome: gut microbiome; feature: rumen; material: RS-attached | host: Bos | place: Iran: Karaj | collected 2018-10
CCGCGTCGAAGATGTCCACATCGGAATTCACCACCGTCACCATGTTCATGGGCGGGAAGGCGGCAAACGCAGCCATGATAGCATTCTTGCCCATGCCGGGGCGGGTTGGCTCCATCTGTACCACACAGCCGAAGAAACCGCAGTTTCCGTGAGACAGGTATACGTTCTTCACCCCGCCCACCATTTTGGAAACCGTCGCCAGAATCGAAGCCTCCGCGGTACAGCCTACAGAGTTCCAGACCTCTTTGCCTGGCAGCAGCGTGGACATGAGAGGCTGCTTTCGGTTGGTGATTGCCGTTACTTCCACGACCCAGCGGTTGTCCTTTTGGGCATAAAAGCCGCTGACTTCTCCGAAGGGGCCTTCCGGCTCCCGGATATTTGGCAGCATGCGTCCTTCGATGACGACTTCCGCATCGGCCAGTCCTTCCACCCCTACCGTTTTGCTGCGGGACAGGCGTACCGGCTCTCCCCCGTTCAGGGCAGAGGCAACGCCTAATTCATCATCACTGATGCCTGTCCCGGGATATGTGGCGCAAACATACACTGCCGGGTCCACGCCGTTGTTGATCGTAATCTCCAGCGGCTGGCCCTTGGCTTCCGCCCGTTCATAATAACTGCGCAGGTGACGCCCCACATCCATCAGCATGGCCAGCCGGTTTTTTCCGGTGATCATCAGTCGGTGGATAGACGTGTTCCGCACGCCTGTATCCGGATCTTTCGCAATGACGATGCAGTTGCTGAAATACGCGCCGCCATCCTCCAACGCCAGGGTAGGCACCGTCAGTTCGTACAGATTCGGGGTCAGGGTCACTTCTTCCTGGCAGGGCGGGTTTTCCACGATAACCGGCGCCACCGGTTTCTCCTGAAAGCTTTTCCCGGCAGCCGCGAAAACGCCGGGAACCTCTCCCGCTTTTACGCCGAACAGGGAACCGATGATATCCCGGTTCCACCAGAGACCGCAGGCCACTGGATACTTCTGCCCCTTGACCCTGTCAAACACAACGATCTTTTCCTTCCCCTCAAATTTCTTGGCGATACCTGCCAGTTCATGTACCGGATTCACTTCACTTTTGACGTGAACTACTTTGCCCTGCTGCTCCAGCCTGGCGATTACGCTGCGAAAATCCATGCTTCCCCTCCAAAACATTTAGCTTTTCTATTTATTATATCTTTCTATTCTTCACAGGCTTTCACTGCATCCGTCATATTCTTTACGTATTCTTTGACCGGTTCCACGCAGTCTTTTCCGTACTCTGCGATCATTTTCACAATAGCGCTGCCTACGATGGCCCCGTCGCTGAGCCGGGCCATTTCTGCCGCCTGGACCGGGGTAGAAATACCAAAGCCCACGGCAGCCGGTGTATCCGTCACTTCCCGGATCTTTTTATAAATTGTCCCGATATCCGTTGTAATCTCGCTGCGTACACCGGTAACGCCTAAACTGGAAACAATGTATACATAGCCTTTCGCGTCTTTGGCAATTTTCTGGATCCGGTCTTCCGATGTGGGAGCAATCATGGTTATGCGGTCCACTCCGTACTTTTCGCAGGCTGTTTCCAGCTCACCCCGTTCCTCATAGGGAACGTCCGGCACGATGGTCCCATCCACGCCTGCTTCCGCGCAACGGGCATAGAACTTATCCGTACCGTAATGGAAAATCGGGTTGGCGTAAGTCAGGAACACCAGCGGTATATCGGTTTCTTTCCGCACTTCTTTAATCATATCAAAGACCTTGTCCGTAGTAGTGCCGGCGTTCAGGGCCCGGATATCGGCTTCCTGAATTACCGGGCCTTCCGCCATGGGATCGCTGAAGGGAATACCCAGCTCGATGATGGTGGCCCCCGCCTCTTCCATGGCCAAAATCAGCTTCTTCGTGGTTTCCAGATTCGGGTCGCCTGCTGTAATGAACGGCACAAACATCTTTTTATGATTTTTCAGTACATCTGCTATCTTACTCATGCAAATCCCTCCCCAAATATCTGGCAATGGCCGCCACGTCTTTATCTCCCCGTCCGGAGAGGTTCACTACGATGATTTTATCCTTATCCATAGCAGGCGCCAGCTTCATGGCATAAGCCAGGGCATGAGCGCTTTCCACTGCCGGGATGATGCCTTCCGTCTTGGACAGGTACATAAACGCATCCACCGATTCCTGATCCGTAGCGGGCACATATTCTGCCCGGCCAATGTCGTGAAGGTACGCATGTTCCGGTCCGATGCCGGGATAATCTAACCCGGCGGAAATGGAATACACCGGCGCAATCTGTCCGTATTCATCCTGCAGGAACAGGGATTTCATGCCGTGGAAGATACCTTCCGACCCCCTGGCGATGGTAGCCGCTGTCCGCTCCGTATCCACACCTTCGCCTGCCGCTTCCACGCCGATGAGGCGTACGTCCTTGTCCGGGATGAAATCGTAGAAGATACCCATGGCGTTGGACCCGCCCCCGACACAGGCGATGACCGCATCCGGCAGCCTCCCTTCTTTTTCCAGCAGCTGGGCTTTCACCTCTTCCCCGATTACCTTCTGGAAGTCCCGCACCATTTCCGGGTACGGGTGGGGCCCCATAACGGATCCTAACACATAATAGGTGTCTTCCACCCGGGCCGTCCAGACCCGGAGCGCTTCATTTACCGCATCCTTCAGGGTACCGGTGCCTGTGGTGACGGGCACCACCTTCGCCCCCAGCAGTTCCATGCGGAACACGTTCAGGGCCTGCCGTTCGCAGTCTTCCTTGCCCATGTACACAGTGCATTCCATGCCCATCAGCGCCGCCACCGTCGCCGTTGCTACCCCGTGCTGGCCTGCCCCGGTTTCCGCAATGACGTGTTTCTTGCCCATTCGCTGTGCCAGCAGGCATTGCCCTAATACATTGTTAATTTTATGGGCGCCGGTATGGTTCAGATCTTCCCGCTTCAGGTAGATTTTGGCCCCGCCCAGATCTTTTGTCATCTTTTCCGCATAATACAGCATGCTGGGCCGGTTGGCGTAATCGCGATACAGCTGTCGCAGTTCGTCCCAGAAGACCTTGTCGTTCTTATAATATTCATATGCACGTTCCAGTTCCAGCACTGCGTTCATCAGTGTCTCCGGAATGTACTGCCCGCCGTGGATTCCAAATCTTCCCTTTGTCATGATACGCATCCTTTCTGCTTTATATCTTTATATTATAGCTTTCATAAATGTTTCCATCTTTATCGGATCCTTAACTCCGTCAGTCTCTATTCCACCGGATACATCTACTCCATAAAAGTAAGAAAGCAGACTTGCATCCTCTTGTACCTGCCTTATAACTTCTGCCACATTGCCCGCGTCCAGGCCGCCTGCCAGAAAGAACGGTTTGTCTATGGACAGAATGTTTAATAAGGAAAGCGCAAAAGTCTTTCCTGTTCCTCCGTAGGCATCCGGAAGGAACGTATCAAACAGATAGTAGTCTGCCTGACCCGCTTCTGCCAGAAGTCTGGCATTTTCCGTGTTAACCGATGCTCCTGCTTCCTTTCCGCCACCCTGTACCGGACAGTCCCCGTTTCGCAGCCGGATGGCTTTGATGATCTTCGCCCGGGTCAGGGTTTTCAGCTTTGCGATATAGGCGGCGTCTTCATCCCCATGCAACTGCAGCAAATCGGCGATACTTGTGTTTGCCAGAGCCGCGGCATCTTCAACAGGCATGTTTACCAGCACCGCTACCGTTCTGATTCCGGGGTCAAGCATTTCTTTCAGCGCAACAGCCTGCTCTTTCGTGACCTGCCTTTGACTTTTCGCAAACACAAAACCTGCAAAGTCTGGCTGCAGCCGGTTGACTGCTTCTATGTCCTCTGTTCTGCGTATGCCGCAAAATTTCACTTTTACCATACTTAATACCTGCCTGCTTTATCTGATGGTTGTGAGAGCATAAGTTCCGTTCTCACGCTTCCTGTAACCTCCGCAGCATCTCTTCCGGGTTCCCGCTGCTCATCAGCGTTTCGCCGATGAGCACACCGTTAAAGCCTTTCACTTTTAAGCTGCGGATGTCGTCTTCATTCCGGATTCCGCTTTCCGCGATACAGATGCGGTCTTGCGGTATTTCTTTGCGCAACTGCAGGCAGGCACTGATGTCCACTGTAAAATCCTTCAGGTTACGGTTATTGATACCGACAATTTTAGCTCCGCTCTTAAGCGCTGTTTCAATTTCCTGCCCGTCGTGCGTCTCCACCAGCGCATCCAGCCCTATGCTTTCCGCCACCAGCCTGTACTCTTTCAGCTGGCTTGCAGACAGGATGGCACAAATCAATAAAACCGCACTGGCCCCCAGCGTTTTCGCTTCATAAATCTGGTACGGGCTTACTGTGAAATCCTTCCGCAATACCGGCAGGGAAACCTGCGCCGCGATTTCCTGCAGATAGATATCCAAACCCAGGAAATATTCCGGTTCTGTCAGCACAGAGATGGCTGCCCCTCCGCCACGTTCGTAGGCTTTTGCGATTTCCAGATAGGGAAAATCGGGGGATATCAGTCCCTTGGAAGGAGACGCCTTCTTGCATTCGCAGATAAAGTTCAGCCCGGGCCGCTGCAGGTTTGCCAGAAAGCTTTTGGCCCTGCAGGCAGAAGCGTTGCCACTACCCATTGCGGATTCCTTATAAGTTTGTTCCGCCTCTTCCCTTACTGCTGCTAAACTCTTAACTTTCTCCAGTTTGGCAACACGCCTTTTTGCAACGGTTGCTAATGTATCTAAAATCATAATCTCTAAACCTTGTTCCTCACTCAGGCCGGTTGCTGATTTCAATGAACTTCTTCAGGGTTGCCAGCGCCTTGCCGGTGTCGATCAGTTCCGCTGCCAGCGCGATGCCCTCTTTCATGTTTTTTGCCTTACCGCCGATGTAAAGCGCCGCCCCGGCGTTCAGCAGCACCGCATTGCGTTTATATCCCTTCACTCCGTTCAGTATGTCCAGCGTGATCTTTGCGTTTTCTGCCGGTGTACCGCCCTTCAGGTCTTCCTTTTTGCAACGTTCGAAGCCGAAATCTTCGGGAGTGATCACATACGTCTTATACCAGCCGTCTTTGATCTCGCAGATTGTGGTAGGCGAACTGAGAGAAATCTCGTCCAGCTTGTCCTGCCCGTACACCACCATGCCCCGTTTCACACCCAGACTGGTGAGAACCCGGGTCAGAGGCTCCGCCAGGTACCCGTCGTACACGCCCAGCAGTTGCATGGACGGTGAAGCCGGGTTCGTCAGCGGCCCCAGAATGTTGAACACGGTCCGGAATCCCAGTTCCTTACGGATAGCGCCTACATATTTCATGGAAGTGTGGTATTTCTGCGCGAAGAAGAAGCACATGCCCACTTCCTTCAGCAGCTCCAAACACCTTGCCGGGCTCTGGCTGATGTTCGCTCCCAGCGCCTCCAGGCAGTCCGCCGTCCCACACAGGGAAGAAGCCGCCCGGTTACCGTGCTTGGCCACCTTCATACCTCCCGCCGCCGCAATCAGCGCCGAAGTGGTGGAGATGTTAAAGCTCTGGGCGTTGTCGCCGCCGGTACCTACGATTTCAAACACATCCATGCCCGTTTCCACTTTGGTAGCATGGGCCCGCATGGCAGCGGCGCATCCTGCTATTTCATCCGTAGTTTCGGCCCTGGCGCTTTTTGTGGAAAGGGCTGCCAGAAACGCAGCGTTTTGTGTAGCCGTGGTTTCCCCGCTCATAATCTCGTTCATCACTGTGTAAGCTTCTTCGTATGTCAGATCCTCTTTACTTACAATCTTGACGATAGCTTCTTTAATCATTGTTAAATCCCCCTCAATTATTTCATCATTTAACTTTTATTCTGCAGACAACTTACGCACTGCGTTTTGCCGGATTTCCCAACAAAAAACCTGTCCCTGCATTCAGCAAGGACAGGTAATAGTTTTTACAAACCTGCGGTACCACCTTGATTCACGGCTTGCGCCGTGCCCTCTGCGGATGCCAACACATCCTCCTTCCCTAACGCGGACGAAACGTTGTGCAATACTCTCGCAGGAACTTCCTTGTCCGTACTTGCCCTGAACAACAACTTCAGTTCACCGCGGTTTCAGCACACCCTCAACGGTCCATTTACCAATCAGCATTTCTACCCGGATTTCAGCTGCCCGGACTCTCTGTAAGCGCTTATATTGGCTTGATCTCCGTCTCAACGGTTTTGTGGTCAATATTCAACTTTAGAGGTAGTTTAGCACCACGCAAGAATTTCGTCAAACTGTTTTTAATTTTTGGAGAAAAAACTGTACAGTTTTCTCCAATGTGTAAACTATGTTACGGTTTTATCCAATTTGAACGCATACACTACCCTCACCTTGCCGAAGATGTCAGGATGCTTGTTTGTTCAAAGGATAACATCTGTTTTCAGAACACCTTCCCGGCGATGAACCACATGCGCTGACGGCTCCGGGCTTCGTCGGACATGTTATTGTCCAAGCCGATGCGCCGGGCGTAATCGAACCGGGCGAACCAGTCGTCAGGCTTGCTGTAAGTCAGCCCGATACCCCAGCCCTTCAGCGTCATGCCGTTGCCCGCTTCCTTATCAATGCGTACATGGCCTGCATCAAAGTAAGTACTCAGCACAAGACCCTTCACCGGCGTATGGTAACGCAGCTCCAGGGTCCCCAGCACGCCTTCGTCCCCGGAAGCTTCGCCCTGGGGATAAGCCCTCACGCCCCGGGCGCCGCCCAGAATAATATGCTCCGAACTGTCCAGGTTGTTGGCCGCCTTCTGCCCGGAAAGCTTCAGCAGCAAGTCAAAATTCCTGCCGATTCCCTGCACCGCCGTCACATCCGCCGTGCCTTTGGTGAAACGTCCCTTCGTCCGTCCCAGGGCGCCTAAAGTGTCCGCCATCTCCGAATCGGGAACCAGCGTGCCGGTATACACCGTAGCATTATACTGCACCCTGGAACGGTCACTGCGTCCGAAACCGTCCAGTCCCAGATGCACTGCATGGCTGTGCTTCTTCCAGGAAACGCCGAACCTCTTCAACTCATCCGTGATGCCCCGGTAATCATAACCGTAGGTCAGGGCCAGAGCGCTGCCGGATGTATTCCACAACGGCGTCCTGCCATACAGGCTGTAGGTGTCGGCCACGCCTTCCGCACCTAAGGCGGCAAACACATTCCCCAAATCGTAATCCGCCCGGCTGAAGCCAAAGCCCAGCCTGGAACCGCTTCGCCCCAGGGTCGTTTCATAGGAAATATTATAGTTATGCTGCTGCTTGTTGGAAAGCAGCGCCCCAAGGTTCAGCCTGTCCCCTGTGCCGGACAGGTTGCGCACCTCGCCCTGCAGGCCGTAGCGGTAACGGCCCACGGCCTCACTGCCATAGTTTTCACTGTATAAAACAACGGATATTTTCTTTTTGTTTGTTACCCGTACGGTAAGGTCGCTGGTGCCCTGTTCCGCGCCGGGGCTTAACACGCCCTGCACCGCCACGCCGCTCAGGTCCCGCAAATTGTACAATGCATTTTCCACTTTACCGGTACGGATGATGTCCCCCGGTTTGAGCCCGGCCAGCATTCTTTCCGCAGCCTTGTCCTTCAATCCGCTTTCGTTGACAAGCCGCACCTTGCCTATCCGCCCCGGTTCTACCTTTACGAGCAGCCTTCCGTCCACCGCCGTCTGCTCCGGGATATAGGCCGCAGCCACCGGATAACCGTGGGAACGGACGCAACGGGTAATATCCGCCATTGCCGCGTTCAATTCCGCCGCGGTGATTTCTCTACCTATAACCTTATTGGTAATCGCCGCAATCTTTTCATCCTTAACGCTAAGTCCCTCATGCTCCACCCGGATTTCCTGCAGGGTGAACCGGACGGATCGGGGCGCCTGTTTATTATCCGTATCCACATTTTCCAGTGACACCTGCTGACGGGGCCGGGCGCCCCGGATGCTCTCGCCGGGCTGGGGCACGGCAGTGGCCGCGTTCACAACAAACGGGAACGAAAGAGCCCAAAACAGGACAAGGCCGCCGGTAAAAATGACACGTCTGGAAACCATTCTTTTAGCAATTCTCTTATTCATTTTCAGTAGCCGCCTCTTTCCGTTTGCTTTCTTCCGTGCCAATAGTGTCATCCGTTTTCCGTACCACATCCATGGCCGCATTCAGCACGCCGGCGTTTTCCTGCCGGGCGTTAACCTGTTCCGCCACTTCCTCCGGCGTCATCGAAGACGGCTGTTTCATTCCGGAATTCTCAAAGGAACTGCCCCTGTCCCTGTCAACCGGAAGGATCCCCTGGGCAACCGTAAACGCGGCAGCGGCGCCAGCCTGTTTATCCGACGCCTGTTCCATCGCGTTATCCACCTCGGTAATCCTGATATCCTCTGCAGCCGTACCTTTTGCGGCAGGGATCAAGTCAGACACCGTCATGTCCTCCACAGAAGCGGGTTTAGGTTTCGGTTTTGCAACAATCACAAACGCATTGGCATTAGACGCCGCATTACTGAAGGTATAATTCAAACCGTAATTGCTACTGGCGCTGCCGTTAAGGGTTCCGGTAATGCCGTAGCTGCCCACCGCTGTCGCGGAAGGATCGGACAGGGCAAACCGCAGTGTGTCGCCAATGCTGATATTTTCTCCTGCCACAAAACCGGTCACACTGCCGGTAAATGTTGCAGGCAGCGGATAGCCTTCATGAATGGTTACACTGTCCGCCACCAGTTCCAGTGCTTTGCGGTAAATGGTACCTTTGCCTGTCGCAGAAGCAACGATGCTGTAGTTGTTAGCATCTGTTCCGCTTAGCGCAATGCCTTTGTAGTTCACCGTCTTGCCGTTGCCAGCATTTTTATCTTCGTAGACTGCCGTGATGCCGCTTTCGTTCAGACTCACGTTATCCCCGCTGATAACACCACCGGCGTTCAGTGTTCCCGCGCCTGCCGTGGCCTCTGTAGTCCCGTCATAGGTCTTGCTGATGGCCGCAAAGCTTGCGGTGATTTCTTTCGCTTTAATGGTGCTGGTCGTATTGTCTTCATACGTAATATTGTAGTTGCCGCTGGTGTCCGCACCGGTGTCCTTATCGGTGATCCTTGCGCTGCCGGAAGATACTTTAACGGTCTTGTTCTTTCCCGCATTCTTATCTTCAAAGGCAAACGCGCCGCCGCTGAGAATGTCGCTGGCAAATATGGTGCCGCTATACTCTACAAGCGTGCCGCCGGTTACATCTGTCGTCCCATCGTAGGTCTTTGTCACATCTTTCGCCGTCAGGGTAACGTTCGCTTTATCAATCCTGCCATTGTCCACCACCGTCATTGTCGTTGAGGCAAGTTCATAGTTGGCCGATTCATCCCCGTCAGTTCCCGCTCCTAACGCAAGCCCGCTGTAATACACTGTCTTATCAGGACCGGAATAAGAATTGCTGACGTTCTTGTCTGCATACGTCGCCGTGCCGGTTACACTCACTTTGCTCTCTTCCCCTGTAACTACTCCTGCCAGCGTCCCAATCCGGCTCGCGACGACATAGCCCATTTCATTCACATCGTTCGTCGTTCCGTCATAGGTCTTGCTGATGTCCGCAAAGGTTGCTGTCAGTTGTTTCGGTGAAATCGTACCCGCTCCCGTTGCAGTGGTTGCGATACTGTAGTTGTTCGCTTTATCACCGCTTAACGCAACCCCGGTGTAGTTGACAACACGGTTCCCTGCATCCTTCTTGTCATAGGAAGCAGCAGTTGCGTTTACGCTCACTTTGCCAGCATCAACCGCTGCCACGCCTTTCAGCGTTCCCGCTCCTGCCGTGGCGTTTACGGTTCCGTCATAGGTCTTGCTGATGTCAGCAAAGGTCGCCGTCAGCGCCTTCGGCTGGACGATAAGCTTCATATCAGCGATATCATAACCATCCTGGAGAGAATACAAAAATACCCGATTCTCTTTTAAAATATTGACAACGCCTGCGTTTGTAAGATTGTTGGAATAATTATTCCAGTTTCCAGCAAACTGATCTGACTTTTTAATGTTGGGATCATCAAGCAGCGGATCACCTATAACCACACTGTGTGGGCTGCCATCGTATTCATATACCCTGACCAGATCCTTCGGTTTTAAGAACGCGGTCAGCAGAGGCGTGGTCTGTCCTTCGTAGATCCGCCAGGTCGTTCCCGCCCCGCCTTCGTTAGATATATCCCAACGGTTTTCAGCAGGAATACTTGTACCCGCAAAAGTAGCTGATTGCTTTAGCGCGTTTTCTGAAACTTGTGTACCATAGCCGTTATTGTTGTCCGCGCTAAAATACGATGAAATAACATTAACTGTAGGGTTGCCGCTGCCGGCGCTGCTGACATTGCCAATAATACCGCCGCTATTAGTATTTGCCGAAATAATACCGGTATTATATGTATTCCTGACAAGGTACTTATCTGTGGAATTTCCTTCCACTAACCCGACAATGCCTCCTACGTTGCTGCTGCCTGTAATGAGCGGATACGTGCTTGTACTGTCTGTGTTATAGTTATAGGCATCCTCGATTTTAGCTCTATAGGTCTCTCCGGATACTGCTGAAGCGCCGGCTAATTTCCCGGCAATACCACCCACATTATTATTATTGTTACTATTATTACCAACCTTACCGGTATTATAAACCTGCGCAATCACCCCTTCATTTGTCCCGGCAATACCACCTACATTAGAACCAGTACCATCAGCAGAAATATTACCGGTATTATAAGCCAGTTCTATTGACGCATTGCTCGTATTATAACCTGCAATGCCGCCCACATCTCCATTCCCTATAACGGTGCCTGTATGATACACGTTCCGGATCGTGCCTTTATTGATACCGACAATACCTCCGACATCCGGTTTGGCAACAGCAATATTACTATCTACTCCGACATTTTCAACCGTGCCTGCGTTAATGCCAAACAAACCTACGCCGGAAGCCAAGTCCTTGTTCGATGATAAACTGCTGGTAATAATGCTTAAATCTTTAATTGCATAGTTCAAACCGTCAAACTTTCCTGCAAATACAAATTCCTGGCCGCTGCTGTTTTTGTATCCTATCGGTTGAAAGTTGAATGCACCGCTGCCGCTGCCGTCGCCGTTTGTCATATCAATATCATTGGCCAGCATGTAGTTGCCGGGCATTTTTGTACCGTTATTTTTCGTAAGGTTGTTCTGCATGTTCTGCAGCTCATAGCCGTTGCGGACCAGCATGTAATGGGTAGGTGTAATGTTGGTATTCCAGTGATTGAACGTATGAGTGGACGCCTGATTGAACTCCGGTACGGTAACATTTGTGTATTGACCAGCGTTTATACCTTGTGCTGCACTGCCATTAATCGTTCCGTTCACACCTACAGCAAACCCCAAATGGATCTCCCCTATATTTTCTTTCACGTTGTTAGCAGGATCTGCCCCTACGTTATTTACTGTCAGCGTAACGGTATAGTCATTGCCATCCGCTTCATAATGCGGAGTGCCACCGGTAATATCGCCATCTGTTAGCTTGCCGCCCTTCGTCACGTCCGCCACATTTTTGAAAGTAATATTCCTGCCTTCCACTTGAATCGAATTCGCGTTCAGCTTGCCTAAGTTTATGACATCGCCGACTGCAGCACTGTCATTATGGAAAAGTGCATCACGGCCCGATTCAAAACTCAAAAGCTGATCATCCGTAAGTCTTCTCGTGGAAAGGTACAGGCTGCCCACGTCTACCCGGGCAGTGGAACCAAACAGTATCCCGTTGGGGTTGATCAGGTATATGCTGCCGCCGCCTTTTAACACACCGTCGATTTCCGAACGGCTGTGGCCGGTGACATAGTTAAGGTAGTTGTTGGCATCGTACTGTACCGTACCGCCTTTGCCGATGGAGAAGTCGATCCATTTCAGCACGTTGTTAACTTTCGTGCTTTTAATGTCCATTGTGGCATCACTGTTGGAGGTGGTCGTGGCAATGGTCACATCGAAAGAGGCGCCCCGGTAGTCCAGCGTGGGCATTACGGGGGCGGCCAGGGCAATGCGCACGGGCAGCAGCGCGGAGCACACGCCCGCCAGCAGCGTGGCCCCCACGACGGCAGAAAAGGCCATGCCTGCGCGGGCGCGTTCTGCTTTGGCGCCGCAGTGTACGGATGTGCAGCTTTTGCCGTTGCGTTTGGCGATTTCACTTACCGCCACGTAGCAGTTTCTCACTTTGCTCCAGATTACTTTGTAAATTTTGTTCATGGTGTGCCTCCGTGATGAACCTCCCCGTAGCTCACGCCGCGGTTTTGCCGTCAGATCTTACATTTCTATAATTCCTGTTTTAGAAAAAGCACTATTTTATCATGATTTTATAAGCGGTTTTTATATTCTTATCTGTTTATCCGCAATTGTTAAATTGTATAGTTATCCATGTTTATATATATCACAAACGCCCTGCTCCTGCAAGTGTCATCACTGTTTTTTCCTGTTTTTGTTTGAATAATCGCTATAGAAAACCGCTGTGCCGGGAAAGTTCTGAGCAAAAAACGGTGCGGCCTGCATTGCAAGCCGCACCGCTGCATAATGCTGTTTATTTATTCTCCATAAACGCCAGCCTTCTGGCTTCGTCTTCGCCGTGCCCTTCCGCCTTAAAGCGCGCGATGTTCAGCATCATGGCTTTGTAATCCCGGGGGATGACCTTCGTGAAACGCTGCACCGTGTCTTCCCAGTCATCCAGCAGGCGTTTTGCCAGAGGGCTCCCGGTAAACTCCAAATGCCGTTCCACAATGGCTTTCACTTCATCCTGTTCCCCCGCGTCTTCCAGTTTTTCCAATTCCACCAGATCCCGGTTGCACAGTTCCGGCTGCATATCCAGCACGTAGGCCACACCGCCGGACATACCCGCGGCAAAGTTACGGCCGATTTTACCCAGAATCACGGCCCGGCCGCCAGTCATATATTCGCAACCGTGATTACCGATGCCTTCCACCACTGCCGTAGCCCCGCTGTTGCGTACGCAGAAACGCTCCCCGGCCTGGCCGTTGATATACACTTCGCCGCCGGTGGCCCCGAAGCAGGCCACGTTGCCGGTGATGATATTGGCTTCCGCCGCATAATCCGCCTCACCCGGCGGGAACAGGATCAGCCGGCCGCCGGACAGGCCTTTGCCCAGATAATCGTTGGCGTCCCCTTCCAGGGAAAGGGTCAGGCCTTTCGGGATAAAGGCGCCGAAACTCTGGCCTGCCGAACCCACAAAGGACAGCTTGATGGTATCTTCCGGCAGACCTTCTTCCCCGTAACGGCGGGTGATCTCGCTGCCCAGAATGGTACCCGTTACCCGGTTGGTATTCCGGATGCGCAGCCGGGCCCGGATGGTCTTTTTGCAGTCCAGCGCCGGTTTGCACATGCGCACCAGTTTGGACATATCCAGAGTCTCCCCGATTTTATGCTTCTGCCGGTGCAGGCAGCGATGTCCCACTTCCGCATCGGTATAGGGCCGGAACAGCAGGCGGTCCAGATCCACTTCCGCCGCTTTCCAGTTAGCGGCGCTTTCCTGCTGCTTCAGCCGGTCGGAGCGTCCCACCATTTCATCGACCGTATGGAAGCCCAGGCGGGCCATGATTTCCCGCAGGTCCTGGGCCACGTATTTCAGGTAATTGATGACATATTCCGGTTTGCCGCTGAACCGCTTCCGCAGCTCTTCATTCTGGGTACAGATACCGAAGGGGCAGGTGTTCAGATTGCACACACGCAGCATATGGCAGCCCAGGGCAATAAGCGGGCCGGTGCCGAAAGCGAACAGCTCCGCCCCGAACATGGCGGCAATAGCTACGTCCCGGCCAGTGAGGATCTTGCCGTCCACTTCGATGCGCACCCTGTCACGCAGTTTGTTCAGCAACAAGGTCTGCTGTACTTCCGCCAGTCCCAGTTCCCAGGGAATGCCCGCATGTCGCATGCTGGAACGGGGGGACGCACCGGTACCGCCGTCAAAGCCGCTGATGGTGATGCCGTCCGCCTTTGCCTTGACCACACCGGCCGCAATGGTACCGATACCGGAACCTGCCGTCAGCTTCACGCTGATGTCTGCGTCCTTGTTGGCGTTCTTCAAATCAAAAATCAGTTCCGACAAATCTTCTATTGAATAGATGTCGTGATGGGGCGGCGGGGAAATCAGCGCTACCCCCGGGGTGGAATGGCGGGTCTTGCCGATTTCCGGGAACACCTTGGTCCCGGGCAGATGACCGCCCTCGCCGGGCTTGGCCCCCTGGGCACATTTAATCTGCAGTTCCCGGCCGTTCACCAGATAGTTGCTTGTAACGCCGAAACGGGCTGTGGAAACCTGCTTCACCCCATCGCTGGGGTCGTCCCCGTTCTCCAGTTTCACAAACCGGGCCGGGTCTTCGCCCCCTTCACCGCAGTTGCTCATGGAACCGATACGGTTCATGGCAATGGCGATGCACTCGTGGGCTTCCTTGCTCAGGGCGCCGTAGCTCATGGCGCCGGTACGGAAGTGCAGCAAAATCTTCTCCACCGGCTCCACCTCTTCAATAGGAATGCTGCATCCCGGCGGGCAGTAGAAATCCAGCAGGTCGCGCAACCGGTACACCGCGCCCTTGTCGACGATTTTCGCATACTCTTTATAGGCTTCGTAATCTTCTTCCTTGCAGGCCTTCTGCAACAGGCGGATAGCTTCCGGATCCAGAATGTGGGGCTGTTCTCCACCTTTACGGTACTTGTAATAGTCGCCGCCAGGCAGGTCGCCTTCGTCTTTATAAGCATTCTGATGCCGCAGCCGGGTCTCTCTGGCAATCTCCGCCAGACCCAGGCCTTCGATCCGGGAAGGCGTATTCACAAAGTATTTCTGGATCAGCTCCTGTTTCAGACCCACCGCCTCAAAAATCTGAGCTCCGTGATAGCTTTTTACGGTAGATATACCCATCTTCGCCATAACGGCCAGAATACCGCCCACGGCAGCTTTCAGGTAGTTCGCTTGCGCCTGCGCCGCGTCCAGTCCCGGCAGCAGCTTTCCTTCCGTCGCCAGCGCATGGACCGTATCCAGTGCCAGATAGGGATTGATGGCCGTAATGCCGTAGCCGATCAGGGTACAGTAATGGTGGGTTTCCCTGGGCTCGCCGGATTCCAGCACCAGGCCCACATCAGAGCGCACCGTCTTTTTAATCAGGTAATTGTGCACCGCAGCCGAAGCCAGGAGCGCTGGTACCGCTGCCATGCGGGAATTCACGCCCCGGTCAGACAGTACTAAAATGTTGGCGCCGTTGCGGATGGCCCGGTATGCATCGATACAGATGGATTCGATAGCTGTTTCCATAGCCTCCGCGCCGCCGTTCACCGGGTACAGCATGGACAGTGTCACGGCCCGCAGCTTGTCCGTCTGCAGGTTCTTGATTACCGCCATCTCCCGGTTGGTCAGCAGGGGGCGCAACACTTCCAGCGCCGCCGTGCCTTTTTCGTCCGGCTCCATGATGTTGGCCACGTTACCGATCATGACCCGGGAGGAAGTCACGATGCTTTCCCGTACGCCGTCGATGGGCGGGTTCGTCACCTGGGCAAAATTCTGCTGGAAATAATCATAAAGCATCTGGGGCTTTTCTGAAAGCACCGGCAGGGGCGCGTCGATACCCATGGCGCCTACCGGGTCCTTGCCCATGCGGGCCATAGGAACGATCATCTGGGTCAGGTCTTCCTGCGTGTAACCGAAGACTTTCTGCTGTTCTTTCAGGTCGAAGGGGATCATGGTATCGTTGATCATGCTGCCCCGCTCTTCTACCAGTTCATCCATCTCGATGATGTGTTCCCGGCACCATTCGCTGTAGGGATGGGAAGATGCCAGCATATGTTTGATCTCATCGTCTCCCACGATGCGCTGCTCCGCCGTATTGACCAGGAACAGGCGGCCCGGTTCCAGACGTCCCTTATAGGCGATCTGGTCCGGAGCCACCGGCACCGCGCCGGCTTCAGAACTCAGCACCACACGGTCGTCCTTCGTCACGTAATAGCGGGCAGGACGCAGACCGTTCCGGTCCAGCATGCCGCCGATCACCGTGCCGTCGCAGAAGCAGATGGCCGCAGGGCCGTCCCAGGGTTCCATCATAAAGGTCTGGTACCGGTAAAAGTCTTTTTTCTCCTGGGGCATGGAAGGATCTTTCTCCCAGGGCTCGGGAATCATGGTAATCATGGCGTGGGCCATGGAATGCCCGGTCATCATCAGGTATTCCAGGCAGTTGTCGAACATGGCGGAATCGCTGCCGGAGTCATCCACAACAGGGAACACCTTTTCCATATCCGGGAAAAACGGGGACTTGGCCTTGCTTTCCCGGGCGTTCAGCCAGTTGATGTTGCCCCGGATGGTATTGATTTCCCCGTTATGCACAATATAGCGGTTGGGATGGGCCCGGGCCCAGCTGGGAAACGTATTGGTACTGAACCGGGAATGAACCAGCGCCATAGCCGTAGTAAAATCAAGATCGGACAGATCCAGATAAAAATGCCGCAGCTGCAGGGAGGTAAGCATACCTTTGTACACAATCGTGCGGGAAGACAGGCTGGCAATGTAAAAGGCCGTGCCCATCACCTGGCTCTGGGGAATGATTTCCTTTTCCGCCACCTTGCGGATAATGTACAGCTTGCGCTCAAAATCCATCTGATTTTTCACGCCCGGCGCCTTGCCGATAAACACCTGGATGATGCGGGGACGGATGGATTTGGCCGCTTCCCCGATGATGCTCTCGTCAATAGGCACCTCCCGCCAGCCCAGCACTTCCTGCCCTTCCTCCCGGACGATCCGTTCAAAAATCTCCATCTGCTTTTTCCGGAAGGACTCATAACGATGGGCAAAAATCATGCCCACGCCGTACTCGCCCGCAGGAGGCAGGGAAAAGCCCAGCACCTCGCATTCCCGGACAAAAAAGTCATGGGGTATCTGCACCAGAATACCGGCCCCATCGCCACTCTTCTGGTCAGCGCCTTCCGCGCCGCGGTGATTCAGGTTCTCCAGAATCTTCAGGGCATCGTCGATGATACTGTAGGATTTTTCCCCTTTAATATTCACGACAAACCCGATGCCGCAGGCGTCATGTTCAAACGCCGGGTCATATAAGCCCTGCGGCGCAGGTAAATCTCTCAGAATCCGTTCCATAGCTATTCCCCCTCTTTGCTTTACTGCAGTCACTTCTCCATCACTGCTCTATATCTGTTACAAGAATAATATATGTACACAGTATAACAACATCAGCCTTAACAGTCAATGAAAATCATGCTTTCAGAAACATAAAATCCATTAAGAAAATATATTTGTATTATATTTTTAACACTTTTTTCGTTTTCATTTGAAAATATAATGTATCCTGCATACAAAAATGCTAAATAACACTTTCCACACAATCACACAATAAAACAGCGACAGGAAATGCTTTGTCAATTCTCACTGTCGCTGTCAGTTCTTAAGGAGACACTGATTATATTATGTTTTCTGTCCGTCATCTGTACCTGCAACGCGTAAGGATTACCCACGCGGTTCAGAAAAACAGGTTTCTGTTTAGCCCCTGTAACGAATTGCCAGCATGGTGATATCGTCGGACTGTTCGGCTCCGCCTGCATGGGCGGTAATGTCTTTGCGCAGTGCAGCCAGCACGTCCGCAACAGGCACATCGTTTCCGGAGGGTATGCCCGCAAGGGCAGCCTGTAATTGTTCTTCCGAATACACTTCACCGGCTTCGTTCATGGCTTCCGTCACGCCGTCAGTATAACAGAACAGCAGTGAACCGGGAGACATCTGCAGCGTTTCCTGAGTAAAGCTGAGGTCCTCCTCCACGCCCAGCATCAGGTTCTTCTTCGAAGGACGCAGGTATGTAAACGTCCCGTCCGAACCCTGCCGCAGCAACGGCGGGTTGTGACCGCAGTTTACATAGGTAAAGTCGCCGGTACGGGTATCCAGAACACCGAAGAAAACCGTTACGAACAGCATTTCTTCATTGTTTTCGCATAACTGCTGATTGGCGCGTCGGATGACATCCGCAAAGGTTTCCTCTTCCCCGGCAGACAACGCGGAATTCTTCAGGATGGTCTTGGCAATAACCATAAAGAGCGCAGCGGGAACGCCTTTGCCGGATACATCAGCAATAGTGATGGCCAAACGGTGGTTGTCCAGCATGTAAAAATCGTAAAAGTCGCCGCCCACTTCTTTTGCTGCAGCCATGGTGGCAAACAGGTCAAAGCCTTTGTTTTGGGCAATCTCTCCAAAATTACGCGGCAGCATTCCTTCCTGGATATCCGCAGCTACAGAAAGCTCGGTAGCGATCCGTTCCTTTTCTGCGGTAACCATGGAAAGAGTCTCTATATGTTTCTTCAGATCACCGGCCATATCATTGACGCTATCCGCCAGTAAAGCCAGTTCATCCGTCCGGTGGACGTCCACCTTCTCATCCAGATTGCCCTGGGCAATACGCTTCACGCCATCAATTAGGGCAAGGATGGGCGTTACAAAGCGTTTTGCAATGACAGAGCTGATAAAGAACAGCGGCACGAGCATGAGTAAAAAGGTCACAAGTCCCCAGCGCACTCTGGCACGGAAGGAATCGTGCAGTGTTTCGGCAAAGCCTTCCATCTGGGAAATAACATTATCCCTGGCATACGCAGCCGGATACACCACCGCCCGCTTGTGATTCAGGACACCATAACTCCAGCCGGGCTTTTCCACAGGGGCAAAAGCCAGAAAATAATCCTCACCGCCCAAGGTGATCAGCATTACATCTTTTTGCCCCGCCACCATGGCAGAGGCCGCCCTGGCGATGCTTTTTTCCGGACTCTGGCGCAGATCTGTGGCACTTTGCGGAACTGCCAGCGGACCTTCCAAAAAGGTTGAGAAAATTACGCTGCCGGTAGCATTGTCCAGCAAAACCCTTGGCCGTTCCGCTTGTATGG
>JAEEGJ010014356.1_pt1 | contig 18826 bp, 12 predicted proteins | sample 8958761 | NCBI WGS metagenome assembly JAEEGJ01 (sample SAMN16246546, study PRJNA631951) | gut metagenome | biome: gut microbiome; feature: rumen; material: RS-attached | host: Bos | place: Iran: Karaj | collected 2018-10
AAGAACTTCGGTGAGAACACCTATCCCGAGTTGCTCGTCGCACTGGCACAGTTAGGACAGCAGGGATTCCAAAATCTCACCATCGACCTGCGCGGCAACACCGGTGGCTACCTGGCATCTGCCGTACAGATAGCCAATGAGTTCCTGCCCAAGAACAGCCTCATCGTCTATACGGAAGGACGGAAATCGGCACGTCAGAACTACCGCAGCGACGGACGGGGCACCTATCAGCGCATACCGCTCGTGGTACTTATTGATGAGGGCTCGGCTTCGGCTTCTGAGATTCTGGCCGGTGCCATCCAGGACAACGACCGAGGCACCATCATCGGACGTCGGTCGTTCGGCAAGGGACTGGTACAACAGCCTTTGTCGTTTGCCGACGGTTCCATGATACGTCTCACCATTGCCCGCTACTATTCCCCGTCGGGCCGCTGCATACAGAAGCCCTACTCGTCGGGTGCTGACCAGGATTACGAGGCAGACCTGATGAACCGTTACCAGCATGGTGAGTATTTCTCACAAGACAGCATCAAGCACAATGGTCCTGCCTATCATACCCTGCACGAACAGCGTACCGTATATGGCGGCGGTGGCATCACGCCTGATATCTTCGTGCCCGAAGACACCCTTGGCATGACATCCTACTACAAGGAGGCAGCCATGACGGGACTCATCCTGCAGTTTGCCTATAACTACACCGACGAGAACCGCGCCAAGCTATCCACCTTCAAGGATGCCCAGGCATTAGCCGCCTACTTGCAGAAGCTGAACACGGTGGAGCTGTTTGCCTCCTATGCCGAGAAGAACGGGCTGAAGCGTCGTAACCTCCTGATTCAGAAGTCGCACAAGCTGCTGGAGCGTTACGTCAACAGCCGCATCATCTATAACATGATGAGCGAGCAGGCATGGCTGGAATACCTGAATGCCGATGACCCCGTCATCTCTACCACGTTAAAGCTGTTCAAGGAAAACAAGGCCTTCCCCGTCAACGAAGAGCGTGAAGAGAAGGCTCCGAAGAAAGTTGCTGTCAGCGCAACGACCAATGTACCTTATATGTATCAGTGGAAGCGGATGTCAGCAATGACCTGACTCTGCACGTAAGCATTCAACTGCTGTACCAACTCCTGACGTCGCATGCTGAGTTCGGCCCGCAAGGCCGGACTTGACAGGCGTACGAACAACGTCTGGTTGCGAATAACCACCTCCTGTGTAAAACGGGCGACAGCAGCACCGGCAACCTCCGGCCATGCCTCCACCAGCCGCTTCTGCAGCAGCGGTGTTTCCAATCCTTGCGCCCTCAGGTTACGCAGAATCAGCTCATGCAGTTCTTTTACCTCGCGCTTAAACATTGATGCACCCGTTTTCGACGTGAAAAACCTTATAATCCATATTCGACGTGGAGAGGATGCGGTCAAGATGCTCACGGTTGGTATCCGTAATAAAAATCTGTCCGAACTCGTCGCCCGACACCAGCTTCACAATCTGTTCCACTCGGTCGGCATCCAGTTTGTCGAAGATGTCGTCCAGGAGCAGTAGCGGAGTGGTTTTCGAGGCAGTACGTTTCAGCAAATTAAACTGTGCCAGTTTCAAGGCAATGACAAACGTCTTGTTCTGTCCCTGCGAGCCTTCCCGCTTCATGGGATGACCACCCAACAGAAACTCCAGGTCATCGCGGTGAATGCCATGCAGCGAGTAGCCCACGGCACGATCCTTTTGTCGGTCGCGTTGAATAACGTCAATCAGCGCGCCACGCTGACAATGAGAGACATACCTCATCCAGACCGACTCGCGTTCCTGGGAAATAATCTGATAATAATGCCGAAAGGCAGGCTGCAACTTGTCAACGAATGTCGCACGTTTGCTATAGATGGACTCGCCCACCTGTGCCATCTGCTCCTCCAGAATGGATATAACCTCCGGATCAGGCTCGCGGTCTTCCATCTTCAGCAGGGTGTTACGCTGTAGCAATGCCTTGTTGTAGCGCGACAGCTCTTCCATATACATGGGGTCGTACTGCGAGATGACAATATCCATCAGCCGGCGTCGCTCCTCGCTGCTTCCTTCTATGAGGTACGTATCGGCAGGCGATACCACCACCAGCGGTATCAGTCCGATGTGTTCCGACAGTCGCTTATATTCCTTCTTGTTTCGCTTAAAGTGCTTCTTCTGGCCGCGCTTCATGCCACAGGAAATGGTGAGTGGTGAGTGGTGAGTGGTGAGTGGTGAGTTTGCTGCCGCCGTCCCTTCTGCGCTTGATTCAGTGGCGGTAGCAAATTCTTCATTCTTCATTCTTAATTCTCCATTATTATAAACTCCTTCCAGCATCATGAAGTCAGCCTCGTGCCGCATCACCAGTGAATCAATCGGGTTCTGGAGGCTCCGACAGAAGGACAGGTAATAGATGGCATCCAACACGTTCGTCTTACCCACCCCATTGTGTCCAATCAGACAATTGATGTTAGGCGAAAACTCCAAAGTGGCTTCCGCAATGTTCTTAAAATTCAGTATCGATAAGCGCTCTAAAATCATGTTTGCGACCTCTTCTTTTACTTTTTCGATGCAAAAATACTGAAAATATTGCCGTAAAACAAAAAAAGTCGGCAATAAATTTCAATATCTCCAATAAAATGAGTAATTTTGCAACCGCATTTTTAAAACGCATATAAAAACAACTTAAATAATGGCAGAAAAAAACGTTAAGAACAACGCACAAAAGACTGAGGATGCGTTGAGTAAATCAGAAGCCTTCTTCTTGAAAAACAAGAAGGCCATCATCGGTGGTGTCATTGCCGTAGTAGCAATCATTGCCTTGTGGATCATCATTGACATGTTCGTCATCACCCCCAACCGTGTAAAGGGTCAGGAGGCATTGGCCAAGGGTCAGACCTTGTTTGCCAACGACCAGATGGCACAGGCACTGCAGGGTGACAGCACAGGTTTCGAGGGTTTCCTCAAGCTCGCCGATGAGGTGAGCGGCCAGAACGCCAACCTTGCCAACCTCTACAATGGTTTGGCATATGCTCAGCAGGGCAAGTGGGAAGAGGCTGTCAGCTACTTAGAGAAGTTCAAAGACCAGGGTGATTTGATGATTTCTCCCGCTGCAGAGGGAGCCTTAGGCAATGCCTACGCTCACCTGAACAAGCTCGACGAGGCTGTGAATCATCTGAAGAATGCCGCCAAGCGTGCCGACAACAACTCGCTATCTCCCACGTTCCTTATCCAGGCCGGTGAGATTCTTGAAAGTCAGGGCAAGAAGGCCGAGGCTCTTGAACTGTACCAGGAAGTGAAGGACAAGTACTTCAACTCCATGCAGTACCAGAACATCGACGCATACATTGAACGTGCTTCAAATAAATAATTCATAATGAGTAATGAGTAATGAGTAATTATGATTACTACGTAAAGGCAGGGATAACCCAAATGTCTTCGCATCTTCAAGGGCGTGCATGGTAATCATAATTACTCATTACTAATTACTAATTAAATAACTATATGGCAACCAAGAACTTTTCGGAATACAACGCGGCGAAGGTGCCCGATGCCAGTAACATGTGCTTCGGCATTGTTGTCGCTGAATGGAATCCCGAAATCACAGAAGCGCTGTTGGACGGTACGGTCAGTACCCTTGAGAAGCACGGCGCACTGCCAGAGAACATACACGTCAAGACCGTTCCTGGTTCTTTCGAACTCATCTACGGTGCACATCAGATGTCACTCAACGACGGTTATGACGCCGTCATCATCCTGGGATGTGTCATTCGTGGCGAGACGCCACACTTCGACTACATCTGTCAGGGTGTCACACAAGGCATTGCCCGCCTCAACGCCACCGGTAACGTTCCCGTTATCTACGGACTGCTGACCACGGAAAACTTCCAGCAGGCAAAGGACAGAAGCGGCGGCCGACTGGGCAACAAAGGTGACGAATGTGCCATTGACGCTATTAAAATGGCTAAGTTCTAATAACTTCAGGATAAATCACAATGAGAGGCGTGTCCCAATCGGACACGCCTTTTTCATTGGAAAAAGAAAAATAAAAGCCCAAATCCTTGCATATCTCAAATAAAAGAACTACATTTGCAACGATATTATTATTAGTCAAACTAAAAACCCAGAAAGTTATGAAAAAAGTATTAGTAGGAATGTTGGCCTTGGTGATGTGCCTCGGCATGGTTTCGTGTTCAAAAGAGAGCGCAGCTCCCAACCTGAAGGACGTTGTAGAGAAAGCAAAGGCTGAAGGTGCAAACTGGAGCGTTGACGAGTGGAAGGCAGCCATGAAGGATTGCATGTTGGCTGTTAAGCCCATGATGCTGGAGATGCAGGAAATCATGAAGGGCCTTGAAGGTACCGAAGGCGAAGAGGCTGATGGCGCAAAGGTTGTTGAGGTCATGGCCAAGATGGCTGAGATTCAGAAGAAGTACCCCGACTACGAGAATCTGATGAACGAGTTTGAGGAAATTGCTAAAGGCACTGACAACGGCAAGAAAGTCATAGAAGATGACGCTTACGCTAAAGAACTTGCCAAGGAGTTAGGCCTTCCCGAAGATCTCTAACCATTTCCATTTAAGTTTCAACAGAAGCAGGCATCCGATAGAATGTCTGCTTTTTTCGTCAATACGACCTGTTTAGGGTGGTTTCTGCGCCAGATATCAGTGATTTCCACGGCAGAAACCGGTTGTTTGAACGGCAGAAACGAGTCGTTTCCCGTACAGTAACGCGTCGTTTCCTATATAGCCAAATAAAAGGAGCGCAGCCGTTGTTTGACTACGCTCCTTAATGAATAAACTTTAGCTACATCAACCCTATCCCCCCTCTCCCTTTGGAGAGGGGTTGGGGGTGAGGCTTTTTACTTAAGCACGACCTTGTGTCCATTCACGATGTAAGCACCCTTCAGGCCAGCGAGGCTGACAGTCTGCTTGCGGATGAGCTTACCATCGAGTGAATAAACGTCAACGGGCTTGTTCGTGTTGATAACGATCTGACCCATGCCGGTAGTAGTCAGAGTAACCTCAACGGGTCTCGACTCTGAACCGTCAGGATAAACAGCCGTTACAGCAACGGTGTGGTCACCATCCTCAACGCCAGTAATCGTGGTCTCAGTGCCGTCGGTTACAGTAGCAACCAGTTCACCATCGACATAGACATTGTAGCTTTCGGGACCAGCACCACCACCAGTGAGGTAGTTGATATCGTCAACATTCAGCAGGAACATATCAGTGCAGTTGAAGTGGCGGATAGCCACATAACCCGCCTGACCAGCGTAGCTGCTCAGATCAACGCTATACTCATACCAGTTACCCTGAGCACGTGTCGGAGTAGAAGGTCCTTCGAAAGCGGGAGCTGCTGACATCGTCCATTCCTGAACCAACGTAAAGTCTGCAGGATCGGAATTACCAGCTGTTGAAACAAATACACCGAAGTGCTCAGCAGCATAGCTTGCATCCTGTCCGCAAGCCCAGAAGCTGAAGGTTCCATTCAGTACTGCCTGAGGAGTAACCAGCCAGTTATCAGGAGTCAGAGCCTGACCACCGCCACCAGTTATATTTCTGTATGAGCCCGAAGTCATCAAATCGGCTGAAGCGTTATGACCAGTACCGGCAAGGCTTGCGCCATCAACGAGGTAGATACCGCCACAAGCTGAGCCAAGTACCCAATCGAAGCCATCACCATCAGCGTCAATCGTAGTGAATTCACCCATGTCGCTAGCCTCGAAGTCCTGAGTAGCTTCTGTTGTAGCAGAACCGGGATCAGGAGCGGTCCAAGAAACGACAACACCCTCGTCAGTCTGTGTAGCAGTTACGTCTGTGGGCTGTGCAGCGGTTGGTTCCTTAACAGTAATAGTTGTCGTAGCAATGTTATTGGCCTCATTGCCGTCGTTTTCGTAAGTTACCTCAGCGGTAATGGTTACGTCACCTGCTTCAGTGAATACATCAGTATCAAAATCAGCAGTGAATTCGCTGGTTTCGAACGACTCGAGTTCCAGGTCAACCGTCTGGTTCAGCAACTCTTCTTCGCCAGCCTTAATAGTAACGGTGAATCCACCAATAGCATTCTGACCCTGGTTGGTAACAGTAGCCGTGATAGTGGCCTTCTTACCGGCAACTACAGAAGCAGGAGCGTTAACGGCCATTGAGAGGTCATAATCTAAGATGTCACGTACGGCGAAGTTATCGATTACCAAAGCATCACCATCACCAACTGCGCTTACAGTGGGGTTGACAACATCAGCCATGATGGCAAACTGACTGTAACGTGTAGCATCCTTGACTGATGTCAGAGGAACACTGATCGACTGATACTCATCTGTTAATGCGAATGTGCCCAGCGATGTGAATGCGCCACCATCGGCAGCAGCTAAAACCTCAAACGAAGCTACAGAACCAAAGCGCTTTGCATCGAAGAGGAGGGTGGGATTAACAGTATTCTTCAGATTCATCTTACCAGAGACAATACCAACGGTCATCGGATTGCTCGTAGTTAACAGAGCCAAAGCTACACCATCATCGTCAGAAGACTCAGAGGTAATGTAAGCTCCACCCTCGAAGTCCCAAACATAGTGGAGAGTCTGATCCTGGAAGCTCTCAAGTATAGGCAGATCATAAGGAGCACCTACAAGAGCCCATGTATAAGCTCCCGAAGCCGAAGGATTGGTCTCGACTGTTCCATCAGAAGCTGACACACCGAAGTATGCAAAGTCCTGTTCGCCTTCATCTACATCATAGTCCACAGTAATCTCTGTTTCTCCAATTGTAGAGCCCAACTTGTCAACAGCTGCACCGGTATTAGAATCCAATGTCCATACACTGTACTCAATGTTTTCTAAGTCAATATAGCCACCGTTCAGACCCTGAACCTGATCCCAAGCGAAGGTCAGCGTGCTTGCTGTCTCAGCTGTAATCTCAACGCCTGTTACGTTAGCCAAATCGTCCGGACCAACATAGACGCTTACCTTATTCGACTTCTGGCCGTCACCGCTGGCGTTAGCAGCAACAACATAATAAGTATAGGTCTGATGAGTTGCCACATCGGTATCCGTCCAAGTCTGTGCAGAACCAGGAGCAACACCCGTCAGTGTCTCCACCAGAGCATCGTCACGATAGATCTTAATATCAAGATTACCAGACAGTGCAGAACCGTTAATGGCATTGGCAGGAGCCGTGAAGCTCAGGTTAACCTCAGCAGCGCCCTGTGCACCAGGCTCAGCTGTCAGTTCAATAGCAGCAGGAGCAGCGGGATCAGCACCCATTACAACAGAAAGCTGACTTACAATGAGACGCCACATATTTGCAGCACTGGTGGCGTGAATAGCTACGTAGTAGTTACCATCTTCAGCAACCGAGAACTCACCCTCAAATTCTTCATCTTCAGTACTCGTAACATCTGTTGAAGCAATCACAGTCTGGGTGAGACCTGCAACAGTTGCTTCCTTACCAATCAGGACTTCGAACTGTTCAGGATAGCTTGCATTGTAAGCCCTTGCAGTAACGGCAACAACATAACTCTTACCAGTCTCCAGTGCAATAGGCATACTGATAAGGTAGTCGTCAGCAGCATTGGAGTAATTGTAAGAATAGTTTGTACCATAGTCTTCTGACCACTTCCATGTAGTATTGTCTTCATTAGCATCTATCACCTGGAAGAGGTCGATAACGTTCTGTGTCATATCCTGAGTATAAGGTACAGAAAGAACTCCGCTCAGGAAGACAGAGAGAATCTCACTCTTGCCGCCAATGCCAGAAGCACCGTAGGTGATGACCTGATAGTTGTAAATACCTGCGTTCATGCCAGTGTCTGAATAAGACTGATTAGAACCAGGAGCTGGCGTATTGATGGTTTCAATCACTTCACCGTCGCGCAGAATCTCAATCTTCGTGATGTCACCGGCAGACAGGTCTGTACCGTCAAGTGCCGTGGTAGGAGCATCGAAGGTAATCGTTGCACCAATGTTACCGTCACTGAACGGAGTAACAGCAAAGTTATCAACAGCTGCGGGAGCATTGCCCTCAGCACCAACCTCGATGGAGAACGTCTGAACCTTCAAATAGTACTTATCTGCATCAGAGATGGCATGGATAGCTACATAGTAGGTACCAGCTGCGGCAACAGAGAAGCTACCGCTATAGTCTGCAAACGTAGTTGTTGTAAGATCTGTAGCACCTATAATGGTGTTCGTCATCGCAGCCGCAGTGGGCTCCGTGCCATAAACCACCTCGAAGCGCTCAGCCCAAGTGCTACTATTTGCTGCAGCATTGACCGTGACGTCATAGCTCTTGTCAGCTTCCAGATTAACAGGCAGAATCAGGTAGTCATCAGCTGCATTGCTGGAATTCCATTTATAGTTTGCATAATTGGAGCTAGACCAACTCCATGTACTTCCGTCATTGTTGGCATCAAGAATGCTGAAGTTATCCATCGGGGCTTCTGAAGTGAAGTCAGCGGTGTAAGGAACATCAACCGGCTCTGCTACAGGAACAGGAGGTTCGGGAGGAAGCTCTCCGTCTATAAGGAGTGTTACCCCGTCATTACTACCATGAGGTGTAACAGTAAATTCATAGACATGACCTTTTTCGAATAAATAGTTGTCATAACGACCGGGAATTGATCCATTCGAAGATGATATCCACACGCGGTCGCCAGGTGTCGGGTTGGTGATGCACCAGTCGTAAGTGCCTTCAGGAATCGTAATGCTAATGCTGTTATTGAGAACAATATTCTCTGTTGTCAATGAGCCATCGGCATTCTCGGGAATCTTGTACTCAAACTCTTCATAGACTAAAGCATCAGCATCGCCACTTGTGGTCAAACCACCAGTTTCTGGAATAATAGTACCATACGCATTTGCGTCAGCATCTAAAAGCATCTGATAGCCAGTACCATCACCCCATACGTCGCCTGCAGTCAGAATGACTGTTGCTTTGTAGGGATCGGGATCAACATCCTTGGCAGCTTTGCGAGGCTGTGAAGCTAAACCTTCATTCACCAGTCCGCTTGTGGAAACGAAACGGGCGGAGTTTTGCCACTTGAACGTTTCTGCTTTCTTGAGTTCAGCATCCTTCTCGGCCTGAGCCAACAGGAATGCATCCTTGGTTAAAACATTAGCAACCTTGCCACGGAAGGCGATACCAGTTGCCTGGTCCTGAGCCTTCAAGATAGCATCCTTGCTCATGAATTTTGCTCTTGGACTCTCAAACTTCTGCACCTTCGGCTTAGCCGAGTTACGAAGCTGATTGTTCTGAGCTTGAGACGGCAAAGCAAGCAGCACAGCTGCAGTCAAAGCCAAAAGAAATGTAATTTTCTTTCTCATAATTGAAACAATTTAGTTAATAAAACAATATTAAATACATATAAAATGAATTCTTTTTTTAAGTTTACAGAAGGCAAAGGTAGAAAACTTTTCGATATTAACCAAAAAAGTTTATCTTTTTTTTCAAAAAAAATCCTTTTACTTACTTTTTGCAACGGAACATAGGCTTTTCGTTGCAAGAAGAAAGCAAACTGAAGCAAGCAAGCTTGCTTCAGTATAATATATATATAATAAGGTACGCGCGAGCATCATGGCTTCAGGAGCAGCTCCACGGGACAATGGTCGCTACCGAGAATGTCGGTATGGATGCGGGCATCGGCAACGCGGTCACGCAGGCGGTTCGACGTGAGGAAGTAGTCAATGCGCCAGCCGGCATTCTTCTGTCGGGCCTGGAATCGGTAAGACCACCAGGAGTAGGTCACCTGCTCTGGGTAGAGCCAGCGGAAGGTGTCAGTAAAACCACTGTCAAGCAGCGTGGTGAACTTCTCGCGCTCCTCGTCAGTAAAGCCGGCATTACGGCGGTTGCTCTTGGGGTTCTTCAGGTCTATCTCCTCGTGTGCCACGTTCATGTCGCCACAGACTATGACGGGTTTCTCCTGGTCCAATGCCAGCAGATAACGGCGGAAGGCATCCTCCCACGTCATGCGGAAGTCCAGGCGCCGCAGCTCGTCCTGTGAGTTGGGCGTATAGACGGTGACCAGGAAGAAGTCGGGCATCTCCAAAGTGATGATACGTCCCTCAATGTCGAGTATTGTTGCGCAGTCTTCCAGCTTCCACCCTCCGCCGTAGTTGACGCTCAGCGGTTCATGGCGGGAGAAGATTGCCGTTCCGGAATAGCCTTTCTTCTCGGCGTAGTTCCAATAGGAGCGGTAGCCCTCATAGTTGAGGTCAAGCTGTCCGGCCTGCATCTTGGTTTCCTGCAGACAGAAGAAGTCTGCATCCAACTGTTTAAATGTCTCACTGAAGCCCTTGCCTTCGCAAGCCCTCAGTCCGTTTACGTTCCATGAAATCAGTTTCATTGTATTGTTTTCGTTATGTCGGCATTACGGTATTACGTCTTGGCGATTGCCCCTCAAGAACACCTCACGGATAATCGGTTGCGTGTAGGCATAGGGGATGTAGTCGATGGAGGGGATGTGCTCCGTGATGAAGAAGTTCGCCACTTTGCCACGGGCGATGGAGCCATAGTCATGGCTCAGTCCCATGGCATAGGCGCTGTTCAGTGTGGCAGCGTTCAGAGCCTCGGCAGGCAGCAGTCGCATTTTGATGCACGCCAAGGATACGGCAAACTTCATGTCGCCCGAAGGGGTGGAGCCGGGGTTATAGTCGGAGGCAATGGCCACGCCCAGTCCACTGTCTATCATCTTTCGGGCAGGGGCAAAGGGCATGTTTAGGAAGAACGACGTGCCAGGCAGGCAGGTCGGCATGACATCGGTGCCCTGCAGCAGACGGATGTCGTCGTCGGTCATGCTCTCCAGGTGATCCACCGAGAGGGCGCCACACCCGACGGCCACCTCCACCCCACCCGACGGAGCCAGTTCCTGACCGTGTATCTTACCCCGCAGGCCATACTTCATACCAGCCTCCAGGATGCGGCGCGTTTCGTCAGGCGTGAAGAACCCTCGGTCACAGAACACGTCAACGTAGTCAGCCAGTCCCTCAGCCGCCACGGCGGGTAGCATTTCGTGGATAACCTGTTCCACATAGAGTTCCTTCTTATACTCCCCCGGCACCGCATGCGCCCCCAGGAAGGTGCTGACCACACGGAGAGGAGCCGTTTCCTTGATACGACGGATGACACGGAGCATCTTTAGTTCATCGGCCGTGTTCAGGCCGTAGCCGCTCTTGATCTCCACAGCACCAGTGCCCTTGCGGATGATTTCGTCGATGCGGAACATCGACGCACTGTAAAGGTCGTCTTCACTCATGGCATGCAGGCGGGCTGCAGAGTTGAGGATGCCACCCCCGCGACGGGCTATCTCCTCGTAGGAAAGGCCTTGTATCTTATCCACGAACTCGCCCTCGCGGCTGTCGGCATACACCAGATGGGTGTGACTGTCACAGAACGAGGGCAGCACGGCACCGCCGTGAGCAGAGACCTCGGCAGCAAAACCGCCGAGCACTGTGCGGGGAGGTTCGCTCTCCCCGAAATCCGCGAAGCGGCCATCCTCCACGAGGAGCCAGGCATCATGAAGCACCTCCAGGCGCTTCATCTCGGCGCCCTGCAGGCGGTCCTTGCCGTGATTATCTACCACTAAGAGACCTATATCAGTTATTAATAAACGTTCCACGTATTCAGTTAGGAGTTAGGAATTAGGAGTCAGGAGTTACTCATAGCTGTTCTGCTGCAGGAATTCCACGCTGCGGGCAATGTGCGGGTACATCACCTCGTCATCCTCAATGAAGGGAACTACCTTGCGGTAGTCGGCATAGACACGCTCAATAGCTGGCGACGACTTCAGCGGCCGACGGAACTCCAGTGCCTGGGCGGCATTGAACAGTTCGATGGCCAACACACGTTCTGTATTCTGCACGATGCGGTAGAGCTTCGTGCCGCCATTGGCACCCATGCTGACATGGTCTTCCTGTCCCTGCGATGTGGGGATGGAGTCGGCCGACGAAGGCATACAGAGCGTCTTGTTCTGGCTGACGATGGCGGCAGCAGTGTATTGAGGAATCATGAAACCGCTGTTCAGTCCCGGCTTGGCAACAAGGAAACTGGGCAGTCCGCGAGTGCCGGACACCAGCTGATAGATGCGTCGCTCAGAGATGCTGCTCAACTCTGAGAGTGCCAATGCCAGGAAGTCGATGGGCAGGGCGATGGGCTCGCCGTGGAAGTTTCCGGCAGAGATGATCAGGTCTTCGTCAGGGCAGACGGTGGGGTTGTCAGTGGTGGCGTTGATCTCCACGTCGATGACCGTCTTGACGTAGGAAACGGTATCCTTCACGGCACCGTGCACCTGCGGAATACAGCGGAAGGAATAGGGATCCTGCACGTTCTTCTTTGGCTGGGCAATCATCTCGCTACCGCGCAGCAGCTCGTTCATGTGACGGGCGGTGGCAATCTGTCCGGCATGGGGGCGTACCATGTGGACGGCCAACGTAAACGGCGTGGCGCTGCCCTCGAAAGCCTCGAGCGACATGGCGGCAATGACATCTGCCCACTGGCTAAGGTACTTGGCCTTGATACAGGCCCATGAGGCAAAGGCCGCCATGTTCTGCGTACCGTTAAGCAGTGCCAGACCTTCCTTCGAGCCTAAGCGGATGGGCTCCCACCCCATGCGGCGGTTCAGCTCGCTGCCGGAGATGATCTCACCCTGATACTCCACCTCACCCAACCCCACGAGGGGCAGGCAGAGGTGAGCCAGGGGCACGAGGTCGCCACTGGCACCTACGGAGCCTTGCATATAGACCACGGGGCAGACGTTGTTGTTGAAGAAATCGATAAGCCGCTCCACGGTATCAAGCTTACAACCCGAGAAACCGTAGCTCAGGGACTGTATCTTGAGCAGAATCATGATTTTCACAATGTCGTTGGGCACACGGTCGCCACAGCCACAGGCATGTGACATCATGAGGTTGACTTGCAGCTGCGCCAGCTGGTCCTGGTCGATACTGATGTTACAGAGTGAGCCGAAACCAGTGGTCACGCCATAGATAGGCTCCTTGCTTTCAGCTACTTTCCTGTCAAGGTACTCACGACAGCTGATGATGCGCTGGCGGGTGTCTTCACTGAGTGCCAGATGGTAGCCTTCGATGATGATGCGTTCTATTTTGTCGAGGGTCAGGTGACCCGCAGAGATTTGATGAATCTTCATGTTCTTTGAGCTTTAGTTAGTGTGCGTTGATGATTTCCTCATCAACGAGGTTAGGCAGGGTTACCACGAGGCCGGGGGTGCGCTCCATCTCACGGCGGATGGCCATGATGGAGCCTTCGTTACGGGCCCACGAACGACGGGCAATGCCGTTGTTGACATCCCATAAGAGCATCTCACGGATGTGGCGGGCACTGTCGTCAGAACCGTCAATCACCATGCCAAAGCCTCCGTTGATGACTTCGCCCCAGCCAACGCCGCCGCCGTTGTGGATGCTCACCCACGTGGCACCGCGGAAGGCATCGCCAATGACGTTCTGCACCGCCATATCAGCACAGAACTGCGAGCCGTCATAGATGTTGGAAGTCTCACGGAAGGGAGAGTCCGTACCGCTGACATCGTGATGGTCACGTCCCAGCACGACCGGCGCCGACAGTTCCCCGCGACGGATGGCATCGTTGAAGGCCAAGGCTATCTTGGTACGTCCCTCAGCATCGGCATAGAGGATACGGGCCTGCGAACCCACGACGAGGTGGTTTCGCCCTGCCTCACGAATCCAGTGGAGGTTGTCGGCCAGCTGTCCCTGGATTTCCTGGGGTGCATCCTTCAGCATCTGCTCCAGCACCTCGGCGGCCAGGCGGTCGGTGGTTTCCAGGTCCTTGGGGTCACATGACGTGCAAACCCAGCGGAAGGGGCCGAAGCCGTAGTCAAAGAACATGGGGCCCATGATGTCCTGAACGTAGGAGGGGTAGCGGAAGCGACCAGCGGGAGAACCGCTGGGCACAGTGACGGCGGCTCCAGCACGGCTGGCCTCCAGGAGGAAGGCGTTGCCATAGTCAAAGAAGTACATGCCCTTGTCAGCCAAGCGGTTGATGGCTGCCACCTGACGGCGAAGCGATGCCTGCACCTTCTCCTTGAACTGGGCGGGATCCTCGGCCATCATCTGCTTGCTTTCCTCCAGCGTCAGCCCGACGGGGTAGTAACCACCAGCCCAAGGATTATGGAGAGAGGTCTGGTCACTGCCCAAATCCACATGGATGTCCTCGTCGGCCAGGCTTTCCCAGAGGTCAACGACATTGCCAACGTAGGCGAGGGAAACAGGGGAGGGGTTGGAGGAGAGTCTCCTTATCTCAGCGATGACCTCATCCAGGTCATAGCAGAGGCGATCCACCCAGCCCTGCTCATAGCGTTTGAGGGCAGCCTTGGGGTTAATCTCTGCTGTCACGCTGAGCACACCGGCAATGTTGGCGGCCTTGGGCTGAGCACCTGACATGCCGCCCAAACCAGCCGTCACAAAGAGCGGGGGCCTTTGGGGGGCGACTGAGTCGCCACATACTGAGCCGGAGGCGTTGCCGCAGACCTTACGAGCGGCATTGAGCACGGTGATGGTAGTGCCGTGCACGATGCCCTGCGGGCCTATGTACATATAGGAACCGGCGGTCATCTGTCCGTACTGCGTCACGCCCAGGGCATTGCCACGCTCCCAGTCGTCGGGCTTCGAGTAGTTGGGAATGACCATGCCATTGGTTACCACGACGCGAGGTGCATTCTTATGCGAGGGGAAGAGTCCGAGGGGATGGCCGGAATACATGACCAGTGTCTGCTCGTCGGTCATCTCCGAAAGATACTTCATCACCAGTCGGTACTGTGCCCAATTCTGGAAGATGGCACCGTTGCCGCCATAGATTATCAACTCATGGGGATGCTGCGCCACTCGCGGGTCGAGGTTGTTCTGAATCATGAGCATGATGGCAGCCGCCTGACGAGAGCGGTGCGGGTATTCATCAATTGGACGGGCCTTCATCTCGTACTGCGGACGATACCTATACATATAGATACGTCCATACTTCCTCAGCTCCTCGGCAAATTCAGGTGCCAAGGCGGCATGAAGATGCTGTGGGAAGTAGCGCAGGGCATTACGCAACGCCAGCTTCTTCTGTTCAGGCGTGAGGATGTCCTTGCGCTTGGGGGCGTGGTTGATTTCAGTGTCATACTGCGGCATTTCGGGCAGGGTGTCGGGAATGCCAAGTCGGATTTCTTGTTGGAACTGTTCTGTAGTCATAGGGTTAATGGGACTTATAGAGCCTAATGGGCTCATGGGGCCTTATAATTTTTGGTTAACGATTTCTAAGATTTCACGTTCGGCCTCGTTGGCTTTGGCAATGAGGATGTTAGCCTCGTCGATGAGCGACTCGGCACACTGCCTGTCCTTGAGAGAAGCGGCATTGATCTTCACGTTCAAGCCAGCGCCTAACACGGCGGCACGGGCAGCCAAGGCACCCACACCGGCATCGCTCACGCTGTTGGGATTGCCGTTCTCGGCCATGGCACGGCAGATGGCGAACGCATCGAACGAGGCACGCATGGTAGTCAGGGGTACCTGGGCGGCATAGAGCGTTGCCTCCTGGATGGCCTCAGAGCGGGCGGCCTTTTCGGCGTCGGTGCCTTTGGGTAAACCAAAGGCCGCCATGATGCCGTTGAAGGCCTGCGTGTCTTCATCAACCAGGTGGAGCAGATGGGTCATGAGCTTCTGTCCTTTGTCAGCCCAAACGGAGAACTCCTCCCAACGGTCGTCCCAGCCGGCTTTATGGGCAGAGAGGTTTGCCACCATCGTACCGAGGGCTGCACCCAAGGCACCCATATAGGCAGCGATAGTGCCACCACCAGGGGCGGGGCTCTCACGGGAGGTCTCCTCTGCAAAGGCTTTTACGGTAAGCGCGTTAAGATTGGCTGAAGCGGGGGAACCGCTTCCCACGGTGGCGTCCTCTAAGAGGAACTCAATCACTTTTTCGCGGGGATTGAAGGGACGCAGGTCGTCAAGCCCCATGGACTTGATGGCTATCTGGATGATGTCGGCTTCGGGAATACCTGTTGAGCGGTGCTGCTTCTCCAAGAAGTAACATCCTGCCTCGATGAGTACCCGTTTGGGAACAAGGCCGACAATCTCAGTACCCGTGACGCGGATGCCACGGTTCTGGGCACAACGGCAAACTTCGTCGAAAGCTTTGTGCAAGGGCGTCGCATTGATATCGGTGATGTTCATAGACACCTGGGCGATGCCGTATTCATCAATATACCAACCGATGGCCTTCGTTCCTTTCAGCGTACCCGGCTGCATGATGGGGTTGCCATCAGCATCGCGCTTGGGTTTGCCAGTGATAGGATTGCCCTCACGGACGGGACGGCCCTTCTCACGCACATCGAAGGCAATGGCATTGGCCCTGCGGGTAGAGGTGGTGTTGAGGTTGAAGTTCACAGCAATGAGGAAGTCGCGGGCACCCACGACGGTGCAGCCCGAGCGGGCAACCCGCTCAGTGAGTGGTGACGGGTGAGTGGCGACGGGAGGCATGAAGTCGGGAGCCTCCTTCGGGTCGTTGATACGGGCGGGGATGCCCTCGTACTCCCCACGACGACAGACGGCCAGGTTCTTCCGTTCAGGACGGAAGGCGGCTGCCTCATAGGCGTAGCAGGGAATCAACAGCTCCTTGGCGATGCGCTCTGCCAATTGACGGGCCAGCGTGGCACACTCCTCCAAGGTAATGCCGCTGACGGGAATGAGCGGCAACACGTCGGTAGCACCGATGCGCGGATGGGCACCATGGTGCTTGCGCATGTCAATCAGTTCACCTGCCGTCCTGACGGCACGGAAAGCGGCCTCGCATACGGCATCCGGTTCACCCACAAAGGTAATGACGGTACGGTTGGTAGCCTCTCCGGGGTCAACATTCAACAATAGCACACCATCGACACTTTCCACCGCAGCTGCGATTTGACGAATCACCGCCTGGTCGCGTCCCTCACTGAAGTTTGGAACGCACTCCACAAGTTTCTTGAGGTTAGTTTTCATTTCTTTTTCGATTTAAGTAGTAATTTGACCGCAAAGTTAATAAATAATTGACAAATGACAATTGATAATTGATATTTTTTTCATAATTTTGCACCGGCATAAAGCCAAAAGAACATGTTTTACTAAAAAGAAAGAGTTATGAGAAAGTTAATTTTAGCAGTGATGGCTGTTGCTGCCATCGGTTTCACCTCATGTAACAACAAGGCCAACAAGGACAATCCCGCCATTGATTCTACCAGTTTGGTACAGGACATGAGTCCTGCAGAACTGGCAGGTCTGGACGCTGACAACCTGATCAAGGACCTGACCGAGAAGATTGCTGCCAACAACCCCGAGGCTGTACAGGCCGTGATTGAGAAAGCCAAGGAGAAGATTGCCGAGCTGTTAGCCCGTGGCGACCAGGAGGCTGCCAAGATTTATCAGGAGAAGATCAGCACCTTCCTGACTGAGAATGCCGAGAAGATCAAGGCCGTTGTTGGCGAGGAGAATGCTGCCGTAAGCTCACTCATCACCGCCATTACCACTGCTCCCGTTGATGTAGCCAATGCTGCCGAGGGTGCCGTCAATGCCGTTGAGGGTGCCGCTGAGGACCTGAAGAACGACGCGAAGAAGAAGGTTGACGAGACCGTTGATGCACAGAAGAAGAAGGCTGGCGAAGCTATTGACGATGCAGCTGCCGATGCCAAGAAGAAATTAGGACTCTAATAAAGTGAAGAGTGAAGTTCACATAACGATTCGGGGCGTTTGTTGAAAAGATTTGCTGTTCCCCGAGGTAATTACTATCTTTGTAACGTAAAAATCGACAGCACAATAATTGTCAAGATGCATACGTTATTAAGTATAGTGAAAAGTCAAAAGAAACATGAGAACCTGACGTACCTGGTGCTATGGAGCATACTCTTCATGGCACCAGTACTCAGTCTCTATATCCGTTCCACAACCGACACCTTCTTCACGTTCCACTGGAGCGAGGTGTTTGCCGTATGGATGGAACTGTTGTTCTTTCTCGGAGCCTTTCTGTTGCATAACTTTCTGATAGCACCTCTGCTGGTCTATCGGGGAAAGCGCTGGAGCTACCTCGCACTGGTGGCTGTCATCGTGGCGGTCTTCACGTTCTGGCAGTGCAGCCATCGGCCCGACAATCACCCAGGTCCTGCCCCCATCGAACAAGGGCCGCCCCCCCGCCCCTTCGAGGACGAGGCACCCGGTCTGAGACCACTCGATGACAGGAAGCCACCCGTCATCATGGGCGAGCACGACATTGTGGCCGTCATCGTGCTGATTCTCATGCTCGGCATGAACCTCGGCATCAAGTTCTACTTCAAGCAGCGAAGCGACCAGCAGCAGCTGAAGGACCTGGAGAAGCAGAACCTGGAGCAGCAGTTAGCCTACCTGCGCTACCAGATTAATCCGCACTTCTTCATGAACACGCTGAACAACATCCACGCCCTGGTGGATATTGACTCCGAGATGGCGAAAGACACCATTCTGGAACTGTCAAAGTTGATGCGCTTCGTGCTTTACGAAGGCAACAAGCAGCTGGTTCCGCTGAACAGCGAACTGGACTTCCTCCGCAGCTATATCTCGCTGATGAGTCTGCGCTATACCGACAAGGTGAAGATTAGCGTTGACCTGCCAACGGCACCTGCTGTCATGGTGCCCCCGCTGCTGTTTGTTACCTTCGTGGAAAATGCCTTCAAGCACGGCGTCAGCTATCAGCAGCAGTCCTTCGTCGAGGTCAGCGCCGCCATCATAGACGGAACACTCTCCTTCCACTGCCGTAACAGCAAGAAAACCGAGAGCAGCGAGCGGAATATGGAGAATGAAGAGAAGGAGGGCGGCGTAGGACTGCGGAACGTC
>JAEEGJ010014361.1_pt1 | contig 18824 bp, 13 predicted proteins | sample 8958761 | NCBI WGS metagenome assembly JAEEGJ01 (sample SAMN16246546, study PRJNA631951) | gut metagenome | biome: gut microbiome; feature: rumen; material: RS-attached | host: Bos | place: Iran: Karaj | collected 2018-10
GCCGCTAAAGTAGGGCGGGCTTGCGCCAACGCCAACTTTATTCAACAAACGCCGCTTTTTCTTCAACAAATCGGCTTTGTCCGCTTCAAAATCCTGTATCTTTGCACGTATGGAAACGGCTCAAACAGGATTGGTTAACTATCTGACTCAGTTTGCAATACAGATTTTGCCCTATCTGTTTTTGCTCTTGCTGCACCATTTTCTGCTTGCCCCGCTTTTCTTTCGCCGAAAACTGATTTTTTACATACCTGTGACGTTGGTTTTGCTTGTCGGATTCGGGTTTTATTGCTTCAATGTGGGCAATCCGATTGCGCCGCCGCAGGGGCCGCAAGGAATGTTCCAAGGCCCGCCGCCAATGGCGCAGGAAGGCTCTGTGCCGCCGCCAATGCCAATGAGCGTGCCGCCCGCCAACGCAACGCCGCCGCCGTTCGACACTTTGAACCGTCCCGCGCCAGCCGAAATGCGCCCTGCCGAAGGAATGCCTCCGCAGATTATGCCCGACCGCGGACACCGCCCAATGCGTCCCGAGACAATGAAACTGCTTATGGCTCTGCTGCTTATAGGCGTCGATTTGGGTGCAATGGCGTATGTCAAGAACATTCGCACCGAAAAGCAGATTCGGGCTCTCAAGGCTGAAAATCAGAAGAATCAGGCAACAATTGAAGAGTTGAACCGCAGTGCTGCCAATGCGCGGAAAGCGGAAAGTGAGTTGGTCTTCAAGACTGATTACAAGCAAGTTCGCGTCAAGCCCGACAACATTCTTTACATTGAAGGAATGGGCGAGTACCTAAAGCTTTTCCAGCACGGCGCAGCCACGCCGTTGGTGGTTCTAATGAGTATGAAGCGCATTCTTGAGCAACTGCCCGACGACCGTTTCGCCCGCGTCCACAAGTCGTATATTGTGAATCTGAGTCGGATAACCGCCAGCAGCCGCACGCAGATTACGCTGGAAAACGGTGCTGTCGTTCCCATTGGCGAATCGTACCGCGTGGCCGTTTCCAACCGACTGAAGGCCAATTGAATTTTTGCTTTCCCATCTTGTGTGTTCTTTAAGCATTATTGTACTTGCTTCTTGAATTCGCGCATTTTCATGCGAAAGCAAAATCATTTTGCCAATTATATGTTCAATTTAAAAACGAACAAAACTATTTGCCTATGGTTAAATAACTGATAAAAATCATGCAAAAATACCGTAACTTTAACAGTTTTAAATAAATAGCAAAAGTTATTATCATACGTTTAAAATACACGGCAGCAGCATAGTGGCCAATCCCATACCGGAAATAATATGAAACACTCCTTTGAGTTCGGGCGAATAGATATGCATCGGATTTCTTCGGTTGATATAGATATAACAAGGCCCGGGCATCGGGTGGTAGCTTGCACGGTTCGATATTAGTTTGGGCGTGCTCACATATAGTTTTCCCTTGTATTTGTAGCGGTACAGCGGGGTTTTTATTCCGGGCATATAGGTGCGAATTGTAGAATAGTATGTGCTGCCTTCAAAGCCGTATCCGCCTCCGCGAATTTCGGCGTCCTTGACGTTGAACAACTCGGCATAGACCTTTACCGAACCTATTCCAAGCAGTTTTAATTCAAATAGAAAGCCGATAAAAACCAGAAACAAGCCAAACTGTACAGCCAAGTTGCCGTAGGTGAACGCCTCGCGATAGTAATCAATGAAACTATTCAGAAAATCCATAATTGCCTCCTTCCGCTTTATGATTAAACAAACCGGTAACATCTACAATGTAGCACTCTGGTTTCGTTTTGTCGATAACCACAGCAACCTCGTCGCCCACACCGAAGATGCCTTCGGGGTCGAGCCAGAAGGGGCGGCTCTCGAACGTGCGGCTATGGTCGGGCATGGCACATTCCAGCGTGTAGTACGATTTCCACTTTGGATAGAACATACTCGACCGCGGCAAATCGTTCTTTTTTATTCGGGTGATTACTGCAGTGACGGGCTCGGCATGGCTCTCGAGAATCATAATCCGCGGAAATTCGCTGTAGTAGCGTTGGTTCTGCCGCCGGTTACGTGCCCGATACAAGAACGGGATAAAGCCAATGCCCGCAAATGTTCCGCCCATCAGTGCAAAAAAAACTATCGGGAAAATCAGCGAGGAGCGCGTCTGGGCAGTTTGGGGCTCGTTGTCTGTGATGAAGAATTCGTATTTTCTTCCTATACGATAGACGTATGGTTCCTCCACCAGTGAAAAATGTCTGGTGGAATCGTTTTCGTCTTTATAGACGAAAGTGTTACCCTTAAAATAGTCGGAGTCCCATAACGGACCGTACGAAACGACTTCAGCCATTATTCGTTTGGCGCTCATGAAATATTTCACTTTCCCAGGAATAAGGCACAGCATAATTATGAGCATAATTGCTCCCGGAATGCCGAAAATCATGTATATGCAACCTGGTATTTCGTCGTCATCGGTTTCGTTGTATTCTACGTGGTTGGTAAACATGGTTGTATGGTTGTATGCAGAATATTGCGCAATGTTTCGGCCATATCCGATGTTGCTTTTATGTATTTCATATTTTGAAACTCTTAAATTTAAGCACGTTATGATGCTTATTTTTCTAAAGCAATAATAGACAAATACTTTGAAATCAAAAAAAATCTGCGCAAAATCCTTCAATCAGTGTTATCTGCGTTTCTATAACCACATTAATCTTCGTTTTCCCAATTCTCAAAAAAAGGGGCACCAATCGCGCCCCTCTTTCCAATTTAATAACTCTGTGTTCTCCGTCTCTCTCTGCGCCCTCTGCGCTATTTCCTCATTTCCCAATCCTCAATCACCATTAAATCCTTCCCCGCGTCGCCTTTGAAGATGAAATACAGGTCGTGGCGGCCCGAAACAGGTTTCAGCGCGGCCTTGAACTGTTTGAATGTCTGCGAGTCTTTTGTCTTTGCAATGTTCACAGTGCCAAGCAGTTCGCCGTCGGCTGAATCAATGCGGACTTCAATTTTCGCCGCACCCGCCGCCGACGCGCTCACGGTTATCGACTTCGCGCCAGCGCCAAATTCAACATTGCGCAACTTCAGGTGCTCGCCGTTGTCGATGTTGCAAAGGCAGATGTTGCCCTTGCCGTTGACCAGCGTTTTCAGTCCGTAGCCCCACGCCATTGTGGCGGCGGGAACGGTGCGGAACGGGTTGAACTTGTCAATCGGCTCGAGCGTAGCGTCGTGGAAATAAGGCAGTTCCTGAATCGAGCCGTCGGCGTTGTAGTGCATTTCGGCAGCCGAAACCGAGCGGCGCTCGTGGTGCTTGTAGGTTTCAAGGTGCATAAGGTCGTAGTTCAGACCGAAAACAAACGATTTGCCCTTATAGTCGATGATTCCAGGGTGATTGCCGCGGGTGCGCTGCGTGTGGTTCATAATGTGCCCCATATACTTCCACGGGCCTGTCGGGCTGTCGCTCATTGCGTAGCCGATGCCTTCGGGGCAGCACGTCGACGCGAACGCCAGATAGTAGTGTCCGTTGCGTTTGTAGAACCACGGACCTTCTTGATAATCAGGAATTTTATAATCCAACTGCACAATTTTGCCCGAGTACGAAATCATATCCTCGTTCAGTTTTACGTAGTACACATTCGGGTTGCCCCAGTACATATAGGCCTGTCCGTCGTCGTCGATAAACACCGACGGGTCGATGTCGTACCAGTGTTCCTTCTGCCAAACAAGCGGCTGTCCGAGCGGGTCGTGGAACGGTCCGAAGGGTGAGTCGGCCACCAGCACGCCAATGCCGTGACCGTGAATCGGGCAGTACATATACCACTTGCCGTTGCGTTCAACCACGCATTCGGCCCACGCGCCGTTCTTGCCGTCGTAGTACTTGAAATCGTCGAGCGAAGCCACCGCGCCGTGGTCGGTCCAGTTCACCATATCGGTCGATGTATATAACAGCCAATCAAACATTTGGAATCCGTTGGCCGTGTCCTCGTCGTGGGTTGTGTAAAGATAGATGGTGTCGCCGTGAACGTATGGTGCAGGGTCGGCGGTGTATTTGGTCTGTATAATCGGTTGATTTACACTGACATTGAATTTCCACCAATCGAAATCGAAGAGTTCCTTGTCGCCGCCGCGGAAGAGCATATAAAGGTCGTGGATGCCGCTCACCTTGCCGGTGATATTTCCGTGGAAGACAGCATTTTCGGGACCGACCTTGACTTGTGCCACAGGCCGTCCGCCAATGTTATCGACATAAAACTCGATTACGCCAGGATTCTGACAGTTAAGAACCTCAACCGTAGCAAGTTGCGGCTGACGGTCGCCAAAATCGACATTGCTCAACTTAATCCAGTCGCCATTGTGGATTGATGTCACAAAATGACGCTTTCCAGCCCTTCGGTCAACCTTCACGCCCCAAGAGTCCGACATTGTTTCGGCCTGCGTCACGGCATACGGATTGAGCGTTCCGGTGGGTTTCACGCCCGTTTTTGTGAACGGAATGAACGGTATCGAGCCGTCGGCCTGAAACTCGAATTCCTCAATGCAGGTGGCGCGTTTGAATCCGCCGCCGTTAGGCAGAGCGCCGTTGTGGTAGAACATATAGTTGTGCCCCTTGAACTCGATGTTGCCGCCGTGGATGGTGAAACTGTTTTCCGCCTCGTCCATAATGCGTCCGCGGTAGGTCCACGGGCCGTCAATCGATGTTGCGGTTGAGTAGGCCATATGTTCGGGCACGCCGCCGGCGGGGTACGACAGGTAGTAGGTGCCGTTGCGCTTCATAAGCCATGGGCCTTCCTCGTAGCCGGTCATCATTTCTTCCTTGCCCTTGCACCAGTTCATTTTTTTCGATTCGGGACCGAAGCAAGCCGGGTCGGTAAAGCCCGGAATCTCTTTGTATCCGTCAGCAAATGAGACCATATCGTCGTTCAATCTGCCATACCAGCAGCCCTTGTTGCCCCAAATCAGGTAGGCGCTGCCGTCGTCGTCAATAAACACCGATGGGTCGATGAACGAGCACCCGGTGGCAAGCGGCTTGCCGATGGCGTCGGTGTAGGGCCCTTGCGGATTGTCGGCCACAGCCACCGCCAGAGCGTCCTCGCCCTTGTTGGTGTTGCAGCAGACGTACCAGTACCATTTGCCGTTGCGCTCAACCGCCTGCGATGCCCAAGCGCGGTCGCCGTGAGCCGCCCAACTGAATGTTTCAGTCGATACGGGTGTGCCCAGATAGGTCCAGTTCACCATATCGGTGGTGCTGAACAGCAGCCAGTCCTTCATTTTGAAGTATGTGGCGTCGTCTTCGTCGTGGTCCACAAACAGATAGACCGTGTCGCCGTGCACGTAAGGCGCTGGGTCGGGGGTGAAGACGGTTTTGATGACAGGATTTTGCTGCGCTGTGGCGCAAATGGCTGTCGCTAAAAGAGTTGCGGTGGTAAACAAACGGTTCATAAAGTTGTGTTTTAAGTTTTTGTCTGCCAAATATAAGGAAATAAAAGTAAAAAATACTTTTTAGACAAGGAAAAGATGATGGATTTCGATTATATTCAACTTAGGTGCGGAAACCGCATATTTTACCCCAGTTTCCGCACCTGAGTTTGATATTCTGTTTGCTTTTTGTAAAAATTGTAAATTCTATTATTTCTGCATTTTACGCACTAATTGGTCGGTTTTTCGGGCCGTCAAATCAACTTCCGATTTTACAAGTTCGGGAATGTTGTACGAGAAGAACAGTTTCTGATAGTATTCCTGCGGATTTTGCTGAGGCAAAAGCATTGGTTTTGAGAATGTTCCGTCGGTGTTGAGGTGGGCAAAGTAGGGGCGTGTGTAGAGCCCGTTGCCGCGGCGCGAACTTAAGACAACCCACCGAGAGTTGCTCGACCACGAGTGGTAACTTTCAGTGTATGTGCTGTTTATGTTGTCGGTGCAGACGCTGTCGCCAGTCGTCAGGTCAATCATTTTCAGGTCGGCTTCGTTGTGCCATATTGAGAAGTTGCCATAGTCCGACAGGGTAAAAAGCAAGAACCGTCCGTCGGGTGAAATGCGTGGAAATGAGGCACTTTTGCCCATTGCGGCGGCGTTTACTACAGTGTCCACCGTTGTGCCAAATTCTTTCTTTTCAGCGTCGAAACCGATTCTGCAAATACTGTAATGGGCGTTTTTGTAGTTCCATTTCACCGAGTCGAATGCTTGTGAGGTGCAGAAATACAACCATTTACCATCGGGAGAGAAGCAAGGAAATGTCTCGAAAGCGTTGGTGGTGCAGGTTAGAGGCGAACTGATAATAGCCTTGTTTTCAAGGTCGAAGACTATGACGTCGGAAACATCGTCGAAAACCTCGATAATGTTCGGGTCGGCGGTGTGGAAATCCTGATATATCTTGTTGAGTGAGAATGCAATAAACCGCCCCGACGGGTGCCAGTAGGGGTAGGTTGGGTTGGCGGCGAATTTGCTGAAGTCGCCTTCAACTTTGCCAATGATGTTGTCGCTGAATACGTAAGTGCCTGCCATATTGACTCTTACGTGTAGCATCATTTGGTCGGGATTGTTGGTGCAGAATGAGTGGCAGTTGACGCAATTGCCTTTGCCATAGCGGTTTTCGTAGATTGCCCGCTCGTTGTATGTTTCCAAATCGCGTTGATAGATTCCCATTCGGTTCCAAATCTCGTAGCCAGGCGGTATTAGTCTGTAAACTAAAGTTTTGTCGATTGAGTCGGACGACACTTCAACGTTGAAAGGTTTGTAAGCCAGCCATTTGCCGTCGGTTTTGCCGCAAGGCGTGAAAGTGAGCGTTTTGCCGCCTTTGTCAGCCAAAAAGTTGTGCCATTTGTCAATGTCTATTTTTGTGCAATTGTTTGAAACTTCGGCTGTTAGCGTGTCGCTGTTGCACGAAATCAGAATTGCATCGATTTTTACGGAGTCGGTTATTGCAAAGTTTATCGGGGCAATGTTGCAAGGAATGGTAACGCCTTTGTAGTCAGGGTAAATATTGAGTTCAATGTTGGTTTGCGTAGCGTTCTCAACTTTTGTTGAGCACGCTGCCAACATAATGATTGACAATATGATAATTGCACTTTGTTTCATTTTCGCCCTAAAGTTTTATTCAGGTATGCAATGTAGTACCAGTAAGTTCTGTGGAAATTGTTGATTTCCTGACCTTTCCGTAGCATTTCAAACTCTTTTATCACATTCTCGCTAACACCAAATTGGCGGCACTCGTCCGTTGAGAACATTATGGTGCAGGCCTCTTGAACGCGGCGGTGCAGTGGTTCGCCTTTGTGGTCATCGAGGTAGGAGAGAATCCTTTTTTTGTCGGCCGACAGCAGAATATATGTAATGTGAAATTGTTGTGCCACAGTGTTTTGCGGATTGGCTTTAACAATCTCGCGATAGTCGCTCGCAAAGCCGTCAATCTCGCAGAAAGTGCTGTTTTCTGGCAGTTTGGTAATGTTTGTGTCGGCAAGTGCGGTTGCGGCTTTCTGTTTGTAAAACAATGTTTTGCCAAGTACATCGGCATATTTTTGGCTAACCTTATCGGCACTAAACGATTTGTTTATGGAAATCAGTCGCAAAAAGTCGTGAGGCTCAACACCATCAGGAGTTATCAGAGCGCTGTTGAAGGCCGCCTGACGGGCTTCTGCCACGTGTCCGCTTAAAAAGAATGAGAGACTTTCGAGGTGGAAGGTCTCGTTTCTGACTGTGCGTGAATTGTTTTGCTGTGTTGGCAGTTGCTGATTGAACTCGAACATTCGGTTGAGCAGTTGCCCCTGCATTGCAAGCGCCAGATTGGTGTAACTTATAAAGTTGGTTTTCACATTGTTATGCGAGTTCAACTTTATAATCTTGTCCCAGCGGCAATTGTCAGCTAAATAGCTCTCGTGCTGCAATTTATACGTTTTCTTGTCGTGTATTTGGTTCAATGCAAAGCCGAAAACAACAATTGTGAGAATATGTGCAATGTGGTCAAAGCGTTGATTATGAATGAAATTTGAAGTTGCGATTACTGTAGGCACTGACAGCCAGGCGCAAGTTGCAATCAGGCCCGAAGTTGGCCAGTTGTAGTATTGCATTGGCAGTATGGCTTCGGCAAACGAAACGTATGATTCCGTAAGGTAAAATACAAATCCACAAGCAAATACGGTGGCAATCGCGGCAAGTCCGTTTATCGGTTTCCGCTTTTGCAGAATGTTGGTAGTTAAGACAATAACAGCAAACAACAGCGCCACCGAGCCTGCGGCAAGGTATAAAAGTATGGTGCATAGCACTGTTGCGGCAAGGCTGAACTTTTGGTGCTGACAGATAAATTGTTGATATAAAACGCTAACAATCAAACAAATGATAAACGCTGTGTGGCCGCGCAAACTGTATAATGGCTCTTCGACGCACAACATCAAAAATCCAATCGGAATCAGCAGCAGACCATTCTGCTTTTCTTTCCATATCGAGTTTGAAATCAGCAGTTTAATGCAAATAAATGCAGCTGCGTACATTATTGCGACCACAATTGTCCCCAATATCGGAAACTTGAAAAATTGCGTCAGAAACGAGGTGATTATCAGATTGATACCACCAGGTGCTATCAGGTTTTGCAGAAACCAATCAGCATCGAACAAAAACAAATGGTCCGACTCGAAGGTGTAGAGTTTGAATCGCTGCAGCGCAAACGTAACAAACCAAAACAGCACCGTTGCCAGTGCTATTTTGCTTAAAATCATATGTTTGCTATCGGCATTCACTTCGCTATATCTTTACCGAAATCTCCTCGCCATTGTACTGAATATAAGTGTTTTTACCGTTGTCGGCGCGAACGATTTTAAATAGTCGATTCTGCAACATTCCGCTGAACGAGCCTTCACGATTGTTGATAGTCAACGTGTTGCTTTTATTGTTCCAAGCAAACTTTATGATAGAGAACTCGCCCTTTTCGTAGTTATAATTGTCGCCTTCGTCTTCGTAGAGTTCAAATGTGCAGTCCTTGCCAGGGTAGATTTTGATTGTGAGAGTGTCGAAACGCTGCTCAACGGTGTTTTGAGCCGTTTGGGCAAACGGAATTATACTGCCCGCCTTGACAAAAATCGGGGTGTGGTCAATCGAGGTTTCAACGGTCACGGTTTTGCCGCCAATGTAGAGTTTGTTGTCCCAGAAATAGTACCAGTTGTCGCCCTTCGGCAGGTATTTTTCTGCGGTCTTCTTGGTAGAAAAATCCACTGAGGGATAGGACTTTGCGTTGCCGGTTTCTTGTTTGTTCCAGCCAGTCATTTCGTCTATCTTAATAATCTTTTCCTCAGTGTATTGCGGCGACACTACGGGGGCTGCAAGGATAGATTTTCCAAACATAAACTCATCGGCAAGGCGGAGAGTTTTTGGGTCGTTGGGGTAATATGCAAACAATGGCATCATATAACTTGCATCGTTTTTAGTAACGTCAAAAGCCAATGAATAAATATAAGGCAAAAGTCTATAACGCAGATTGATAGTAGATTCAATAGCATCATAAATTGGTTCGCCTTTCGAGCCAAACTGGTAAATTTCTCTTGGAGTGTCGGCACCGTGCGAACGGAACACAGGATTAAACAGTCCGTACTGCATCCAGCGCACGTAAAGTTCTTGAAACTGAGGATTTTTTGCTCCCGAAGCAGCACCCAAAACATTGTACGAACCCGAGAAAAATCCGCCTATATCGGTATTGAAGTTTGGATTTCCTGTAAGCGTAAAGTTCAATCCTGCGGGAATTTGTTTGCGGAGCATATCCCACGACGAAGCCACGTCGCCGCTCCACATATTTGAGCCATAACGTTGCTGACCTGCATACGACGAACGGGTCATTATAAAAACACGCTGATTTTCTGAAACTTTACGTTGGTTTTGGTAAATTCCGCTAACAGTGGCAAGGGGGAATGCATTACGCATTTTGCGAAACGATCCAAAACCTGTGGGGAACTCGTAATCCTCGTCGGTGGGATAAAAACAGTCGGGGTCGGTAGAATCCATCCACCAAGCGTCGATGCCGTAATCGTATAATTTTTTAAGATATTTCCAATAGATGTCCTTAGATTTTTGTGGGAAGGGATTGTAAACCTTTACACCTGAGGGATAATCCATTACGGGCGGCCAAATGTGCGAAATTCCGCTTTGAGGCCAAGTGCCGAAGGTAAAGAGGAGGTTGTCTTTTTCTAACTCTTTAAACTGCATTGTCATAGGTCCGAAACTTGCCCAAATCGAAATCATAATGTGGGCGTTCATATCGTGGATGCGCTTTATCATTCCTTTGCCATCGGGAAAACTCTCTGACAGAAAGTCCATTGCATTCCACAGATAATTGTTACCCCAATATTGCCAATCTTGAATAATACCGTCGAGAGGCACGCCAAGTTCGCGGTATTTTTCCACCACGCCGATAATCTCGTCCTGAGTTTTGTACCGTTCCTTGCTCTGCCAATATCCAAAAGTCCAGAGCGGAAACATCGGCACTTTGCCCGAAAGTTGACGCATTAATGCAATTACACCGTCGGGATTGCCGCCGTACATAAAATAATAGTCGATAACGTCGCCAGCCTCGCCTTCTATGGTCATCAGCGAATTTTTTTCGGAATATTTTCCGCGCGAATAGTTGTCCCAATAGATTCCCCAGCCTTTTATCGACTGTATAACATTCTGAAAATCTTCGAGATTGCTCTGTTCAATGAGAGTTTCGGTGTTGTTGCGTTCAAGTTTGCCGTTTTGGATTGTTCCCACGCCGTAAACCATCTCATTTGCAGCAAGTTTAAACGATTGCGAAATCTTAAAACTGCCCTTGTCGGTGCCTGAGGTTATGGGCGAAAACGAGAACGAACCCTCGTCTAACAGTTTGCCGCCCTTGATACCAGAGAACGACACTTTGCCGTTGTTATCCACAGTAACTTTAAGTTTGGCGGATTGATAGGTGGTTACTCCGCCCGATTGCGACTGCTTTACAGCCACATTTTGCGGTTCAAGAATTACCACGAGGCTCGGTTGCGCTCCCGCAGAGTTGGTAGGAGTTTTGGTAACACGCACAATATCAGGCGTATAAAATGTGATTTTTACATCGGTGTTTTGGGCAGAAAGATTTGCCGCAAACAAAAAAATTGCAATAAGTGATAGAAGTCTTTTCATATATTTAATTTTAAACATTACAAATAGTGCCCACAAATATAGCGTTTTTTTGCAAATCAGACTGCTTTTGAAGTTTTTTTTAAAACAAAAAAAATCCGCCTTCACGTATTCACTACGCAGGCGGATATATGTAAAAAAGGGCAATGTATTATAAATGATTACTTGGGATGTTCGGTTTTAACATACTCGGTTTCATACACTTGAATATTCTTCATAGCCGAAAAATATCCAAGGCAGGTAACATCGGGATTTGAGCATTTAAAAATCGGCGAAGGATTCATATTGTCGATTTGCAGGCCGTAGAGATAGTTGTAGGTTTCGTAGTCGATTGTCATAATTTCGAGACGCATTTTGTCGCCGTTGTTTACAATCATCTCATCGTCCATCTCCATATCAGAGTCGTAATAGAGGCTCATAGTGCAGGGAAACTCGCCCTTGCCGCTGATAGTGCCCCAAGCGTAGATTTTGCCGTTTCGCCAAATATCCACACGCACATATTTTTCTACGGTGTCGGGATTGTCGATTATCTTAAACTGCCAGCACTGCATCCAATCCATCAACTCTGCCCAAATAAACTCAGGCTCGGTGGTAACAACGGGTTCGTTAACAGTGGAAACTGCGGTGTAGGTAAGTCCATCGTTCTTTACTTCAAGAGTGTATTTGTGACCGGGCAAAACTTGGATATTGCTGGCGGGGCGATAAAAACCATCGCTATTAAATTCAAGTTCGGTGGCAGTACCGTCGTCGGCAATTATGCGCACAGATTCGCATTTCATACCGGGAGTCTTCACCGAGTCGGTCATATTGCGGGTGCGGGTAAATTTCACCTCGGTTTTGTCGCTTGTAAGAATGCCCTCGATAACTGGCAGCGGGTCTATCTCGTGATAGTCGAGGTCAATTTCCTTTTCGCACGAGGCAAAAACTGTGATGGCTGCTGCCAATGTATATATTAATTTTTTCATCGTAATTTCAAATTATCAATTGTGAATTGTGAATTATGAATTGTCAATTACTTAAAACTTAATCGTGTACGTTACCGACGGAATAATGCCGAAGAGCGATGTTTGAACAGCCTTGGTGCCCGACGGTTTGGTGTCGTCGTTTTTAAACTTAATCATATACGGGTTGTAATGATTGTAGAGGTTGTACACGCCGAAACTCCAAATTCTTGTGTAGTTGGGACGCTCTTTGGTGTTGTTGATACCCACGTCTAAGCGGTGGTAGGCCGGTGCGCGGTAACCGTTGCGCTCGTTGTAGTAGTTGAGAGTCCAGTTAACAGCCTCGTATTTTGCGCTTGGAGCGGTGAGAGCCTGTCCCGAGGTGAAGACCCAAGTGGCAGAAAGGTCCCATTTGTGATTCAAGCGATACATTCCAACAATTGAAATATCGTGACGGCGGTCGTTGGATGCTGTGTACCAATCGTTGTTGTTGATACCGTCGATTTTGTTTTCTACCCAAGAGAGCGTGTACGAAAACCATCCAGTAAAGTCGCCGAGGTTTTTCTTAACGTAAAACTCTGCACCGTAAGCCCTTCCTTCGCCACGCAGCACAATGCGCTCCATCTCCACAGCCGAGGCAAGGTCTTTGCCATCTTTGTAGTCGTAAACGTTGTCGATTTGCTTGTAGTAGCCTTCGAGCGAAAATTCGTACATTTTGTCCTTAGTTTCAGCCATATAGCCTGCGCTTATCTGGTCGGCAATCTGCGGTTTAATAATATTGCTAACCATCATTGCTCGACTTATAGGCGACGAAAGTCCGTTGTCGAGCACAAATTGCAGATTCTGAGTGGTGCGGCAGTAACCAGCCTTAATGCTCTGATGGTCGGTGAGTTGCTGTTTGATGCTAAAACGCGGCTCAATAGAGAGGTTCTGTTTTACCACCTCACCTTTTTTGAAGTGAAGAGTGTCGATGATTTCGCCAAGATCGTCGATATTGTAGAACGGAGCACCGCCCAAAGCATCGAAAATAACGCCCCTTACGCCAACCGAAAATTCAAGACCGAAATCAGTCCGCCAATCGCCCGAAATCCAAGCAGAATATTCGTTGGCATCGCGGAGTTCGCGCTCGGTAACATTTTGGTAACTCCATTCAAGCGATTTTAGGTTGATATGGTCAAACTGGAAACCCACATTAATTTTCTGTTTTTCGGTGGGGTTGATAAGGATGTTTTCGCGGATGGCGTGGTGACGGTTGTAAGAGTTAGCCGCATTGTTCATACCAAGCACGTCGATATACTCTTTGTATCCGTAGTCGCTGTAAATGAGCGATGTTTTAGCGCTTACGTGCTGCGAAAAATTATGCTTAAAGTCGAATGCAGCGGCGGTGTTGCCCCAATGCATAGCAGCCACGTCGTCTTTCATTACCATATTGTCGCGTCCACGGAAAAACATTACGTTGATAACTCCGTTTTTGTAAGGTTTTGCGGTAACTTTGGCGTTAACGTCGTAGAAATTAATGGTATAGTCTTTCCATTTTTTTGTGGGTTTAAGAAAAATCTCAAAATAAGTGCGACGTGCGGCAAGGAAAAACGAAGCCTTATCTTTAACAATAGGACCGTCGAACGAAAATTTCGACGACAAAAGACCAATGGAGGCATTCAAGCCGTAGTTTTCCATATCGCCGCTGCGGGTGCTGATGTCGAAAATCGAAGCCGACGCGCCGCCAAACTGAGCCGGAATTGCACCTTTATATAATGATGCGTTGGTGAGCGCCTCGTCGTTGAATGTGGAGAAAACGCCCATCAAGTGTCCTGCGTTGTAGATAGCGGCATTGTCTAAGAGTATAAGGTTTTGAGTGGCATTGCCTCCGCGCACTTGAAAACCGCACGAACCGTCGCCCTCGCTCTTAACGCCGGGGAGCAGTTGGATAGATTTAATAACGTCGCGCTCGCCCATAAGAGCAGGCACTTTTGCCATCTCGGACATTTGGATATTTTCTACGCCGATAATCACATTGTCGGTGCGGCTGCGACCGTGCTTAGCCGTTACCTGCACTTCGGCAAGTTCGGTGGTTTCTTCTTCCATTTTAACAGAAACCTTGTCGGCAGATGAGTTGAAAGTTTGTTCAAACGCTGCGAAACCTACGCAGTTGAATTGCAGAGTGGCGGGCACTTGCTTTACCTTCAAGATAAAATTGCCCTCGGAATCAGAAATCGTTCCGTTAGTAGTACCTTTTTCAGCAACCGAAACAAACGGAAGCCTGTTGCCCTGTTCGTCGGTAATCACTCCTTGGATTTTTGCTGACTGTGCCGCTGCCATCAGCGGCATCAGCAAAACGAGTAATAGTAAGATTTGCTTCATCTTCATCTCAATATCTATTATTTAATTTTTACGCCGCAAAGATATATCGCCCTATATGCAACCCAATTGCAAAATGCGGAATAGTTTAAAAAGTTTTTACATAATTCGGAAAAATCATTATTTTTGCAAAAACAACCATTAACACTTTATATAATATGAATTGCAGAGACATTTTTGAACGCGGAATCAAGTTTCATCATTATTGCAACACCGCTTACCCATTGCGGGCTAACTCATTGGCTCAGTACGAATTGCACAATGAACAGGATATTTACAACTGTGTAAAACAAAACATCGAATCGCTCGACGAAATTTGCCTTTATGTGCATGTGCCTTTCTGTCAGGCGCGATGCAAGTTTTGCGAATACGTGGTGCTCAACCATCCCGAGGAGGGCGATACCGACAAATATGTGGCTCACCTTTTAAAAGAGATTGAACTTTACCGACAAATTATAAAAGACAAGCCCATAGTGGGTTACGACCTCGGTGGCGGCACTCCGTCGTATCTTTCGATCGAAAACCTTCAACAAATCACCGACTCTATCAAGCGGTTCAATCTTATGCCCGGAATGTATCTGAGCGTTGAAACCACTCCCGTTATTGCCGCCAAAGACCTTGATAAAATAAAGGCTATCAGAGAGATGGGCTACAACCGCATATCAATGGGATTTCAAACCGTATCCCCTGCCCTATTGGAATCGCTCGGTCGCGAGGGTTCAAAATCTATCTACGAAAAAGCCGTTGAAAACATACGCAAAGCAGGGTTCGACCGCCTGAATATCGACCTTATGTACGGTTTTCTCAACCAATCTGACGAGGATTTTGCCAACACCATTAAATATACCATTGCGCAGGGTCCAGAATTTATCACCCTTTACCGCAACCGCTACAAAGGCACAAAACTCGAAGCCGAATCGCAAGGCGTAACGCTCTATAAGGTTAACCGTCAATACGATATAGCATACCGCTTGCTCAAAGAGGCGGGCTACATTGCCAACAACGGCAAAAACACTTTCAGCAAGATTCCAGGCGATATGGGCACATCGTCGTACCTTACCAAAAGGGTTATCGACGCCACTTCGTACATCGGCTTTGGACTTGGCGCTCAGTCGTTTGTGGGCAATTATCTGGCTTACAACCTCGGCTGCGACAATCACAAGTTAGACAAATATTTCGCCTACATCGACCGCGGAGCATTGCCAATCAACGACATAGCCGATATGCCGCTTGCCGAAGTGCGTGCAAAGGCTATTTCGGTGATGTTTTACTTCGGTTTTATTTCGATGAAGGCATACAAAAAACGCTTCAACGAGGATTTCCGCGAGGTTTACAAGGCGCAGATTAAATTCTTGAAAGACAATTACTTGATGGATTTTATCGACGACGACACTTTTATGCTCACCGACTACGGAGCCGCCCACCTCTACGGCATTATTCCGCTATTTTACAGCGAACGAAGCATCAAGGAGATGTTTGCAATGTCGGACCGTTGGCTCAACGATGCCAAAGGCGAAACCATCTATCTCGAAAAATACGACCGCAAAAAGTTCGACGCTCCTTCGGTAGCCGTTGACCTATTGGTATTTAACCAAGACCAAACAAAAATTCTCCTCATCAACCGCGCCGAGCATCCATACGTTAACAAACTTGCGCTTCCCGGCGGCTTTTACAAGCCCGACGACCTCTCGCTTGAATATGCCGCCAGTCGCGAACTCTTGGAGGAGACCTCGGTATCGATTGACATCACCCCGCGCAACCTCATCAAAGTAACCTCCACCAAAGGTCGCGACCCCCGTGGCTGGGTTATCAGCGTGGCATACAAAGTAACCGTTGACGAAACCACCGTAAAACCCCTCGCCAACAGCGACGCCATCTACGCCAACTTTGTAGACCTCAGCGCCTTAAAGAAAGAGGATTTGGCCTTCGACCATTGGGAGATAATCGAATACGCAAAGGAGAGGGAATAGAAGATTTTTTGAAAAGTGCAGTTTTAGGCAAAATCAAAAAAAATGATTAACTTTGTTGACAGCAATGTAATATTAACTTAAAAACCAAGACAATGCTATATTTCTCTGATTATAAAGAGCATAGCGATTGCAAGATAAATCCGTCGCTATTGTGGGAATACGAAACCGATGGTTTCGACTACGATGCTATGCGCAATATTGTGGTGCAGAGAGTATTGGAACGCGGATGGAAGGAAGACTATTATGCAATGTTCAATTTATACGGTTATAGGGCTGTACGTCAAACGATTAAAGACATACCGTATATGAACGACAAAGATATGAATTTTGCCTGCCGCGTGTTTAATCTCAAAAAGGAGGATTTAAAATGTTACAAGAACAAACAATCAAAGCCTCAACTTTGGAACTCCTAAAAAGGCTTATGGCGGACAGTGCGTTGAAAGATTTTTATCTTGTTGGCGGCACGGCACTTGCGTTGCAGATTGGGCATAGAATCAGCGTAGATTTAGATTTGTTTTCTACCAATGCTTTTGACAATGAACAAATGCGGGAGTATTTGGAGAGCGAATACGGATTCCGCACCGATTTTATGTCCCTCAATACGCTCAAAGGAGAAATTGACGATGTTAAAATTGACTGTATAATGCATAGATACAAATGGTTAGATACATTTACAGACAATGGGATACGGCTCGCAGGAATAAAAGACATTTGCGCAATGAAACTTAATTCAATAGCGGGGAACGGCACTCGAATCAAAGATTTCATTGATTTGGCGTATTTGTCGGAACATTATTCGCTTAGGCAAATGTTGAATTTTTTTCAAGAAAAATACGACGCCAACCCCGTAATGGTGCTCAAAGCCGTTACCTTTTTCGACGAAATCAATTATAACGAGCCAATAAAACTCTGCAACATCAAGAAACTCAATTGGAAAAAAATTGAGAAACGTTTGTTGGAAATGTCAAAGTTTATGGACAAAAGATTTTCAGAAGCCCCGTTGTAGGATAATTATTGATAGTATTTATTCATCCCTTTTGTGAATATGAATGTAATACAATTGCTATGTGTATGCTATATCATTAAAAAAACTCCACTACACAAGGTTGCACAGCGGAGTTTTTGATAACAACTATTGGATAATTAATCCAACGCTCTGTAAGTAAAGTCGCCTTGATTACAACAGGCTTTCGTGTAGTCAAAACCATAAATACGCATATAGGCATCTTTGATTTCCGCAGCACCATTGTAAAATGGCGAGGCAGTGTTGACTTTTGTGGTAACGGTAACTCTCATTTCAGGAGAGAGTATAGTACCATTGGTGCGTTTAATACGCTTTGGAATTATTTCAAATATTCTTGACATTGTAATATATTTTAATAACCATCACTATTTTAAAAGCCTAACGGACTTTGATAGTTAGTTCCGTTTTCTCTTTTTTCTGTTTCATATATACTTTTATCATCGCTATTATTTTTCCATTCTCTAAACTTGTACAAATAACCGCCCATTAGTGCAAGAGTTATTATGATAGTCCACCATGGCAATGGTGCGATGATTGTTATCATTATTGCTGTAAAAATTGCGAAAAATCCGTACTGAAATATTTTTGCTCCACCACCAAATAACCCTGTACAATAATACCATGTCAATGGAACGGTTAAAAACAGCCATCCCCAACCATTACGAAATGCTAAATAATTATAACCCAATGTAATTACAGTAAACACAACCTTGATAATAATAGGTATATCTTCACTAAACGCCAAAACGTCTGATTGTTGCTTTAATAGACGTTCTTGTAAGTCTGATAATTGATTCACTAAATTGTTATCGTATGCTTTATTGTTTTTAATTTCGTTTAAATGCCGTGAATTACGTTCAATTTGTTGGAATAGATTAAAATAACTATTTGATAGTTTTACATATTTATTTACTTTCGCATGGTTCAACAATATTTGCGATTCTTGTATTTCTTGATTTAACCATTTTAAATTCATTTCTGTTCGCTCTCTGGTAGCATCTTCGTTGATTTTTGCAATATACGAATAACATTCATTAAATATGGTATCTATTTGTGCTTTCAATTTACTTAATGCATCTTTTTGCCAATCTGTATATTTATGGGACACAAGGTTGGCATTATAATCGTTGCAAAAGTCTTTATGCATTTTAATAAGTTGTTGAAAAGCATTATCTCTCTGATAACTCTTCGCTGATGCTTTTATGTTATCAATCTGAGGTGGAGTTATGGATATTATTTTTAACAATTTATCTCGTAGTTTTGCAAATTCCTCATTCTCTGCCTCGTCTTCTGATACGCCATTGTCTTCTGTGTTATCAGTAAAGAAAGCCGAAAAAATCTCTGTTAGTTTACCTTCATCGAATCCCAAATTCGATGATATATGTGCAATTAACTCGTTAGCCTTATTAATATCGCATGTTTGAACTGCATTTAATATATGTGCGCCG
>JAEEGJ010014365.1_pt1 | contig 18823 bp, 16 predicted proteins | sample 8958761 | NCBI WGS metagenome assembly JAEEGJ01 (sample SAMN16246546, study PRJNA631951) | gut metagenome | biome: gut microbiome; feature: rumen; material: RS-attached | host: Bos | place: Iran: Karaj | collected 2018-10
GGAAGGGCCTGTGCAGCTGAAACCAGGAAGATGCAAGCACCGACGACCATCATGATCTTCTTCTTGACATCCTGCTCCTCGTTGTTCATGGCAATATACACCGAGATGGCACCGACAACGGCAACAACACCAGCGATTGCGTAACACAGCTTGACTACGTAGGGGATGTACTTGGCAATCTCCTCCGTAACGGTGGAGAGAGCGTTAGTTCCAGCAGTGTAGTCACCCGCTGAGTTCTGGGCAAAGGTTGCTACTGTGCCGCAAAGGAGCATCAGGGCTGCCATCTTCATGCGGTTGGGCTTGAAGACGTTCTTTGCGAACATTTTGATTTTCTTCATTTCGTTTCCTGAAGTTTGATTGTTTTACTGATAAACTTTTCACCTTTTTACACACGATATTATTCTCTTCTGGCCAGTCGAGAGTTGTTGTTATCCTGTTTCTAAATTATTCTATAACCGAAGAAAGCCGGGAACAATACATAAGCTCCAATCATGAAAAGACACGCTCCTATGAGCATCATGATGGACTTAGTAATATCACCTTCACCTGTCTGCATCTTTATATAGATTTGCAAAGCTCCAATAATGGCAACCAGTCCTGCTATGGCATAAGAAAGATAGACCACGTAGAGCATCATGGTGACAGTATAGTCGTGGGCGTTTGACAGAGCATCAGCTCCCCAGCTATAATCAACACCGCCACATTTGGCTGAAGCCGACATTGGCAAGGAAAGCATGATGCCTGTCAACACGACACCAAGCAACAGATTGTTTTTACAGATGGTCACGGACATTCTCCTTTTTGATATTTCTTGAATTGTTATGTCTCTCGTTGATGATAGCATAGAAATCATCAGCGTACATTGAGTACTGAGCTTCTGGTTCTATGTCTTCCATACCGTATTCGTTTTCCTCGTTGAGTTCTTCACTCGTCATCTTCTCCTTTTCCTCTGGAGCAGGGTCTGGATCAACGGGAGGTTCATCCTCTTCTGGCGAATGAACTGTGGTACCTGTAGGACTGACAACTCGAAGACCGTCTTCGGTAACGGTATCTGTATAGGTCATCCTACCACCATCGAGGTCGGGGGCTTCATTGATGACCTTTGGGGATTCAACTCCGTCATCTGTCATTCCTCCGACATCAATGTCTTCTTCTTCGTTCTTCTGACCATCTGCAGGTTTGGCAGTGAGGTCAAGGGTAATCATTACAGCAAAATAAATGATGTACCCGAAGGTGAGTACGAAAGCGAATATTGCGAATGGTGTCATTATTTATATTGTTTAATTATACTCAAATTTCATACTGACAGACCAAAGCACATTTGCCTTGCATGTCAAATTTCGACTGCAAAGTAACAGTGTTTTTGATGAATGGAGAAATAATTAGGCTTTCTGAAGCCCGATATTAAATTTGTTTATCTTTATAGTATGATATTTCCGAAATAATCATACTATTAAACTTATTAAGGCACAAAAAAAGGGAAGATTCTCGTCGTTGAGAAACTTCCCCCCAAAGTAAGGAATAGTCTAATGAATCGTATGAAAAGCACTTACTTTGTTCCTGTACCTGCAAGAAAATCGTTTAGGTCATTATATCCCTTGTATCGACATGACTCGTCAAAAGCCATATCTGGATATGCCTTCATAATTGTCTTAGTTGCTATTCTACCAGCATCATCGTTATCGAGGTAACAATGAATTGAATCATATTCTTTGAGGTAGGGAAGCAGTAACTTCACCTCACCAACACCATTCAGAACGTAATAATCACAAGGCTGCCCTATACAGATACCTGTTCCTGGCATCCATGTTTCGATTGTTGCATAGGTCAGCATATCGAAGAATCCCTCAAAGATACAACAATGTCTCTGAGGTGTTCCCATAGGATAGACTGCTGAAATACTCTTTTTCCCGATGCATCGCTTATTGAGTTTATTACGTGCCTCCATGCCGTTGGATACATTCATAAACGCTATGGCATAGTAACGCTTTCCTCGAAGAGAATAATGAACTTCCTTGCAGAACCTTTGTGCTATGCTATAGTCAATGCGACGCTGGATGACATAATCACGAAGGAATGGATGGGAAAGAGGTACTACCATTTCCACAACCGTTTCCTGGTTCAGCTGCTCCTCTCGCTCTGCTCGTTTCCCTTCAAGCCAGCGTTTCTTCTCTTCTTCCTCTTCAAGTCTGGCATTATAGTCTTCACTGAAATCCAGCTTCAAATCCTTTATCTGCTGCTCTATGTATGACAACACCTGATGTTCTGACCAGGAGGGATTAAGCTGCTCAACAAGGTTGATGATATTACCACCATTTTTGTTGGCACTGCCAAAATCACACCAGAGGTTCTTGGCTGTATTGACACAGAAAGAGGGTGTCCTTTCAGAACGAAGTGGAGAACAATAGAAGTAATTGCGTCCTTTCCGGGTTCCCTCACCATAATTATTGGATCGCATCCATTGAAGGATGCTGACTGACTTGATTTCGTCTATTGTCATATTCATTTATGATTTTGTGCGCATGTGCGCGCGTATGTGATATATATACTCTTTAAACCTAAACCTTAAACCTGACTTTCCAAAGTCTGGCTTGGCGAGTCAAAACATTCTGATTTGTAAGTATATACATTGTTCTCCTTTACGATAATGCCCTTGCTTGAAAGAAGTTTAAGCAGATTCTTGATTCCATTCATCCCACGCTTGTAGCCAGCAGTTTCGTATGCCTGGGAAACAAGTTCCACCAACTCGCTGTACTTTGATGGCGCGTGTTCCTCAAAGAGCTTACACAAAATTTCTTTGTGAACATCGTTATCAAGGCTAACAAGCGACTTTTCTCTTGGCTTGACAACCGTTACAGACATACTTGAATCGAGTACGGGCAGTCGGTTGTCATCAATATGAAAAGCAAACGTCGTAAACTCCTTGTCTCTCATGTGCATTGGTTTCACCTCACTGATACTATTGTTCTGGATATTCTTGCTAATAATCAGAACTGTCTCTGCCTTGTTTTCCAGTTCTGTACCAATGTGGCCACGTGGATTGTTATCATTCTTGTTCAGATGAAGAACGGTATGGATATGAAGGTCATATACACTTGTCCATGCCATAAGAACCGTCATTACATCCGTGGCTTCTTTACCATTGTTGATGTCATACATTAGGTCTCTTAAACCATCAATGATAACAAGGCCGACACCCTCATACTTACGCAAAGCATAATCAATGACTGCAATACGCAATTTGGGAGTATATTCTCGCAAGCCCCAGAACATTAGGCGCGGATCATCTTTTTGAAGAGACAAGCCTGATAGTTTGTATATTCGTTCCAGGACAGTATGACAGTGATACTTGCTCTGTTCCGTATCGAAATATAGGATTTTGCGTTTCCCTTCAGGAAGGCAAGCACGATAATTGAGTACCGTAGTGTTCGTGACAGCAGCTGCCACCATCGCTGAAATATTGAATGTTTTCTTGCTCTTAGCCTTACCTGTAGATGCGCTGAAATTTCCGAAGGTGGCTATGGTACAGTCGCCTACAAACAAAATCTTAGGCGGAACGGTTATCTCGTCACATGCCTTGATTGCACCCTTAGAAAGATAGGATTCCAATTCTTCATCGCTGAAGCTATCCTTGTTAAGCATAGATACCTCCAGCGATTGTTGCTCCAACGGTTCTTGTTGGGTGTCCTGTCCTTTCTTTTTAGCTCTTTTTTCCATTTTGATCCTTTTTCTTTGATTTACTCTTGATGCCCTTGACAGAGATAACACACCTGTCAAGAAGTTCTACCAGACGGGAGTCGGGAAGATTTGCACCGTCAATACTGTTCTTTTTAGAAGTCTTTTTTTTCATTGTCGAATGAGCCGTTAGGAACTTGACTTGGAACTTTTACGATTCTTACCTGAACCACTTTTACCATTATTCTTAATCCACCTGATAAGTTCCTTCTTTTCAAAGAAGATGGTCTTACCGCGTGGTTTGAAATGTGGAATTTCTCCATTACAGGTGAGTTTATATAGCATACTTTGGGAAATATCAAGATAGTTACACACATCCTTCATGTTCAATATTTCCTTGGTGGAGTAGAGAGTTTCTTCTATAGACTTGAACCGCTTGTCGATTGTGTCTGGATCAACGGACTTCAATTCTTTAATTTGCATCTTCACTAGTTCGAGACCTTTCTCTAATCGGTCAACACGCTTCTCCAATTGTTCTATTTCTTTTTTTGCCATAGATGTAAGCATTTAGTGTTATTGTGAGGGAAAGCCCTCGTTCTTGTTACATTTCAACTGCAAAGGTAGATAGGGAAGATGACATGCATACCGATGACTGCTATATACGAGCAAATGTTTCGTGGTTATTTCGCTCAGATATTTTCTTTTGATTGGATTTATTGGTGTTTTCGTGATTTTATTTCACGTCGAAATGAGGAAATCACTTGATAATTAACGATTCCTGGACTAGCAATTCATATTTATGAGTATTGTGAAGATAGGCTGCACAGAGCGGTTTTACCTTTGCGGCGGTTCTTGATTATTAATACAAATTGAAGTATGGAATCAGTTAAAGATAAAACATTGTGATGAGATATATTTCATCTAATATATATTCAATTTTTAGTAACATTTTTTATTTACACAAAAAGAAAATGATACGGTTAAAGAACAACTCCGTGCTCTCTCTTTTTGTGTCCATGCTGTGTAAGCTGTACCAAGAAAACTGAGAAAGAGTTGCCAGGGGACGAACTCTGGCAACTGTGTCGTACCGCCTTCGAGCAGTACAAGTCTGAAATCATCAATGGCGAGAAAACTTATTCTCGCTATTTAAATGATTGGTTCTACTACAATCTTCCGGCATCTGGCCTGAGTGAGGCTGACATGAAAACCCATTTTATGCATGTCTGCGAACTCAGGGAACTACTTGAAGAGCGTCGTGACCTTGTGGATGCTTTCTTCTCAAAACACAAGTTCAAGAAGAAGGACTTTCTGCAGATGTTCAATCTGTTCAATTCTGGTAAGTGTATTCAGCCAAAGCCAGAATTTCTTGCACACTTCTCAAACGAGCAAATTGCACGTATAACTGAGTTTGCAACAACTACAAGCTTGTTCAGGGACGATGTGACTGAAGAAGACATGAGAAATCTATTTGAATGTAGGCTCCAAAGACCGCTTCAGGCAAATAATAACAGGAACATTGCCTTGTTCTTTGGTGCTCTCCGCGAACATGGTCTATTGCCTTTCCAATGGCAAATGATCCTGGAGAGAAACAAACTTCTTTCTTCTTCAGCAAACAATGAGCCGCTTCGTGCAAGTCAGATTCGTTGTAGCCTCTCACAAGCTAAGAATCCAAAACTTGGCAAGAAATTGAGATCTAATGAAAAGGACGAAGAGGTAGGATTTGAGTCCACATGCAAAATGTTCGTGATAAGACTGAAAGAAAGTATGTAAAATGCAAGCAGAATAACTAACTGCAAATAAGTGAGCGATATAACAACTATATATTAAATCCTATATCGTTGCCATTTGCGCACTTATAATTTTTAGGGGCTACCTTTGCAACTGAATCGATTCAAGCAGGGAGGTAGCCCCTCCTTGTCCTTACAATTAAATTAATAGAAATATGGACAAAAATACGGTACTTGAATTTATAAATAAATCTGTTACATTCGAACAGTTCGTTGATGTGCTCGCTACAAAAGTAGCATTAAGAATACATCAAATTGAGAAAGGCCAACTCGAAATAAGTCAGGCTCAGGCTTACAAACTATTTGGCAGAGCCGATGTTGAGAGATGGGTCAAAAGCGGAAAGATAGAGCCTGTTAGAATATCTCCTGGCAAAAAGAGGTTCAAACTTGTTGACTTGCAAATGTTGGCAAACGTACAACAGAACTACCTTTTATGAAATATAGAAACTCAGATATGGTACAAGACTATATCTGAGTTTTTTGAATCTGTTAAAAGAGGAACACTAAGGAATCAGTCGTTGATACATCTGCGTGAGCTTCTTATCCACATTGGTGATTTTGAATTGTACACGTGTTTTCTTCGTTTTCTTGGGAAGTAGAGTAACCAACCTGTCCATAATCTGGTCAACATTAGAAAAACCTGTGTCTTCCAAAGCACAAACCTTTTTGCCCATCACATACGCTTCAGCACGGACATTGTTGTACTTTGAAATTCTCTCAAAAGTCTTATCAACTTTTTCTACGTGCTTTGATTCTTTATTAGTAAAGAAGATGAAATCAATAACCTTCTCATTCAGAATCCAAGCCGGAGTATAGTCCACTTTGACATAAACCTTAGCCATTTTATTTATAGAATGGTTGAGTCCAAAGTCAACCTCATTCAACGTTGCACCACATTCATTCTGTGCTATTGTCGCCCAACTATGCCGAAATGCATATAACGAAGCTTTAAAATTAGGATCAACTTTTTCCCAAATCTGTTTGATACCAATATTCACGTTGGCACAAAATGAATCTGAAGTAGATAAACGATCATGGAAGTTAAACAGCCATGGAGAATCTACATTCTTTGAGAGGTATTTCTCAAAAGTGGGTTTTAGGAACTCTGGAACACGTATTTCAAAGTAACCCTTATCAGAACGGGTATTCCTTGTTTTCTGGCGTTCATAATGGAAAATTCCATTAACATATTGATCTTTCTCTGCATTGAAAATATCCACTGCATTTAGGCCGCACAGACAAAATGAGATTAAAGCCACGTCTTGACCTACTTCCATCAGAGGATTGGTAAATCTACTTCTATCAGGAACGACATTGAAGAACTTTCGTAACATACTTGCAGGAATTGCCCGTTTTTCGGGTATGTCACTTCTGGGAATTGTAACATTTCCCCAAGGATTCTTCAATCTTGCAATTCCTTGTTCTTCATCATTGAATTCCTTCAATGCAGCTTTATAGACTTCACGAATACAAACTGGGTATTGTTCCTTACAACGATTCGTCTCAGAAAGGGAAGCAATCCATCTATTAAGAAAAGCAGATGTCATACGAGAGAACATTATATTGTCCGTCTCAGCAAAACGCTCCATATGATTCAGTGCCCACTTATAATTACGCGATGTGCGTTCTTGACCTCTACTGATAAGTTTCTCGATATGATTTCTGGCATAATCAGAAAATGACATATCTTCAGTAGAGGTCGTCAAGTAGGCTACAACCTCAGAAGCTGTCCAGCTTGAAGAGTCAATCTTGTTGAGCATAGAATAATAACTGCTAATCAAATTTGACACTTGTTGCATAACGAAAGGATCTGTAACTTCCTTTCCCTTGACTCCTTTATCATTCACCATCCATGATGTTCTGATAAAAGAGCTTTGTCTGTTCTGCACTACACGAATGTAAACGATGTACATTCCTGTTTTTAGTTTTGTTTTAACTGTGGGTTTAAGCGTTGCCATATTTTTTATAATTAGTGAAATTGTTTAATAATTCAGATACATGTTTAACAACTTGTGATTCTCTGTAAAAACAGAAACCAAATCTGGTCAACATAGCCCCATTTTTTGGTCAACATATAGTCAACATTGAGGGTATTTTCCGATGTTTTTGCAGAATCCGTTTTTTTGCTTGGTCAACATCCCCAAAAAATTTGGTCAACAAATTGGGGTACTTAGCCAACACGTTCTGCACACGTAACGTGCAGAATGTGAGCAAAAAGAACCGAGGCAAGAACCTGTTTTCCAAGTCCTTGCCTCGTATTTCACTAATTATCAGCATTCTGTCGTTTATTCCTCTACAGCTGCCTGCGCGGCAGCAAAGAAATCCCTATTTATAAGGGACTCCAAGAGGTCCTTGTAAACTATTTGTAATGCCCCTACTCCACCAATAGCATCCTCATTTCGATATCATCGATAGGACGGTCAGCACGTCCAGTAGCAGTACCCTGAATCATTTCCACGACATCAAGGCCCTTCTCTACTTCACCGAATACGGTATACTGTCCATCGAGGTGTGGCGTACCGCCAATGGTAGAGTATATCTTGCGCTGCTCGTCAGATAGTCCTTCGCCAGTGACCTGTGCTTCTGCCTCGGCAGCGAGTTTGTCTTGCAACTCCTGCAGTCCGGCACGGTTACGCTCGCGACGCATCTGCATAATCTCATCATGATGCTCTTTAGCCAGCTGATTAAAGGCCGACTGAATCTTCTGCATCTTCAGCTGCTTGGAGAACTGACGGAGCTGGCCTTCGTTATAGACCTGACCCCAGACGATATAGAACTGTGAACCACTGCTACGGCGTTCGGGATTCACCTCGTCACCCTGACGGGCTGCTGCCAGGGCACCACGCTTATGGAAGATGCCTTCCTTGATTTCAGCCTCCAGCGTATAGTCAGGGCCACCCACGCCCAGCATCTTGCCAGCAGGTGCACCCTTTGAGTCGGGGTCGCCGCCCTGAATCATGAAGTCCTTAATCACGCGATGGAACAGCGTACCATCATAATAACCATCCTTCACCAGCTTCACGAAGTTGTCACGGTGAATGGGAGTCTCATCATACAGGCGAACCACAATATCGCCCAGCATTGTCTGTATCTTTACCTTCATATTCTTGTAATTTTGGGTACAAAGGTACTGAATAATCCTCAGAATCTGCACTATATGGCCGTATTTCCAACAATCTTTAAGTATCTCAGAGGGGGATTTCCCCTAATACGATTTAGGAAAAACCACCCTCCAGATTAGGCAAAATCCTTTTGAAATGCCGTGAAAAGTACCGATCTTTGCACTGTGATTAAGAAACAAAGTGTTTAACTCTTTAAAGATAGGAGATAACGATATGAAGAAGATGATGATCCTGGCAGTGATGATGGTCATGACTATCTCGGCCAACGCAATGAGCTACAACGCAGCAAAGCACGAGGCTCTGTTCCTGAGCGACAAGATGGCTTACGAGCTGAACCTCACCGCTGCACAGTATGAGGCAGTCTACGAGATCAACCTCGACTACCTGATGAGCCTGAACGGACATGGTGACGTGTTTGGCATCTGGTGGGATCGTCGTAACGTAGACCTCCGCTTCGTGCTGACTCCGTGGCAGTATGACAAATATGTAGCATTGAACCACTTCTATCGCCCCGTGGCGTGGAAGGCCGGTGGATGGACATTCGCAGTGTACTCTCACTATAACAGAGGGTATTTCTACAATGCACATCCGACGGTGTTCGTAACTTACAAGGGCGGTCATAACAGGGTTCATGGCTCACACTATGCTCACATGCACAAGCCCGCACCTGCTCCTGCAATGGGACATCACCTCTCGGCTGAAGGACGCTTGTCTGGCAAGAATGCTCCGATGCACGACAAGGGCGCAAGAGTGATGCACGACAAGGGTCACAATATGGGTAACCACAATATGGATAACCACAATATGGGTAACCACAATGCTCATAAGGCTCCGAATCGCGAAATTGCTATGAACACTCGCAGCAATCACGGTGGTGCTAGTCACTTCGGAGGTCGCAGGTAATACTGTTTTGCTCCACTATATGCCTCGCAAGAGGACTCTGGGGAATCGTAGAAATACGGTTCCCTTCTTTCTTTTTGTGATTATTTCATTCCGGACCGGCTACTGAAGTTGATACGGACACCTTTGTCGTCAACCATCATGTCCATGCCTCCGCTGTTACCGTTGCTGGCAGTAGGCTTGCGTTGACCGTCCAGTATCTCACGGCACATGTTCTTGATATCGGTTACACGCTGTAGAGTCTCCAGATTGTCACCGCTATAATGACCAGGAAAAAGGAAATGAATATCATTCTTCTTCATATAGTTCTCAATCCTCTCGGCTGTGTACATTTCTGTCGAAAGGTTGGTGAATACCAGCAGGTTGGTCGATCCGAAAGCATCACCACTGAATCCATAATGTTTGGCCTTGTCAAAGAAGGTAGCGCTTCCAGCTGTATGACCAGGCGTAAAGATAACTTCTATCTCACGTCCGCCAAGATCAATCACCTCGCCGTCGTAAAGATACTGAATCTTCCCCTTGTAGTTACGCATATTATTTGGGACGATAGGCATGTCACCTGCATTCAGATAAACCTCGGGGAAAGGACCTACCCCACCCACATGGTCGCCGTGGGCATGGGTTGCCATCATGGTGACGGGCTTGGAAGTGATCTTTGCCACAATCTTGTCCAGCTCAGGTATGCGTGTCCCTGCATCAATCAGAATTGCGCGGTCATTACCCTCAACGAGGTAGAGCGACTCGTTATAAACCCGATGTCCGTTACCAATCCATGTATGCTCGTCAAGCTGGCGGAACACCACTTCATCATCCTGATAAACCACTTTGCCGCGAAGGTCGCGACTATTGATTTCTGTTCCCTTATATCCATTCTCCTCCTGAGCAAAGGCAGGAGTGACTGCCATCATCATAATGGCCACAATTGCTGTGATAAAAGTCGTTTTCTTCATAAAGAATTCTAAATTATGATGCAAATATAGCAATTTTCCAGCATTTTTCCTTATTTTTGTGCTCATATTTAAGTGTATTTAGAGATTAGACCAGACACAAAAACGATTAGAGCTTATAAAAATGAAGAAAGTATTTAAGAAAGTGTTCCTGACAGTGATGGCACTCATTGGGTGCGTATTGATTCTCTGTCTGGGATTCTGGCTCATTGACGGCCGTTCGCCTCAGGCTTACCTCGTAGCCCATGCCTTACCTCAAACAACAATGGAAGCTTACGAAAAGGGTAAGGGCGACATGACTGACAAGAGCATCGTGGAGATACCTGAAGGTGTGGAGTTTCCTCGTGAAGTGAAGCAATTTAAAGTAGGTTGCATGCAGGTGTTTGAATGTCCTGCCGCCGACGACTCCAAACCCATCGTACTCTATATCCACGGTGGAGCCTATGTGAACAGCTTCTCGTCAAGGCACTGGAGTGCAATGGCCGAGTGGGCAGAGACAACCGGTTGCGGCATCGTGACCCCTAACTATCCGTTGCTCTTCCGCTATACCGCCAAGGATGCCCATCCGCTGATGATTCAGCTTTACAAGCAACTGCTGGAGCGCTTCCCTGCCAAGCGCATCATGATTATGGGCGATTCTGCCGGAGGCGGTTTCAGCCTTGCCTTGGCGCAGGAACTGAAGGCAGACTCCATTGACCTGCCCAGTCGGATGATTCTCATCTCGCCTTGGGTGGATGTCGTGGGTGGCGACGATGCGCTACAGAAATATGACACTTTCCTTAATAATGAAGTGCTGCGACACATAGGAGCCGATTGGGCTAGCGATATGGATGTCCACGATCCGATTGTCTCTCCTTTCTACGGCGACATGCAGGGATTGCCGCCCACCGATCTATTTACAGGCACATGGGAAGTGTTCTATACGGATATCGTCAAGACTTACGACAAGATGAAGGCCGCAGGCGTAGATGTCCGTCTGCATGTAAAAGAGAAGATGGGCCACGTCTATCCCCTCTGGCCCTGTCCCGAAGGAAAGGCTGCCCGAAAGGAGATTGCAGAGATCATCAAAGGAAAAAATTAGTACGGACCATTGAACCGAAACGGAAACATTACTGTAATTATTAATAAGATTTTGTATAACCCTAAAACCAACACGAGAATGAAAAAAAGAAGAATTTGTGTACTGACCGTGCTGCTATCATTATGTGCAGCAACGTTTGCGCAGGGACTGAAGGACGTCTACAAAGACTACTTCCTGATTGGCGTGGCCGTCAACCAGCGCAATGTGACCAACGCAGAGCAGCAGGCCCTGATCAAGCAAGAATTCAGCAGCATGACTGCCGAGAACGACATGAAGCCCGAGCCGACAGAACCCCGGCAGGGACAGTTTAACTGGGAGGGGGCCGACCGCATTGCCAACTTCGCCCGCCAGAACGGCATCAAGCTGCGCGGCCACTGCCTGATGTGGCATTCGCAGATAGGCCGCTGGATGACTGAGGACAACCCCACGAAGGAGGTGTTCTATCAGCGCATGAAGAACCATATCGAGGCTGTGGTAAACCGCTATAAGGATGTGGTCTATGCCTGGGACGTGGTGAACGAGGCCATGACCGACGATGCCAACGCGCAGGATCCCTACCGCCAGTCGGTGATGTACAAGCTCTGCGGCGATGAGTTCATTGCCAAGGCTTTCGAGTATGCCCACGCCGCCGACCCCAACGCGCTGCTCTTCTACAACGACTACAATGAGTGCGACCCCGTGAAGAGCCAGCGTATATATAATATGGTAAAGAAGATGAAAGACGCCGGTGTGCCCATCCACGGTATTGGCATGCAGGGCCACTATAACATCTACGGCCCGAAGGAGGAGGATGTCGATAAGGCGCTGGAACTTTATAAAAAGGTGGTTGACCACATCCACGTCACCGAACTCGACATCCGTGCCAATCAGGAGATGGGCGGTCAGCTGGCCTTCAGCCGCGACGGTGCTACCGTCAACGACTCGCTGAAGCAGCATCTGGCCGACCAATACGCCCGTGTGTTCCGCGTGTTCCGCAAGCACAAGGACGTCATCGACTGCGTGACCTTCTGGAACCTCAGTGACCGCGACTCGTGGCTCGGACAGAACAACTATCCGCTGCCCTTCGACGTGGACTACAAGCCGAAGATGGCCTACGAGTATATCCGCGACATGAAGGCTCCGCTGTGGCAGATGCCCAACCGTCCGCCGCGCCGTCCGAACCAGCAGGGGCAGGGTCGCCGAGGTCAGCAGGCCCAGCAGCGCGCTCCGTTCAAGCCCGAGCTGGCTTTTCCTGAGCTGGAAGGCGTGAAGGAGGACTTTGTGCCGTCGCCGAAGAACCAGCCAGGTCAGGAGTTCCCGATGGTCAACTCGCAGGGCTATGCCCGCTTCCGTGTCGATATTCCCCATGCCGACGAGATTACCGTCAGCCTCGGACTGGGCGGTCGTGGCGGCACGAAGCTCAAGAAAGCTTACGACGGCTCGTTCACCGGCCAGACTGAAGGTCCGCTCGACGAGGGCTTCCACTACTACCATCTGACCGTCGATGGCGGCACCGTCAACGACCCCGGTACGCTGAACTACTACGGTTCCACGCGTTGGGAAAGTGGCATCGAGATTCCCGCCCATGACCAGGACTTCTACGCGATGAAGAACGTGCCCCACGGCAATGTGCAGCAGGTGCTGTTCTGGAGTGAGAGCACACAGCAGGTGCGCCGCGCCTTTGTCTATACGCCGCCCACCTACGGCAAGGACAAGAAGAAGTATCCCGTGCTCTACCTGCAGCACGGATGGGGTGAGGACGAGACGGCCTGGAGCAGTCAGGGCCACGCCAACCTCATTATGGACAACCTGATTGCCGAGGGCAAGGTGACGCCGTTCATCATCGTGATGACCTACGGCATGACCAATGAGGCACCTCGTGGCCCAGGCCGTGACCGCGGAGCCATAGCAAAAGCCTTCGAGACGGTGCTCGTCGATGAGCTGGTGCCCTATATCGACTCACACTTCAACACCATCGCCAAGCGCGAAAGCCGTGCCATGGCCGGCCTGTCAATGGGCGGTATGGAGACCAAGGCCATCACCCTCGCCCGCCCTGCCGTCTTCGGTTACTATGGTCTTCTCAGTGGCGGTACCTACATGCCTGCCGACCTGAAGATGGACGACAAGAGCGTGCCCAAGCCCAAACTCATCTTCGAGAGTTGTGGCTCTCGTGAGAGACCTGACGGCATCGACGAGAGCATCAAGGCACTCACAGCTGCTGGCCTGAACGCCGTGGGCTACGTCTCGCCCAACACGGGCCATGAGTTCCTCACCTGGCGCCGCAGCCTGAAGGAGCTGGCTCCGCTGCTATTCTAATAGGCTTGAGGCGAATATAGGAAACCAACAAAAACAAGATATGAAAAGGATTAGAACCATCATTGCAGTTGTTGTCATGGTTTTAGCAACGACTGGACTTGCACAGACGTATCAGAGCAAACTGCTCGGACATGAGACGGAGATTGACAACATTATCAAGCAGATGACGCTCGAAGAGAAGATCGACATGCTGCACGGCAAGAACATGTTCTCTTCTGCGGGCATCCCACGACTCGGCATCGCCGATGTGGAATATGCTGACGGACCGTTTGGCATCCGCGAAGAGATGGAACCTCACTCATGGAACTCTGCCCGTCTGACTACCGACTCGGCGACGTTCTTTCCTACAGGTTCGGCGCTGGCTGCAACTTGGAGCACAGAGTGGGCTTATGCCTATGGGCGGGGCATGAGCCGTGAGGCCCGTCTACGTGGCAAGGACATGATACTGGGGCCGGCCATCAACATCCAGCGCATCCCTACCGGCGGACGTATTTACGAGTATCTGAGTGAGGATCCGCTGCTCAGTGGTATGTTGGCGGTGGCCTACACAAAAGGCTCGCAAGACGATGGTACCGCCGTCTGTCTGAAGCACTATGCCCTGAACAATCAGGAGGACTATCGCGGCTTTGTGGATGTGAGAATCTCAGACCGTGCCATGCACGAGATCTATCTGCGACCGTTTGAGATGGCTGTGCGCGAGGCTGATGCCTGGGGCGTGATGGCTGCATATAATAAGGTGAACGGGCGCTGGTGCTCGGAGAATGAACATCTGTTGAGCTCCGTTCTACGACAGCAATGGGGATTCTCAGGTATGGTAATCAGCGACTGGGGCGGTGTCCACTCTACCGTTGATGCTGTTACAGCGGGCATGAATGTAGAGATGCCTGGTAGCCGTTTTATGGGTCAAGCTCTGCTCGACTCAGTTAAGGCTGGAAAGGTGAGCGAGGCCGTTATCGACCAGCGGGTGCGTGAGATCCTGCGCGTTCGTCTGACGGTAAAGCCCGTCGCTAAGGAGATTGCTAATAGCCAACCCGTAGGTAATCCTGAGGAGATGAATACGGCCTTGCAGGTGGCTCGTCGCTCAATTGTGTTGCTGAAGAATGACGTTCTGTTGCCAATCAATACAAAGCGTGTGAAGCATATTGCTGTCATCGGTGAGAATGCAGTTACAAAGATGGCCTTGGGCGGTGTGGGAGCTGGTGTGAAGACCCGTTGTGAGATCACGCCTCTTGAAGGATTGCAGGCAGTTCTCGGCAACAACGTAAAGATTACCTATGTACCAGGTTATAAGAGTTTTGACCGCGAAGGGCGCAACAAACGACAGAGTCCTCAGCAGTCTGCTGACCCTCTGCTTATGGCTCAGGCCGTGAAGGCAGCCAAGAAGGCTGATCTTGTCATCTTCTTCGCTGGCGACAACCGTGAGGTGGAGACAGAGGGCTCTGACCGCAAAAGCATTGCCTTACCCTCTGGACAGGATGAACTGGCTGTTGCTCTTGCCAAAGCAAACAAACAGTTAGTGACCGTCATCGTATCAGGTGGACCTGTGGATATCAGCACAGTTGATAAGGTATCGGGCTCATTATTGGTCTCATGGTTTAACGGATCGATGGGCGGTCAGGCATTAGCCGAGATGCTCACAGGCAAAATTTCCCCATCGGGTAAGTTGCCGATGACATGGCCCAAGCAATTAGGCGACGTGCCTGCCTATGCAACAGGCAGCTATCCTCAAAACATCCAGGAGAACAACCATGGCGACATTTTTGTCGATATAACCCGCAACCGCAGTAACGATCGAAATCAGCAACTCATCGCCAATTACGAAGAGGAGAGTCTGGTAGGCTATCGCTGGAACGACACGAAGCAGGTGCCTGTGGCCTATCCTTTTGGATTTGGTCTCTCTTATGCCACGTTCCAGTATAGCAATCTGAAGGTACAACCTACTGCCGAAGGATTCAACGTGCAGTTTGAGCTCAGCAACCAATCCGCTGTAGATGCCGAAGAGGTGGCACAGGTGTATGTGTCACGACCCTCGTCACGCATAGAGCGTCCGACCAAAGAACTCAAGGGATTCCAGCGCGTAGCCTTGAAGGCTGGAGAAGGCAAGACCATTACGATACCTGTGCGTCGAGCCGATCTCTGTCATTGGGACGAATCCGCACAGACATGGATGCTGGAACCTGGTAACATCGTCATCCTCGTAGGTGGCTCGTCGGACCATCTGCCACTGATAACAGAAACAACGCTCAACTAAACAATATAAGCTATGAGAAGATTTTTGATAGCCATAACAATGGCAAGTGTCACAGCCTCTGCACAGACCTTCCGTATGAACGAAGTAGGGTATTTCAATGCTGGCGGTACGGACGTGATGGCGTTCAGCGACTTCTATCCTGAGGGGCATCAGGGTGGTGTGTGTGTGATTATGAACGGACTGCGTATAGCCACCAACGGCGACATCCGGCTGGAGGCGACGCCGGGGCAGTGGCAACCCGTGCCCAAGCAACTGAGCCGGAAGGCAGAGGGCAACCGCATCGTAACCACCCTCTGCTATCCGGACTCGTCGCGCCATCTAACGGGCTTTAACCCGATGGTTTATCCCGACTGGAACGTCAACTACACCGTCACGGTGGAGCCGAAGGGCAGGGGAATCCTCGTCACCGTAGATCTCGATAAGCCTGTGCCCGACTTCCTTTTAGGCAAGGTTGGGTTCAACCTTGAGTTCTACCCGGGTTACCTGTTTGGCAAGCCGTGGGTGATGGACCAGCAGAGCGGTATTTATCCGCAGCAACCGAATGCGCCATTGTTGCGGGTGGCCACGAATCGCGGACATGATGGAGACTACTTTGCAGGAAAGGGACTGAAGGCTGATCTGGCGCAACTGGATGGTGAGGGCTATAGTCCCTTGCGTGCCGATGATATCATTGCCGAGCCATACGCCATAGGCAGTAAGTTTACATCGCGGCCCGACGACAAGCATCAGAAACTGACGGTAGAGTCGATGACGGGCCAGTTGAAACTATACGACGGGCGCATGAACCATAACAACGGCTGGTTCGTACTGCGAAGCGAGATTGCCAAGGGTGCCACGAAGGGGGCCGTAAGATGGTTGATTACTCCCGAGGTGGATAGCCAATGGCGCTACCAGCCAGTGATCCAGACCTCGCAGATAGGCTATCAGACCCAGCAGCAGAAGCACATCGTGATAGAAACCGATAAGCGCGACAACAGCATCGAGCCTCTGCAAGTGGTTCGCATCGATGCCGACGGCGAGACTGTTGTTCGTACAATCGAGCCCAAGGTGTGGGGCGATTTCCTGCGCTACCGCTATCTCACGGCCGACCTGAGTGATATCACCGAGGCAGGTCTCTATCAGTTGCGGTATGCCTCGGCACAATCGAGTGTATTCCGCATAGCAGATAATGTCTACGAGCGTGGTGTTTGGCAGCCTGTCATCGAATATTTCCTGCCTGTGCAGATGTGCCACATGAGAGTGAGCGAGAAGTACCGCATTTGGCACGACGCCTGCCACATGGACGATGCATTAATGGCTAAGGTGGGGAACCATATCGACGGATACGTGCAGCAGCCAGGACTCTCGAAATATGCTGAGGGCGCCAAGGTGCCTGGGGTAAATGTTGGTGGTTGGCACGATGCAGGCGACTTCGACCTGCGTGTGGAGTCACAGGCTGGCGAGGCCTATATCCTTGCACTGGCCTATGAGCAGTTCCATCCCGATATCGACGTAACAGCCATCGACCAACAACGTCATCGCGTGGAGATACATGAGCCCGACGGCAAGAACGACATCTTGCAGCAGGTAGAGAACGGTGCACTCACCGTAGTACGCTCCTATCAGGCGCTGGGGCGGCTCTATCGTGGTATCATCTGTAACTCGCTCCGCCAGTATGCCATGCTTGGCGATGCCGCAGCGATGACTGATGGTGTGGCTGGCAATAGTGATGACCGTTGGATCTTTATGGAGGATAATCCCATGCGCGCCCTCTCGACAGCAGCCCAGTTGGCTGGTGCTGCCCGCGTACTGCGCGGCTTTAACGATGCGCTGAGTCAGGAGTGTATCAACATCGCACAGAAACTCTATCAGGATACGGAGGCTAACGGTTTCATAGTGGGTGCCAAGTTGCAGGTAGCCGTAGAACTATACCTTGCAACAAACAATCAGACATATCTCGACTTTATCTTCAGTCAACAGCAACTCATCACGAACAGCATCGCCCGTACCGGTTGGTTTACGGCTCGTATCGCCAAACTGCTCGAATCGAAGAAAGACAAGCGTAGCCGTCAGTTCGTCGCAGCCTTCCACACAGCCCTCGCTAACTATAAGACACAGCTTGACAAACAGTCGGCTGAGACGCCCTACGGTGTACCTTATCGTCCGAGTATCTGGGGAGCCGGCTGGGACATCCAGCGTTTCGGATTCGAGTATTATTTCCTGACAAGTGCCTATCCCGATATTTTCCCCAAAGAGACGGTTTATAATGCTTTAAATTTCGTGCTCGGCTGTCATCCCGGCAGCAATACGGCTTCCTTCGCCTCTGGTGTTGGTGCCCGTTCAGCTACAGTTGCTTACGGTCTGAACCGAGCCGATTGGAGCTACATTCCAGGTGGAGTAGTGTCTGGTACGGCTCTCATCCGTCCTGACTTCCCTGAGCTCCTCGAGTTCCCCTTCCTCTGGCAGCAGACGGAGTATGTGCTCGGTGGGGGCTCTTCGCATTATATGTTCTTAGTTCTGGCAGCAAACCAATAACTGTAACAGAAGAAAGTTCTAATGTCCGACATCCGCCTCAAGCATCAGCTGAAAATCATCACCATCCCAGTGTTTATCGAGATAGCACTGGTGATGTTGCTTGGTGCGGTGGATACCGTCATGCTGAGCCGCTATAGCGACAACAGCGTGGCGGCGGTAGGTCTGGACAACCAGCTGATATCACTTGTATTCCTTGTCTATCAGTTCTTCTCGATGGGAGCAGCCATCCTCTGTGCCCAATATATCGGTGC
>JAEEGJ010014366.1_pt1 | contig 18823 bp, 28 predicted proteins | sample 8958761 | NCBI WGS metagenome assembly JAEEGJ01 (sample SAMN16246546, study PRJNA631951) | gut metagenome | biome: gut microbiome; feature: rumen; material: RS-attached | host: Bos | place: Iran: Karaj | collected 2018-10
GCCCGAGAAAAAACGGGTCCCTTACGATTTCTTTTACCATGCTGATATCTTCCTCTGTGTTCCCTGTCACTCTGCGGTCTGCTGTTCTTTTTTGGCTGCGGCTTCTTCCTTTTTCCGTTTCTCCCTGGCAGCCTTTTTGGCGCGGCGCTGCGGTCGGTTGTTGGCCTCGGAGGCGAATACCTCCACGGCGGCGTCCGTCATGTCCTCATCCCAGAGCGTTCCGGACACCCTTGTTTTCGCCCAGGGGCAGAGCTTCTGATAATCCGAATCCAGTACCACCGTGTAGGGCGGGCCGCAGCGGTCGTCTACCGCCATATACAGATGGCGGCCCTTGCTGATCAGGCTTGTGGGCCATTTCACGTCGGGATCGTCCACATGGTCAAAGATCTCTTTTGTGATCTCATACAGATCATGATTGGGCCCGCCCCCGATCTCCGCTGTGTACAGGCCGGTTTCCGGGTCATAGCAGCATCTCCAGCAGTTTCCTGTTTTGAATATCATGGAATATCACCTCAATCCTCGTCAGCGTTTCGAATTCCAACGCATCGTTTTCACAGATATCCGGATAAAGCAGATGATCCGGTTTGCCTCCCGGAAGACCAGGCTCTGATGGAAGCGCGGGGCTTCAGCAGCCCTTTCTTCCGGCCTTGTGGTCCTCGATGGAGCGGGCATTGGGGCTGCCGTATTCGATGAGGCCCGCGTCCGCCGGGTCGATGGAAACCCGGCCGTCCTCAAACACGAAGGCGGGGATGCCCACGTCGATGATCTGCTTGCAGTGGTCGAACACGGGGCTGCTGAATACCTGCCCTCTGTGTTTCTTTACAGGGCTTCCGCCAGGGCCCGGAGCTTCTCCCGGACCTCCGGGTCGTGGTTGGTGAAGAGGCCGCAGCCCTCCAGGCGCAGGTAGCCCAGGAAGTCTCCGTCGTAGGAGAATTTGGCGCCCTCGTACATTTCCGGGTCCCCGGAGGCCAGAATCATGGCCACCTTTTTCAGGCGCTCCGGGGCTTTGGGGTAGAGGGGCGCGTAGAAGCGGTCGATGACGCATTTGAGCTGGCCGGAGATGCCGTGGTAGTAGATGGGCGCCGCCAGCACCAGCAGTTCGGTGCTTTGCAGGGCTTCGCTGATTTGCTGCATATCGTCCTTCTGGACGCAAACGCCCTGACCCTTGCCGTGGCAGTATTCGCAGGCCAGGCAGCCCTTGACGTTCATCCGGCAGACGTCAAAGCGCCGCACGCTGTGGCCCCGCGCCTCCGCCGCCTGCTGAAAGACCTCAATCATGCCCGCGGTCTCGCCTCGGGCTCTGGGGCTTCCGTTCAAAATCAGAATGGTCATTTCAGTACCTCCAACATTTGTCCGGGATTGTCTCCGGCCCTCACCTTGTCGAAGGCTTTGACGATCATCCCGTTTTCGTCGATCAGATAGGTGGTGCGGACCACGCCCATCGTGACCTTGCCGTAGTTTTTCTTCTCCTTCCAGACGTCATAGGCCCGGATGACGTTCAGCTCCGGGTCCGACAGCAGGGAAAAGGGCAGGCCGTGGGTCTGCTCAAACTTCTTGTGGGAGGCCACGCTGTCCCGGCTCACGCCCAGGATCACGGCGCCCTTCTCCCGGAACTGAGGCATCAGATCCCGGAAGCTGCAGGCCTGCTTGGTGCAGCCGGAGGTCATGTCCTTGGGGTAAAAGTACAGGATCACCTTCTGCCCGCGATAGTCCGACAGGCGGCGGGCTTCGCCGTTCTGATCCAACAATTCAAATTCCGGTGCGAGTGTGTTGATTGGCAGCATACGGCTGTTCCTCCTTGCTCATCTAGGATGGTTTTCATTTTGTCACCAACTGAATTACCCGCGCTGTGCGCCGTATTTTTGTTTCCATTATACCTGCTCGCTGTTCGAAAAGCAACCGGTTTCATACATCATCTGAAAACACCCGAACAAAAGGATGAGAAAGGACGATTCGGCACCAAAAAACATCTTGAAATTTTAGCGCAATTATGCTAAAATTCAATCGAGGAGGGATTTCTATGAACATGATCAGACCTGTATCGGATCTGCGAAACAATTTTGCGGAGATTTCCAAGACCGTCCATGAAACCGCAAAACCCGTTTTTCTCACGAAAAATGGGTACGGAGACATGGTCGTTTTGAGTATGGAGGCTTATGAGAATCTGCAATTTGAAAGCGAGATCTATTTCAAGCTCAAGGAAGCGGAGCGGGAGGCAGAGCTGACTGATACCCGGTACTCCTCCAAGGATGTCTTAAAGGCGATGCGGGAGGCCATAGGAGGAAGCGACAGTGTATGAGCTGGAGTTTCTCCCGATTGCCAGGCGAGATATGACCGAAATCGTCCGGTATATTAGTTATCAGCTGCAAAACCCCAGTGCAGCGGAACAGCTGGCCGACGAAATGATCGAGGCAGTAGAAGCAGCCAGATCATTTCCTTACGCCGGCCCCCCGTATTTCCCAATTCGACCGCTGAAGCATGACTACAGAAAGCTGCTCGTTCAAAACTACCTGATCTTTTATTGGGTGGATGATCGGGCAAGGAAGATTACTGTCGCCAGAGCAGTCTACGCAAAGAGAGACTACGCAAAGAGAGACTACGCTTCTTTGTTGGACTGAATCGGAGACCCAATCAGTAAAGGGAGCAGGGCGTAATGCCCTGCTCCTGTTCTTTCAGATGCAGCTTTGACATGTACATTCGGTCCAACCCCGATTACAGTCTCAGCATCAGGTTCTGATACCGCAGAGATGCGCTTCCGCATTCAGATACTGCACGTCACCCACCCTTTCTGCAGGGCCGCGGTAGATGACGTATTTGCCGGTGATCGGGATGAAGCGATGTTCGGTCATTCTGCTAAGTATATTTTCTGTGGCTTCCATTCAATTTTTGCAGACAAAGCGTCTGCGCAGCCGGTTGGAGCGCTTCCGAAGAAATTGACCTGTTTCCCCCGGGAATAGAAAAGTAAATCGATCCAACAGCCCCGACCCCTGCATGGGGGTCATTTCTCGTGGGTGGGTGTCATCCTCTTTTCTTCGCCGGCCTGGGGGTCTGCTTGGTGCTGAACAGACAGATGAGGACGCCGACGGCACAGACTGCGGCGGCGACAAGGAGTGTTGCGCGGGTACTGGTGTGGTCATAGAGCAGGCCGCCGACGAAGCTGGCTCCGACGGCGCCAAGCGTGGTCATGCTGAAGGCCAGGGACTGCGCCTTGGCGGCGTTTTCCTCGGCGATCACCGCGCTCACGTAGGGCACAATCGCGCTGGTATAGAGCGCAAAGGACGGTGCCTGCAGCAGCGTTGCGGCGAACAGCGTGCCGATGCTCGGTGCAAAGGCAAAGGCCAGCGTCTTGCAGAGAAACATGGCAACCGAGATGTGCAGCAGCACGGAGACGCGGCGTCCTTTGGAAAAGCGGCTGAAGAGCAGCATCACCGGGACCTCCACAACGGCCATGAACGCATTGAGGTAACCCATGGTCTCCTCGTCTCCACCGACGTTCCGCACAATGTTGATCATGTAATTGGTGATGGTATTGTGTGCGAAATAGAGCAGGATCGAGCCCAGAAGGAAGCCTGCGAACCGGGGCTCTGCCTTGAGAAACGCAGGCAGCGACATGCTGCTTTGCTGCGATTCCCGCTGCTTCGGCAGCGGCTGCCGCTTCAGCGCTTCGCCGGTCAGGGCATTGGCTGCCGCCTGCAGCAGCAGCACCGCAAAACCGGCCCAGATCAGTGCGAAGTAGGACCACCGCTTCACGAGCAAACCCAAAAGCGCCGAGATCAGCACAAACGCCAGAGAGCCTGCAGCCCGCGCCTTGCCGTAGTCCAAAGCCATGCCGCGCTGCTCGGCGTCCACGCAGAATTTGAGGTTCAGAGCGTTCACTGCCATGGTGACCGCGAGATAGAACGCGTAGAGCGCCGCGCTGACGAGCGAGCGCTCCGTGCAGAACAGCAGGCCGCCCAAAAACAGCGCACGCAGCGCAAACAGCGGCCAGATCAGCCGAGCAGTGCGCAGGCGCGGGTGCGTTTCAGCCAGGGAGGCCAGCAGCGGCCCCAGCAGCGCGCCGAGAATATTGCCGACCGCCATCACCAGTCCCAGCTCGGTATTGGTAAACCCCAGCGCCTTCAGATGGACTGCGGCAAAGGAGAGTGTGATACACACGCTCATCCAGAAAGACGCCTGTCCCAGTCCAAACGGCAGCGTCAGAGAACGGGTTTTGCTCATGATTTCATCTCCCAATCATCGGATGGAACGATCCTATCACATCCCGCCGGTGATGATTTCCATGAAGGCCGCGTCCTCGGTCCAGTCGTGGCCGCCGCGCGGACAGCCGGTCATCTCGGCCCCGCAGTCTGGACAGAGGTCCGCCGGCCGGGCAACCTTGCACCCGCAGGCGGAGCACTCGTAATCGTCCTTCTCAAAGAGGTGCGTGTTTTTGATCCAGTGGGCGTTATTCATGGATGTCCTCCAGTTCCTGCGACGCTTAGGCCGTGTCATCGAGCCGCGCATCGCGGCAGGGACAAGACCCATCTTTTCTATTTCTTTTGTATTCTATTTGCCTTGATTCGTTCCCAATCTTGTTTTTGAACTGCAATCTCTTTGCTTGATAGATTTGACCCGTCTTCGGCTTTCTTCCCGCGGTTGCGGTTCATGGTCCCGATGGTGCCACAGTGGGCGACGGCATATACACTGGCGGGCTTGCCGGAGGACAAGCTGACCGTTCGTCGATTCTCCCCGCTGTCCAGGAATCGGTTGAATCCCCGGATTCGCTCCATCTTTCCGGTCAGCGCAAACATCACGCCCTCAAAGGTGTTCTTTCCCAGACAGATGATCGTTTCCGGCTCAACAATCTCCGCCAGACGTTTGAAATACGGGGCATCATCCCGGAGCCATTTCTGCCGGAATGATCCGCTGGTTCCGTGATTCCGATAGCCCAGGACGAAATTGGTGAAGAACAGATCCGGCTGTTTCTTGTGAATATCATAGCCGAGGATCTGAAACAGTACTGCAAGGTTGTTGTCCGTTGTCCAAATCGATGCGCCATCGAAATCCGGGAAAAACGCTTCCCCGGTGCCTTCGTTGACCTGGCGAATTCTTTGCATCGTCGATAATGACGATTCATCGCAGGGACAACCCCAATCCTGCCCAACCAGCATGATCTTGGCATCCAGGCTGTTCTGCCAATAGGACCAGAGGTTGATCTCCAGCTTGCAGTATTCACACCACCGCAGTTTTACGGGATCGGCGCATTGTTCTCCCTGTCTGGCGAAATAGCTTTGCCGCACATCGGCAATCAGTTGTTTATATCGGTCTTGCTTTGTCATTTTTGAAAATCCCATTTCTGTTTTCTCCATGGCGAACACTCATCCCGTACCGTTGACTGATCTTAAAACTTACATTTCTTTTCAGTTTCCATTATACATGAATCAACTCGGAATTCAACAATTATTATTCGTGACATCACCAACGAAGCCTTGATGATGAATATCTGTCCTATGAAGAAACGGGGCTTTCTGTAGTATGATGAAGCGCAGAAAGATGCAGCCGGGGTGTGCAATACGCGCACCCCGGCTGCTGCTTTTTTCACGATCCTTTAAACGAGGAAGAAGGGACCCAAACGAGGATCCCCTGATCCGGTCAGATAAACAGATTGACGTCTGATTCTTCCGCATCGCCGAGGTAGGTTCCCACGCCGCCGATCTCGACGCCGTCGATCAGCTCCTCCGGGCGAATGCCCATCACGTCCATACTCATGGAGCAGGCGATGATCTTGACCCCGTTTTCCATGGCCTTCTTCATCATGTCCTGCACGGAGTCGATGTTCTTGTCCTTCATGATCTTCTTCATGAAGGCTGCGCCCAGGCCGCCCATGTTCATGCGGGAAAGGCCGGTTTTGGCAGCGCCGCGGGGCAGCATGGCTCCGAACATCTTTTCAATGGGATTCTTCTGCACGCTGCTCTTTTCCGGCTTCCGCAGGGCCGTGAGCCCCCAGAAGGTAAAGAACATGGTCACCGGGCGGCCCATGGCAAGGGCGCCGTTGGCAATCACAAAGCTCGCCAGGATCTTGTCCATCTCCCCGTCAAAGACGATGATGGTTTTTCCCTTCGGGCGCGCCTCCGCCGTTTGGGTCGGCGCGGGGACTCCGCCCCGGCGAATGGTCGCCACAAACTCCCCGTTTCGTTCCGCATTGGACACCAGCGTGTTGCCGGTTCTGCGGCACCACGCGTCTACGTCTCTGGCAAAGCCGGGATCGGAGGCAGTCACCTCCAGCAGCTCCCCGGGCGCAAGGTCCTTCATCGAACGGAATACCTCCATGATGGGGCCGGGGCATTGCATACCGCTGCAATCTAACCGTACTGTTTTCATCCGGTCTCCTCCTTTCGCCGCCTTGGGCGCCGGGCCGGGAGCGGGCGTCTGGAGAGGCTTTGGATCTGCCTGCTCCTTTCCGGGGTGGGTGGCGCCGTAGAAACGCGCGCCGCCGGGATAGACCTTGACCCGGGGGAAGTCGTTCTGGGAGAGGATCCGCGCGGCATTGTAGGCGCGAACGCCGACGGCGCAGAATACAATGTGTTCCCGTCCCTTGTCCAGCTCCGCAAGCCGGTCCCTCAACTGCCCCAGGGGGATATTGACCGCGCCGGGAATCGCAAAGGCTTCCGTTTCCGCCTTCTCCCGCACGTCCAGGAGCACCGCATCCCGATTGGTATCCGGCTCCCGCCAGTCGGCAAAGGCGACCATTCCCGTCATCATGTTTTCCGCCACGAAGCCCGCCATGTTGACCGGGTCCTTTGCGGAGGAATAGGGCGGGGCGTAGGCCAGCTCCAGCTCCTTCAAGGCGGATACGGGAGCCCCCAGCCGCAGGGCCGTGCCGATGGTGTCGATGCGCTTGTCCACTCCGTCGCGTCCCACGATCTGGGCGCCGAGAATCCGCCCGTCCGCCGGGGCAAAGAGCAGCTTCAGCGTCATGGGCGCGGCTCCGGGATAGTAGCCCGCATGGGAATTCTGCGTGATAATCAGCGTTTCGTAGTCCTTGCCTTTTTCCAGCCCCCGGCGGATCAGCGTTTTCTCGTTCGATCCGGTGGAGGCGGCGGTGAGATCAAAGACCTTCGCCACAGAGGAACCCTGCGTTCCCCGATAGACCGAATCCCGGCCCGCAAGATTGTCCGCCGCGATGCGTCCCTGCTTGTTTGCAGGGCCGGCAAGGGGCACCATGGTCCCCTCGCCGGAGACCAGATCCCGGACCTGGATCACGTCACCCACGGCGTAGACGGAGGGGTCTTCCGTCCGCAGATGCTCGTCCACCAGGATGCCGCCCCGGTCGCTCAGCGGCAGCCCGGCCTCCCTGGCAAGCCGGCTGTTGGGCCGGACGCCGATGGAGAGTATGACCAGCTCCGCCTGAAGCGCCTTACCGCTGTTGAGCCGGATCGTGACCCGGCTGCCGTCGTCCTCAAAGGCCGCCACGCCGTCGGAAAGGTGCAGATGGACGCCGTTCTTTCGGATGTTTTCATGGAGCAGTTGAGCCATCTCCGGGTCCAGCGGGGCCATGACCTGATCCATGGCCTCGATCAGAGAGACCTCCAGCCCGGCATGCGCCAGGTTTTCCGCCATTTCAAGGCCGATGAATCCGCCGCCGATCACCGCGGCCCTTGTGAGCTTCCCGCTCTGCACCAGCGCCCGGATGGCGTCTGTGTCCGGGACGGTCCAGAGCGTGCGGATCCGCTCCGAGTCGATCCCCGGAATCTTCGGGCGCAGGGGAGAGGAGCCGGTGGCGATCACCAGATCGTCGTAGGACTCCTCGTATTCTCTGCCGGTCTCCAGTTCCCGGATCGTTACGGTTTTTGTTTCCCGATGGATGGCCACCGCCTCGTGGCGAACCCGCACGTCCACCCGGAAGCGCTGTGTCATCAGCTCCGGCGTCATCAAAAGCAGGGAATTCCGGTTTCGGATCACGTTTCCCACGTGATAGGGCAGCCCGCAGTTGGCATAGGAAATATAGGGCCCGCGCTCAAGAAGCACGATCTCCCGTTCTCCGTCCAGCCTGCGCAGCCGAGCCGCGCAGCTTGCTCCGCCTGCGACGCCGCCAATGATCATGGTTTTGCGTTTTTCGTTGCTCATATCAGTTCCCCCGTCAATCTGTTTTGTTGGTCGTTCCGATTGGCGCGTTGGAGCCGCGCCGACTCTGCCGTTTTCATGATAGCATATTCTTCCCGCGAAATAAACTCCATATTTACACGCCGGAGGATTTTTGAAAGGTGAAAAATCCCGGTCTGATTTCCGAAAAGAAATCAGACCGGGATTCGCACCGCTCGGCGTTTTTTGTAGAGAACAAGCTCCGGGTCGGTGCCCTCGGCCCCGTAGCTGCAGATCAGGATGAAATCCGGATTGGCCAGGACGCCGAAGCATCTGCCGGGGCCCAGCTCAGAGGGAAGCTGGTTGCCCAGATAGGTCGTCCGGTCGTCTAGAAACTTTGCCTTCATCCCGCCGGGGAGCGGGTACTCCAGATTGACGTAGGCCCCGACCAGGGCGTTCAGCTTTTCCAACTTCGGCATGCCCTGGATTTGGAGCGCGTTGATCTCCTCAATCAACTGCCGCTTCAGGGTCTCGAACTGCCCGTCGTCTCCCAACTGCGCCTGCCGTTTCCAGTAATCCAGAGAAGGCAGCGTCTGCTTCATGTATGCGCGGGCCTGTTCCTCGGTGAAGCCCTGCTGCACCATGTGCGGAAGGCACACGCGGATCAGATCGTCCATATCGCTGTAGGTGTAGGTCCCGTCGGCATAGCACCACTGGCAATAGTCCTCATTGAGGGAGCCGTCCCGGTTCCTGCCCAGGATCTCGTCCTCCATGGGCATCCCGCAGCACTGGCAGATCAGCGGATGGGGCGATCCCAGCAGGGTATTGATGGATACCTGAAATACCTTTGACAGCAGCTTCAGGGCTTCGGTGTTCGGAACCGTTTCCCCGTTCTCCCAGCGGGAAACCGCCTGCCGGGTGACGAAGATCCTTTCCGCCAGCTCGTCCTGGGATAAACCGCTCCGGGTTCTGAGGGTATACAAAACGTCCTTTGTGTCCATACCAGCACCTCCTGAATCGATTATACTGCCGACTCCGCCCAAAAGCAAGCAACGCGCTGTTGCGCTTCCCGTTCAGTTCTTTTTCAGCGGCACCCGGATGTGACGGTCATTTTCTCCGCTGCACGACGTGCGACGAAAATGGGCTTGCGCCGCGCGTCGAATGTCATCGTTGCTGTCATACAACTGCTCCTCCCAAAGCTCCGGGGTCATCATGCGGCAACGCCCCATAAGCCGGGCAGCCGTTTCCCGGCAGCAGGAACACAGCGTCGTTTCATATACCAGAGGCAGCAGAGATTTCGGAGGTGATTCCACACCGGAATCCTTTCCGAACAAGTCGAAGATTGCCCGGTGATGCCAATGCCAGTTGGATTTGCAGGCGTAGTCCACTCGATAGGCTTGCAGCAGGGCGTATAACCGGGCTTCATCCTCCGGGAGATAATTCTTGATCGCAATCGGCAGAGCATTGTCGGGGTCTCCGGCAAGGAGCTCCCAGGCAAAGTCCCGGACCGCCGGGTGGCGGATCTCAGACAATGCCTCCAGCGCAGCGGACCGAAGCGCAGGGTGCGCAGAACGAGCGTCGGTAATCACCGGCGTCGGCTCCAGAGGATAAGGACAAATCACAAACGCCTCCAGGGCTGCGGCTCGGGCCTCCGGGTCTTCCGCTGCAAGATAAATCTCAGCATACTTCGGCGCAAGCTCCGGGGCGCTTCGTTTGAGGTAACCGGATAAGCGTCGCCCGCTCTCCGGAATCGGTGTCACGCGTGGAGTATTCTTCCACCCATCCATGGTGCGCTGATGCTCGTCGATTGCGGCAAGATAGGCGGACAATTCGGCGGACTGATCAGCGGCTTTCCGCAGCCGCTGATGGAAGCGCTTCGGTCTGCTGTCGTACAGCCATTCAAAGTCCCACCCGTCATACAGACGGCTTTTCAGAAACAGATCGCCAACATCCTCGGCAATCCCGGAATAGTTCTCTTCCTTCCAGCTCAATGCGACACAGAGAGATTCAAAGCAGTCAATTGTGTTTCGCATTCTGCGGCTCGCCCGTCGAAAGCTGTGCAGCGCCGCAAGCAGCTCCCTGTATTTTTCCCAGAGCGCATTTTCTGCCGCCACGTCGCCGTCCTCGGCAAAATAGGCGAGCAGCTCCGAAAAATGCGCGTAATCCCAACCGCCGTCGGGCTGTTTCCTTTGAAACCGGTCGATCACGTGGTCCCGGAACGCTGCACGGTCGGAATAGCACAAAATCAGCTGATAGTCATACCAGGCCCGCGTTCCCTCGCATTGCGTGTCAAAGGCAAGGTTCCTCCCGCAGGCCCAAAGCACCAGGTCCCGATACCGATCCGGGTCGTTTCTGACTGCGAGATAGCCTCTGCCCAGGCCGCGCTGAATCGCCTGTTTTACTTCATTCTTCGTCATAAGCCAAGCCCTCCGGCAGAGCATCCTTGAGCACTTTATAAAGTCGGCGTTTTTTTTGATGATTACTTCTTTTTGCCGGTGAACCGGTCGCTGGATTTGAAGTTGTAGATGGGGCGGATTTGCTTCTCGATGCGGAGGCTTCGATTTCATCCGTATAAACGATTGCGTTGGCGTAAGCGCCGTTGATCTCAATCATTTGAACTCCTTATCGTTTCTTTGAAGCAGTAATTTTGCGGCCAGCTCCTCCGCCAGCTTCAAGTAATAGCCGTATCTCTCGTCGGAGCGATTGTCATACCGGTTGCCCAGCATGACCCACTCGCAATACTCATAGAACAGGAAATAGTCCAGCGTGCGCCGGTATTCCGCGTAGGGAATGCCGTGCTTTTTGATCAGCCCGTCATAATAGTACTGGATCGCGAAATTCCGATCCTCCCGGGTCATGTAGAAAAACGCGCCTTCCTCCTCGCGTCCGTGGGCAATCAGCCGGGCGAAGGAGGTGGGATAGGGCAGGAGCCCGCCGTACTCCCAATCGATCAGCACCGCCCGTTCCCCGATCAGCAGGTTAAAGGGCAGCAGATCATCGTGGCAGAGGGTGCGCGGCGTCGTTTGATAGATCCGCACAAACGCCGCGTAGACCTCCTCCAGGCGCTTCGACCCGAGATACCGCCCCCGGTTTTCGACGCCCACCAGGGACTGTTCCAGCGTGAGCGCGGAAGCATACAGCGCCTCCCGCTGCCAGAATTCCTCCTGCATTTCGATCAGCGCGTCAAGGGCCTTTCTGAGCTTTTCCCGCTCGCAGCGGCGAAGATCCTCCCCCGGACAGTATTCCATCAGGAAATACGCCGCGCCGCCAAAGGCGCAGGAACCGTAAAACGCGGGCGCATAGGGCTTTTTGTCCCGGAAGAAGCAGCGGTAGGTTTCCAGCTCAAAGGCCTTTGCACGCTTCAGAACATAGCTCCCGCTTCCGGCGTCGATGCGCCAGACCGCGTATGCGCCGCCGTCCTCCTCCACGGTAAACGCGTGGATTGCTTCGTCCGTGATCCCCGGAAGCCCGAGCTTTGCGAGGATCTCTGGAAGCTCCCCCGTTGTCGGAATTTTCTCCGATTGCGCAGGCGTAAGATTTTCAGTTTCTTGGATCATATTCCCGATATCTCCCGTTTGATCTACATCTCCATGCTGTGCAGATACGGTCCCGGTGGGATGTGGATTCCAGCCGCGGCCTCTTATTCGATCAACCCATATTGCCTGTACAGCGCCAGCATCTGCTGATACAGCAGGCGGTTGCCCATGTACTGCCGATAGGTGGCCGTTTTGTCCTTGCCCTGCAGCTTCAGCTCGTCCATTTTCTGCTGTTCATATTCCGCCCGCTGCCGCAGCTCCCGCAGCATGGTCTCAAAGGCTTCCAAGCGATCCATTTTTCAGCATGCCTCCATGTGAACGATCCGGTTTTGTCTGTCAGATCTCCCGGTCGGTGATAGGTTCGATCTGTAGACTTATGATTCTGATTTGTTCTGTTCGTTTTATGCCAGCTCCGCGTCCATGTTGTCCAGAAAGGCCTCGAAGGAATCAGAAATCGTATAGTAGGTATCATCGTCCGTGTTGCTGCTGTCGATCTGGCACCAAATCCGCTTTTCCGGGTTCCAGGCCCAGAGCTGACCGCTCATGTCAGAGCCCAGGACCACGTACCCCGGCCACCAATTGGAGACCTCATACTCGTCGTTGACCGCTTGCAGCTCCTCCAGCCGGTAGAAGCAGCCGTAGTTGTTCTCGCCCAGCGGCCCTTCGCCGCCGTTGTGCCGCCGCATAAAAGCCAGATAGTCCTCCGGCAGCGGCAGTCCATTGACTTCCGTGATGATTTCCTCCGGCGCTTCGTTGAACTCGAATTCCCGGAACATTTCTTCCATTTGCATATTTTCCGTCTCCTTTACGATTGCTTTCCGGTGATGAAATCCAGAAACAAGGCCTCGTCCAATGTTGCCGCGCCGCCGATGCAGAGGGAGAGTTCCCGGGTGGTCGGATAGATTGCCGCGGCCGGCAGACCGTAGGCTGGCGCCAGCTGCAGGGTCCGCAAGTCCGGGCTGTATAGCAGGGAGAAGATTTTGAAGTGGGCGTCAGTGTAGCCGATGCCATTCTTCTCCATACTGATGCTGCTGGTCATCCTGCCTCACACCGCTTGCGGAGCTCCACGTCCAAGCCCAGCAAATTAGCCAAATAAAGGGCCTTCCCGATTTCTGCCGTCTCTTTCCCGTTTTCCAGGTCGGAAAGAAAGCTGACGCTGAAGCCGGTGAACTCCGCCAGCGCAGCCTGCGTCAGCCCCCGCTCCTTCCGCCGCGCCCGGATCGCCGCGCCGAACTCCTTTGCCGTGGATACGATCATAGCTCCTGCCTCCGCTTTTGATTCATTTTTTGGATGATGAAGTCACGCTTTTCCCGCTCTGCGCCGAAGACTGCAATCTGCACAGAATAAAACTTGACTTCGCCGAACGGCTCATAATCTTTCTTTGATTATAAACCAAGCCGTACGGCGAAGTCAAGCAGTTTTTCGATCACGTCGTATTAACGCGATCCCTCTTTTGGTACGCCCTGGGAGAATCGAACTCCCGACCCACAGATTAAAAGTCTGCTGCTCTGCCTGCTGAGCTAAGAGCGTATATGGTTCCCCAGCGGACCGCAGTTCGATGGGAAGAAGGAGGAAGGAGCCTGCGGATATGCAGTTTTCGCGGCTCTAACGCAAACCGCGGAAACGGAATGCAGCAGGCTTCTTCCGGCGTGGTGACCCCTGCGGGACTTGAACCCGGCATTGCCGCCGTGAAAGGGCGGTGTCCTGTCCGTTTAGACGAAAGGGCCATGTCAGCTCCGTAAGGGAGCTGTTTTTTATGCGATCACACGGATCTGAAACGTGTCCTTGCATACGATGATGTCGTTGATTGTGACGCCGAAGACGGCGGCCAGGACGATCATGTTGTCGATCGTCGGCAGGGCCTGCCCTCGCTGCCACTTGTAAATGGCCTGCGGATTGCTGAAGCCAAAGATGTCCTGGAGATCCCGCACAGTCAGTCCGGCCTGCTTCCGCAGGCGGATGATGTTCCTTCCGGTTGCGGTCATATCAATGACCGGCCATACGTTCATTTTGCTCTTGCTCCTTTCCGGTCGCGTGGCCGGAGGAGTCCGGCTTACACGGCCTGTTTGATCAGTTGGTCTCTTGGCTGCTCATAGAAGAAGCCGTCTGATTTTTCGTGACTTTTTTCCATGTTTTGTCCTCCGGTGCATAGAATAAGGCCGCCTGCCTCATACAAGACAAGCGGCCTGAAAGCTCCCGTTCTTCCTATTCCGGGCGCGTCAAATGCTTCGGTTCTGTCTTATATGGGCGTGCCAAAGGACCGTGCGGCTCATAATCAAAGCTGCACAGGGAAAGCTCCAAGTATTCTTTTTTCCATGAGTTCTGAATACGGATCATTTCTCTTTTGTCCTTTCCGGGCGGTCGCCCTGTTTTTCTTTCCGGGTCTACTATAGCACGTTTTTTTCCCGCTGTAAAGTAACCAGTAGTTTAATTCTCGGTTTTTCCATTAGAGTCACCACATCCGTGTCATGTATTTCAGCGGAACCTCTTTCGTCAGCCAAACGCCGTTGACGGAACGGTAGAAGGTGTAGCCGTCAGCTGCCATCTTGCCGGCATGTACCTGATAGATTCTCGGTTTTCCGTGTCTTGCGCCGACCTTGAAGGCGGTTTCGTGATCGCCGGAGAGGTGGACGTAGAGACGAGTCTTCGGGATCAGCCCCTGTGCCTCAATGGAATCCACGTACTTCTCGCCGGTGCCGTGATACAGAAGCTCCGGCGGCGTCACAGCCTCCAGCTCCACGTCCACCGGGACGGAATGGCCTTGGTTTGCCCGGATCTTCGTCTTGTCGGCGTTGAAGGAGTAGCGCTGCTTCTCATCGGTGCGGACGATTTCCTCCAATCCAGCCAGATCCAGCGGTCTGGTCCGGTTGACACCGGCAATCAGCTCGTCCACCCTAGCCCAGCCGTGCTCATCCAGCGTGATCCCGATGACCTCCGGTTTGTGCCGTAGGATCAGGGAAATGAATTTGCTGGTGCCGGTATTGTTGCCTTTCATTCTGCAAGGTCCTCCATTGGGAGATAGTCTGTCAGCGGGACAATCTTTTCATAGAGCAAGGTGAATTGCTCCCCTACGTCTCTGTTTTCGTGGTAGTGCCCGAAGAACCAGTGTCGGAAGCTGCAACGCTCCCGGACCTGATCCAGGTAATCGGTAAGGGCGTCCTTTTGAAATAAACCGCCGCTGAGAATGTCCTGAACTGAACTCGGTGCACAGTGCGACAAAACTACGTCAACCCGGTTACCGACGGCATCGGGGTTCTTCAGCCCTTCTGCGTATTCTTCGTCGGAGGGAAGCTCCTCCTTCCACCAGGACAGGTGGTTGATGCGATACAGGGCTCTGGCCCGGTCCAGTCTGCGCCGTTTTTCGTAGAAGTCCGGATCATCCAACTCCAGAATCCCGGAGCTGATATCGTGAGACGAGGCCCCGCCCATCACGAAAAAGCGCAGACCGTCGATGACAAAGACCTGCCCGCGCATCAGATGGATCACGTTGGGCCGGATATACTGCGCCTTGCCGCCGTGCCACTGCTCAACCGGGTAAGTCGCCAGCAGGTCGTAATTCTCATGGTTTCCGTCCAAGAAGAGGGTGGTCCAGGGTTTGGATGCCAGCCAGTCCAACCAGTACTTCTGGTAGGAGGACTCGTCCCAGACGCCGCCGAAATCGCCGCAGATGACCACATAGTCGTTGTCCGTGGCGTCGAAGGACTTCTTCGAAAAACGGTTGAATTCCGCGTGGGTGTCGCCGGTAATGTAGATCATGTGCGCCCCTTCCTTCCGCTTGCTCGGTTTTCCGGCATCATTATACCATACAGGGGTCTGTCTGACAAGGTTGTATCTCTTTGTCAGCCAAATGCCGCTTCAGTTCTCCTCCTCGGTATTTTTGAGGATACCCTCAACCAGATTCGCGTACTCGTCACGCAGGGGGAGCTCATAGTCCTCCATGAGTCTGCGGCGCAGGGCGGTAGTCTGCCGGCCGGTGATCGGGTTGTAGCCCGTCTTCTCCTCGGTTATCCAGTACAGACCGATCCCGCGCTTCTGCCAGGCGGGGAGCTTGTCGAAGTTGATTCCGTTCTGGAACAGCAGCTCGTTCTTTTACGCCGTGGATTGTCCGTCGAGCTGCGCGGCAGCAGCTTGCCCGGAGACGCCCTGCTTTCGAAGCAGCCAGCAGCAGTGGGCGTTCAAGGCGTTGCGGTGGGCATCCTCCTGCTGCCGGAGGAAACAAAGGATTCGCTTCTGCTTTGGAGATCTGTCCTATGGACAAACGCGGCTTCCTGTAGTATGATAAAAGGCAGAAAGACGTGCCCATACCTATGAAGCAAAGGAGCGATTCTATGTGGACCTGTCCGAACTGCGGGCGAGCCTTCCGCAGCGTAAACCAACAGCACGACTGCGGGAAGGCCCCGGAAACCATTGACGAGTATATCAACGCCCAGGACGAAGCCGTCCGGGGACAGCTGCAGCTTGTCCGGGAGGCCATCCGGGCAGAGCTGCCGGAAGCGAAGGAGAAGATCTCCTGGTCCATGCCGACCTACTGGCAGGGCCGCAACATCCTCCATTTCGCGGCGGCAAAAAAGCACATCGGCCTGTACCCCGGTCCGGAGGCGGTGGCCCATTTTGCGGACAGGCTGGCCGAGGGCGGGTACAGGTACAGCAAGGGCACGATCCAGATCCCATACTCCGACGAGCTGCCGCTGGCGCTGATTGCGGAGATCGCGGCCTGGTGCCGGGATACCGGAAACCACGCCTGAGCGAGGAGGGAGGAAGGTCATGCGATTTGAATACGACGCGATCCTGCGTGAGATCCCGGAGAACGGCGGGGCCTATGTGGCCTTCCCCTGGGATATCCGGGCAGTGTTCGGCAGGGGCCGGGTCAAGGTCCACGCCGAATTTGACGGCGTCGGCTACGACGGCAGCATTGTGAACATGGGGATCAAAAAACCGGACGGCTCGGTCTGTTATATCATCGGCGTCACGAAAGCCATCCGCGCGGCTCTGGGCAAGCACGACGGCGACGCGATCCACGTGGTCATCGAGCCGCGGTCGTAACGGAAACGGAGCGTGGAACCATGACAATGGACGAGCTGTTTTTCTTTGACGGGAAGCCGGAGGAGCTGGCACTGTACGAGACGCTGCTGAATCGGCTTGCGGAGCTCGGAGCGTTTTCGGCGGTTGTCCATAAGACGCAGATCTCCCTGAAGAACCGGCGGGTCTTCGCCTGCGTATCGATCTTCCGGGTATTGCCGAAACGGCTGCTGCCTACCCATTATATTGTACTGACCCTGGGGCTGCCGGATCCGCTGAACGCTCTGCGCATCGCCGTGAAAACCGAAGCCCAGCCCGGGCGCTGGACCCATCATTTCGTTCTGGCCAGTGCGTCGGAGCTGGACGCCGAGCTGCTGGAATGGATCAGGCAGGCCTATGAATTCGGAAACAGACTCCAATGAAGCTGTGAGGTTTGGTACATGCAGATTCAGAAATACTTCCAGTGCATAACCGGGCACTCCGAGCATTCTTTTGACCTTCTGTGATCATCCATCATCCGTTGTGTCCCAAAAACCGGGCACCAACTGTCATTTGAATTCTTTTGTGGCTAAAGATTGCTATTTCAACAAGAAAACCCGCATCGTTACATTTCGTAACGCTGCGGATTTTCTTTTGCTTCTCAATAGTAGTAAAGAAGTGTCTTTTGACGAGATTCACCGGGCATTCCAATTTCAGAAGTAGAACAGCTCTTCAAACTTCTTATCCAGAGCGATGCAGAGAATCAGCGCCAACTTGGCGGTAGGGTTGAACTGCCCGGTTTCGATGGAACTGATGGTATTTCTGGAAACGCCGACCATCTTTGCCAATTCCGACTGTGACAGTCCTTTCTCTTTCCTGACTTCCGCGAGATTGTTATGTAGAATCAGTTCGTCTTCCATATCAGATTACCCCAATCAACTGGAGAATCCACACAACCAGCATCGATAATGCCAGAACACCCCAGATGATCGCAGCGACCAGTTCATGGCGCCGCCGAAGCCTGAGGTATTTAACCGTGAAAATGACGAACGGCATTGAAAACAGAGCAAAATCAGCTCCTCTGTTTACATAGTGAAGTACGAATCCGTTTACGGTATCTACAAGAATTAACAGAATGACGCCGATTATATAAGCCAACCACGCCCCGTTTTTTCTTGCCTCCTGTTCAGGGAGATCCTTTTCTTTTCCATCTCTCTGGGCTTTTGCAAGTATTTCTTCTTTTTTCATGAAAACTGCCTCCTTTTATTTGCAAAGTTTTCTTTGCACAATGGCATTATAGCATTGACAAGTTTACTTGTCAATAGTTTTTGCAAAGTTTTCTTGACATTTTTTTATTTGAAAAAGAAAAGCAGTTCAAATACGAAAGGTAATCGCTTTTGATGCTGTGAAAAAAGGATTGCTATCTTGTTAAAATAGCAATCCTTTTCTGTGAAAGAGCGCCAAAATGATACGCAACACATAGAAAAAGCGCCGAAATGATACACGCGCTTCAGTTCGACAAACCGGAATTTGCCCAAATCATTCTTTCCTGACATAGATCAGAAGGAAGTTCAGAATATCATACAGCCCTCTGTCTAAAAACGACTTATCCCGTTCGCCGTATTCATGTCCCGATTCAAACCACTCCTGCCAGGCGATATCGCAGCAATCCGCTTCCTTTACTTCAACGCTGCACCGGCCGCTGCACTCGTCCTTCAGCAACTTCTCCCACCAGGAAGCGGTCTTGAAAAGCTCTGAATCATCCCCTTCTGCCCATGTCTCAAAAAGCTGTTTCAGCTCGCCTTGCAGCTGTTCCTTGAGTCCGGGAACCGCGATCATCACAGAACCGCCCTTTTTCACATACGGCAATATCTTGTCGGTGAATACGCCTTCTTTGCATCCAAAGTAATGATAGGCGTCCACGCTGATGATGGCGTCAAAATACTCCTGCGCGAAGGGCATATCCATGGCGTCCCCGTGAATCGGTATGATCTTGTCCTCCAGGCCGTTGTCCCGTATTCTCCGGTAGTTTTCCGTCGCCGGGATCCAAAGATCGAATGCGTATACATGCTCTGCGTCCGTTTCATTGGCAATGAACAGCGAAGTCAACGCATACCCGCATCCGAGATCCAGCGTCCGGTGAAAGCAAACGCCTTCTGGCCTTCTTCGGATCAGTTCATCCAGCAGTCTGAACGAGTTCGGTCCCATCAGATATTCCTTTGTGAAAT
>JAEEGJ010014369.1_pt1 | contig 18821 bp, 23 predicted proteins | sample 8958761 | NCBI WGS metagenome assembly JAEEGJ01 (sample SAMN16246546, study PRJNA631951) | gut metagenome | biome: gut microbiome; feature: rumen; material: RS-attached | host: Bos | place: Iran: Karaj | collected 2018-10
CAAAACGACCCCTTTGCGTCAGAAATCTATCGTAATAAGTTCTTTTATTCCTTGCACAACTTAACTGAGTCAATGGCCATAAGCAGAGCCACCACAAACATCATGGGCATGATAAGCAGCTGTACGGGATTGAAACCTTCTATCAGCTCACTCATGTGGAGTAGGGTGAACAGAGCCATAAAGCAGGCCAGGACAGCATTGATAACCTTAGCAGTCTTGCCACTGCCATATACAGTAAGCAGTATTCCCACGGTGGGAACCAGATAGGTGAGACAGGACATGAAAGCCATCATGCCCACCGGAGCAGGACCTTGCCCTGCAGCGATGCTGTCGCCCCAGAAAGCGGGCAGTGCATCGGCCAATGAATGACTAAGGAATCCAAGGATAGTAAGTGCCCAGAACAGCACAATTCTGTTTTTCTTTTCCATACTAATAAATCATTTTTGAATCGTGCCGCAAAGGTATTCCGCCCTCACGGGCGCTACAATCCCCAAAAGTGATTAAACGGTGTCTCTCGGATCAGTACAAATACCTATATTTGGCTTCGTTAAACCAACATACGCCTCAATATGGGTTATAAAGAAGAAGCTATAGAATGCGTCAAGGATTGTGTCCTCCCGTTACATAAACAGATATACTCCAAGTATAACGGTGATTTTGACAAGATATATTCCGAAGGATACAACAGCCGTTCCTATCAGGGCAGGGTCATCACGCCCGGCCTGGAATATGAACTCAGTTATCTGGAATGTTCATGCCCCAAGGTAAAGTGTGGACTCCGCACCAATCCCCAGCAGTGCGAGTGCTCCCGCCAGAGTATTCTCTATATTCTCTCCCATCTTGAGCCAGCCAGCCAGTTCCAAGTCCGGATTGTGAACACCATACTCCGAGGGGGTGAGCGCTGCACCTTTAGGATAACAAGGCATGCCGGTGTAAACAAGTGAGTGTTTACACCGGTTTTTCGTACCTTTGTATAGTAACACTAACACCATGAAACCATGCCCAAATTCCATCCTACACCCATAATCCAGGACTGCTGGTCCAGCATAGGAAACATCACCTTCTACCACCGTAACGGCCAATGCTTCTACAAGCGCAAACCCTATACCCAATATCGTGGTACTGCTGCCCAGCTTGATAGGGCCCAGGTTCATCACCGAGCCATACTTGCCTGGCAGCAGCTACCGCACTCCGTCCAGCTGCAGTGGCGAGAGTTGGCCAAGTCCGTGCCATCTCACCGGCCACCATACGATGACAACCACCACATCAGCGTCACAAAAGTATCAGTTCCCTGTGTCCAGATACTTATGCACAGCTTGCGCTATGTTGATGATATAATCTCCCATTCTCTCTATCTCTGCAATTATGTCCAGATACAGCGTGCTTACGGCGTAGTCGGTCTGGCCGGATTCTATCCTTGAATACTCCTCATCGCGAAGACGGTTCCTTAAAGAGTTGATAGCTATCTCATTCTTCAGAGCCTGGCCGGCATAATCTGTCAAGTGGGGATTGTCGTAATTCTCAAGGCAACTTATAACCGTGTCATATGCGTCTTGTAACCCTTCCAGCATCATATAGATACCTTGCTTTCGCTCTATGGAAAGCGTCCCAAAGCCTTTCAGCCTGTTTAATATTCTGCTTATGCATTCTCCGCTGTCTCCCAGGCTTTCCAGTTCTGATATTATCCTGAGTAAGGTGTTGGTAAGGGTCTGTGTGTGTTGGCTTGTCTCATTCTCCATAAGGGAGGTCAGGAATGTGGCTATCTCTTTTTCAATATCGTCGGCTATCACCTCATATTTCACCAGACGCTTCCTGGTATTCTCAAAACCATCAGTATCAATCTTATCTACGGCATCACGTATAAGCGATACCTCACGCTGTGATATTGTTGCAAAATGGATTGTTTCAAGCATGGCCTGCTGTGCACCCAGTTCAGGTGTGGCAACCGGTCCGCCGCTTATATACCGCAGTGTGTATTTGTCATCCTTGCTTTCAGGCTTACCGGCTATAAGCCCGCATACCAGTTTCTCTATCTGGGGCGTGAACCATATCAAGACCAGTGTGTTTATGGTGTTGAACAATGTGTGGAACATGGCAAGTCCTACAAGAGGGCTGAATTCTCCCATACTTGAAACAATGAATATGTCCAGCTTTACGAATGGCTTAAAGAGCACTACAGCCCAGATTACTCCAAATACATTGAATACGGTATGGGCCAGTGCCGCACGTCGGGCATCGGTCGTTCCCATGGATGCCGCTATATTAGCCGTGATGGTGGTGCCTATGTTCTCGCCCAGCACCATGGCGGCACCCATCTCAAAGGGAATCCACTCCTGGCTCAGCATGATAAGTGTTATAGCCATGGTGGCGCTAGATGACTGCAATACCAGCGTCAGCACGGTACCGGTTACAACAAACAGCAAAAGGCTGCCAAACCCGTATCCTGTCCAGTCCTTAAGGAACTCCAGGACTTGGTTATTGCCGCTCAGGTCAGGAACAGAGCTCTTTATGAGCGACAATCCCAGAAACAGCAGTGAGAAACCTATTATGAATTTTCCTATATCCTTACTCTTGTCTTTCCTGAACTGCTGCATTATGAAACCTAACAGGAACAGAGGTATGGAAAGAGCGGCTATATCAAACTTGAACCCGAACAATGATATTATCCAGGCCGTTAAGGTGGTTCCTATGTTGGCTCCCATTATCACTCCTATAGCCTGGGTGAGGGTGAGCAGTCCGGCACTTACAAAACTCACCACAAGCACCGTAGTGGCGCTCGATGATTGAATGATTGCAGTTATACCCAGGCCGGTTAATACTCCCTTGAATGGGTTTGATGTGATGTTCTTAAGCAGTGAACGTAACTTGTCTCCTGTCGCTTTCTGAATTCCGGTACTCATCTGGTTCATGCCGAACAGGAACATGGCCAGTGATCCAAGCAGTTTTAAGATCTGTGTTATCATTTTTCTTCGTGTTTAACTCGGCACAAAGAAATGTGAGCGTTGTTAAGCCGCGGTTAAGGGCCAGTTACGTTTTTGTTAAGTTATTGTTAAGAATGTAACTCCAAAGTATCAAATCCCAGTGTCATGGCATTATCGCACGTTTTCCTTACCTTTGTATAGTAACACTAACACCATGAAACTATGCCCAAATTCCATCCCACACCCATAATCCAGGACTGCTGGTCCAGCATAGGCAACATCACCTTCTACCACCGTAACGGCCAGTGCTTCTATAAGCGCAAGCCCTATACCCAATACCGAGGTACCGCAGCTCAACTGGACCAGGCTCAGGTCCATCACCGTGCCATCCTTGCCTGGCAGCAGCTCCCGCATGCAGTCCAGCTGCAGTGGCGTGAGCTCGCCAAAACCGTACCGTCCCACCGTCCGCCATGACGCAAAGGGGTCGTTTCGTTTTGCGTCATTTTGACGCATTGTTAAACGACCCCTTTGCGTCACGTCAAAAACGGTACCAAACGGAACCGTCCCCAATGGTACCAAAATAGCAAGATTTGGGTATTACCCACACAAAATCGCGGCAGTACCTTTGCGGCTGTAAAAGCAATGGTTATGATAGCGATGATAATTGGAATATGTTTTGGTTTGTGTGGTAGAGGAAAGGGGGCCAACTCCGCTCCCGAAAGTGAGATTGAACAATAACAGGAAGAGTCTGCATTGCAGGCTCTTCTTTTTTTTATTAAGGAATTAATCTTTTTATACAATGAGAATAGAAACAATCAATGAAAAGTTCGGGGTCATGATCCGCGGACTGCTTAAGAGGCGCTGGTTTGCATTAGGCGCATTTGTCCTGATCCTGTTTGTGGGAATGGTGGGAATGAAGAGAATGGTTAAGGAGACATCGTTCGATGCCTATTTCATCGAGGGTGATCCCATGCTGGTAAAGACCGATGAGTTCAAGGCTCATTTCGGTAATGATTATTTTGTAGGAGTACTCACTGAGTGTGACAACATCTTTACCAAGAAGAACCTTACACTGCTGCGTGAGCTGTCAAACGAGCTGCTGGACAGCGTGTCATACGCCGATAAGATTACATCGCTGACCGATATTGAGTTTATGGTGGGCGATGAGTGGGGTATGACGATTGAGCAGATTGTGCCCGATGAGATTCCCGATGACGGCACCCCTGAGATGGATGAGATCCGCCGCAAGGCATACAGCAAGCCCAATGTGGCCAGGAAACTGGTCTCCAAGGACGGCCGCATGTCATGGGTGGTGCTTAAACTGCGTGCTTTCCCCGAGGACAGCGTCTGGCACAAGGAGACCGATATTGCTCCCGATATGCAGACGGGCGAGGAGGTGGACCGCGTGCTGAACAACCCCAAATACGCATCGCTTAACCCCAAGGGTACCGGAATGCCGGTGGTAAGTTATGAGAAGATGGAGTTCATCAATGAGGAGATGAGCCGTCTGATGATGATTGCCTGCATAATCTGCCTGGTTGTGATGATAGTCATGACCAAGTCCCTGCGTGGTGTGGTATCACCATTCCTGTCGGTCATAGGCGGTATGTTCATCACATACGGAATTGCCGGATACACAGGCATGTACGTGGACTCAACCACAACGTTGATACCTGTGATACTGGGATTTGCGGTATCTATTGCATATAACATTCACATATTCTCATATTTCAACGGGCGCATGCGCATACACGGAGAGCGCCGTAAGGCCATAGAGGAGACCATCACCGAGATTGGCTGGTCTGTATGTTTCTGCGGTCTTACCACCATAGTCTCGCTGCTGTCTTTCCTGGTCATACCTATCCGTCCAATGAAATGCGTAGGCATGATTTGTTCCATGACCGTGCTGTTTGTGATGCTTACCACGCTGGTAATCACACCGGTGCTGCTGTCGTTCGGCCGTAACCGCAAACCGCGTGAGGGATTCACCGAGGACAGCGACACCACCTGGACCCGCGCAATGGTTCGTATGAGCGACTGGACCATGAACAACTCACGTATCATAGTGACCGTGTTCACAGTGATCTGTCTGGTGCTTTGCATCGGCCTCTTCAAGATAGTTCCGGCATTTGACATAGAGCAGACCATGGGTATAAAAGTTCCTTATGTTGAGAAGGTTGTAGGCGTAGGCCGGTCCGAGATGGGATCGCTGTACAGTTACGACCTTGTGATAGACTTGGCCGATGAGGACGCCGCAAAGCAGCCCGATAACCTGCGTCGTCTGGAGAGCCTGGCCAAGGTGGTGGAGGGCTATCCTCTTACCAAGCGCACCACCAGCATCCTGGATATCCTCAAGGATCTGAACCAGACACTCAATGAGGGCGATGAAGCATTCTACCGAATCCCTGATTCCGAGGAGGAGGTGGCACAGATGATGATGCTTTATGAGAATGCCGGCGGCAGCGAGGCTGAGTACTGGGTTGACTATGACTACCGCCGTCTGAGGCTGATGGTTGAGATATCGGACTTTAACTCGGCCGAGGTGGAAAAGGAACTGAACGATATCGATGTATGCGCCAAGGAGATATTCCCGGGTGCATCGGTCACCGCTGTAGGAAACCTGCCTCAGTACAATGTCATGATGCAGTATCTTGTCCGTGGTCAGATGCTGTCATTCATCATATCGGTCCTGATAATAGGAGTCATACTGATGATTGCCTTCCAGAGCGTAAAGGTTGGACTGATAGGACTTATACCTAACCTGATGCCTGCCGTATTCGTTGGCGGAATAATGGGTTGGGCTGGCATTCCTCTTGATATGATGACCGCCACTATCATCCCCATGATGCTGGGTATGGCCGTGGATGACACCATCCACTTTATCAACCACTCCAAACTGGAATATGACCGCTGCGGCAAATACCCGCTCTCCATCAACCGCACATTCAGGGTTGTGGGCGTGGCAATAGTAACAACCAGTATTATCACATCGGCAGTGTTCGGTGCATTCACCACATCGCCGTGCGCCATGAACTTCCACTTTGGCCTGCTGGCAATTGTAGGCATTGTATCGGCGTTGGCTGCTGATCTGTTCGTCACACCCATACTGGTAAAGAGATTCAAAGTATTCGGTAATGAAATCAATAATTGAAACAATGAAAGCAAAAGTTATCCTTACAGCAATAGCCGGCCTTGCATTAATGGCTCCGGTTTGTGCCCAGAACCTCTCTGGACGTGACATAATGCAAAAAGCAAAAGACCTTCCTGACGGCGATACCCGTTATGCGGAGATGGAACTGACACTCATCAAGAAAAACGGCGACAAACGTGTACGCAAGGTGACTTCATGGTCAATAGATGAGGGTAAGGACAAAAAGTCACTCATGTTCTTTACCTATCCGGGCGATGTGAGCGGCACCGGATTCCTGACCTGGGATTACGACGAGATAGGCAAGGACGATGACAAGTGGCTCTATCTGCCTGCCATGAAGAAGACACGCCGAATAAGCGGCTCATCGTCCAAGACCGATTATTTCATGGGTACGGACTTTACGTACAACGATATGGGCTCACGTAATGTCGATGAGGACGAGCACAAACTGCTGCGTGAGGAGGAGCGTGACGGACAGAAATGCTGGGTCATTGAGTCCGTACCCGTTGATAAGCATGAGATTTACAGCCGAAAGGTTACCTGGATACGTCAGGACTGCTGCGTGCCGGTATATGTGGAGTTCTATGACAAGCTGGACAAGCTGCATCGCGCGCTTACCATCAGCGGCATAAGCCAGGTTCAGGGCTTCTGGACCAAGCAGCGCATGGAGATGAAAAACGTGCAGACCGGACACAGTACAGTGATAAACGTGCTTAATCCACAATATGATCTGAAAGTTGACAAGAGTCTGTTTACCGTGGCTAAACTTGAAAAAGGACTATGAAAAGAATCCTGTTTATTTTGTTGTTTGTTCCGATTCTTGCCGTGGCGCAGGAATCGGAGCCGCTCAGCGTGGGCGTGAAAGGTTTTGTTGATACCTATCACGCCTTACGCTCCGGGGCGGACAATGACTGGATGTCATCGCGCAGCCGTGTGCGCGGCGAGCTGACAGTAAGCAAGGGTGGGGCAGGTGCGTTTGTATCGGCCAATATGGTGTACAACTCTCTGCTGAAAGAGCGTAGCGGCCTGCAGGTGCGTGAGGCTTACATGTGGTGCGGCAATGACCGTTGGGATTTGCGTGCCGGGCGCCAGATAATTACCTGGGGTGTGGCCGACGGCCTGCGTGTGACCGATATCATATCGCCCATGGATTACAGCGAGTTCCTGGCTCAGGATTATGATGATATACGTATTCCCGTGAACGGTCTGCGCCTGCGTTATATGCGTGACCGCTGGAACTTGGAGGTGGTGGCGGTGCCTGTGGCATCGTTCTTTGAACTGCCTGTTGATGATGCTAACCCGTGGTCGGTGGCTCCTCGTGATATGGGTGTGCCGGTTATCATGGAAATGGGCTCAGAGCCCGCGCGTAAGTTTGAGAATATGGAGTTCGGAGCACGCCTCAGTATGTTCCTGAGCGGAGTGGACTTTTCACTGTCCGCCCTCCGTACCTGGAACAAGATGCCTGTGTTCAGCACCACATTTGACGGCACGAATCTGGTTGCAACCGGTCAGTACCGCCGCATGACTATGTTCGGGGCCGATGCCTCCCTTCCGCTTGGCCAGTTTGTGGTGCGCGGTGAGGCCGCACAGTATCTGGATGAGGCGCAGACTCCCGCAGCCGGCAGCGATGTGCCGCGCTCGGGCTCCCTGAATGCGCTGGTGGGCGTTGACTGGTATGCCGGTAATGACTGGAACCTGTCGGCCCAGTATTCATATAAGTTCATTGAGGATTATTCGGCCCTTATGAGCGGTCATGAGCATACCCATATGGGCACGCTGCGCATCTCCAAGAGTCTGATAAACAACACTCTATCTTTGCAGACATTTGCCTATATGGACCTGTCGGACGGAGGCATTTACAACCGTTTCACTGCCGATTACGCCCTCAACGACCAGATGCACGTGATGCTGGGCTATGACCTGTTCCATGCTGACAAAGGCATGTTTAAGATGTACGCCGACAACTCGGAGTACTGGCTCAAACTCAAATACAGTTTTTAATCAATTAATATTTACAGTTATGAAACCTATTTTTAAAATTATCCTTTTGGCAATTGCATATCTTGCCACATTCTTTCTTGGTGCATCAACCGGTATCATTCATCCTGCTTGCTACGCATACGTAGGTGCACTGCTGCCGTTTATCACAGCCTTCATCTACAAGGCTATGGTCAAGCAGGTTCCGGGATTCGGCGCTGCAAGTATCATGAACGGACTGGTATTAATACTGTTCCTCATAGCAGGTGAGGCCGATACCGTATGCGTAATAGGACTGATATTACTGGCAGCTCTCTCTGAGTTCCTCAAGATCAAGTTCCAGTCAGATCCCGTAAAGAGCCTGCGCTGGGGATTCGTGCCGATGGCATTCTCATTCTTTACCTACACTGCTCACTGGTGGACCGATACCCAGGGCTCCCTGGCCGCTGCAGTAGAAGAGATGCGTCCCGGTTACGACCAACTGATGATTCCCGTCATAGACAATGTTCCTGTGCTGATTTTTGTCTATCTCATCACCATTCCCATTGCAATTCTGGCAATCAGACTGGCAACTAACAAAAAATGATACCATTGGGGTCAGGCCCCAATGGTACTATTTTCAGAGGCGGGGGGTGCGGATTATGTAGAGAATGTTATTGATTATGTAGGCCAGGGCAGCCAGTATTACAACTGATGCCAGTGCCCTGAAATCATCGCAGAACTCTACTTGAATTGATACGTTTCCCCATGTTATCCTATCATAAATTCTTATGAATAGAAACAGGCATTGCACTGATATTGACGTCATGAAAATGGCCTCTATCAGTTTTCCTACAGGTCTGATTTTGTCTGAGGCCTTCCATGCCGCAGCTATTGTCGCCAGTAAAAGAACCACAAACGCAATTGCATCGAATGTGGATATTGAGGATAAGAAGAACTTTATCATAATGCAAGTCTTTTAGATTCTTAGTTTCTACTGTTTTGTATAGCAATGACTATTCTTGAAATAAGGAATACCATCATTCCCAACGTAATAATGAATAAAGAGATTTTGAAGCCATTCATCCATACCATAGGTGATAGGGCACCGGCGTTTTTTACGTCGCTCAGGGCGGTCATTATTCTCCAAGTCCATGGAATGAAAGAGAAGGCCAGCGCAATCGATCCTATCGGCCTTACCCATTTTGGAGCTTTCCATCCGCAGAACAGTATTGCTATCAACAGAATGGTGAATACACTCAGTATCCAAGGCGGTACAATCTGGAACAATACGGTTATCGGCCCCGGACCTGTAAACTCTTCCATTACTTCTTCAATTAATTCTTCTTCCATATCGCATTTGTTTTTGGTTTGATGCAAAGATATTGTGTTTGAATAGGAACATACAATTTTGTAGGTGTCATATCCCTCTGTTTGAGTATTTGTCCGTTGTCAAATCCTGCTGAAAGGCTTAATAACCTTTTTGAGGGGGATTTGACAGCGGTTTTTTTAGCAGAGTGTTCAGGTATTCACTATCTTCGTCAGCATAAATCCTTTGTATATGAAAAGAGCCGTTATTATTGCCTATTGGGTGTTTTCTGTGATTATAGTATCACTGATAATTATGAAGCTTGTGGAGAACCTGTCTGTTTCAAGAGCATTGTTTGTGGCTACTATGTTCCTGCCAGGAGCACTTGCCGCACAATATATGATACCTAAGATATCTTTTAAAAAGAGGGCTCAGGGTATTCGTGATACCATTTATCTTGTCTTGGCTATTATTATTCTGGAATACCTGCTGCTGGTATGGACATTGTGCTTTCAGCCTTCAGGTAATTATAAGTTGATTCAAGGTGTTTCGTATAGTGTTCCATTTGATTTCCCTAAAGACACTGGAGTATTCAATCCGTTGTTTATATCGGTTATTGTATCGGTATTGGCGATAGGAGGAGCGCTGATAGACCGGTGGCTAAGTAGGAACCATCCCGAGATGGAGAGTCCCATCACGTTCTGCTCGGACCGAAAGAGGGTCTCTCTGCTCCCCAGTGAAATATTATATGTGGAATCGTGTGATGCAGAGGTGTTCGTCCATGCTTCCGATGGCCGCAAACTGCGCAACAAGACCGGAATCACCCAGTGGGAATCGGCCCTGGGCTATCCGTTTGTGCGTATTCATCGGGCCTTCTTGGTCAACTGCAACCACGTGGAATCGTACAGCCAGGACACCGTCAAGGTGGGAGAGGAGTCACTGCCCGTCTCCCGCAAATACCAGAAAGGGCTGAAAGAAATTCTTTGCTGACCCAAAAACAGTACAAAAGGGGTCTGTCCCCTTTTGTACCATTTTGTGCTGTTTTTTCAGATGCGGGGGGTGCGGATGATGTAGAGGATGCGGGAGATTGTGTAGTCAAACGTGCTCCATAATAGTATGGCACAGCATTTGGCTACGGGTGAACAGATGTATTTCCAGATGCTTTCAACTGAATAGAAATCATCTCTGGTTATTATTTCTCCCGACATCATCTTGTCCCAAGCGAAAACCAGATAGCTGCAGTCGGAATAATTAAACATCAGTTCGTCATACACCTGAAACAATGTCAGCGAGAAACACAAAAGTCCAAATACCATTGTCAACGTTCCTATAGAATGTAATTTGGCAGGACACTTTACGGCAACAAATATGATGGCTGCCAGCAGTAATACAAAAGATATTAAGGTAAACGGAGTGGTGGATTGGAATATGTATCCGATATTTGAAATAAACATAGTGCTTGCGTTTTAATTGTTTGTTAATGACTGGGTTTCCGGATGAAACTGATTACGTGTGACACAAAGTAGATTAATAGTCCGTACACTATGAACCAGTTCCAAATCTTTAATCCTCCAATCATGACAGCGGGACTTATTTCCTGGGCTCTGTTGATATCGTATAGTCCCATAAAAAAACCGAAAATATAGGATAGGGCGCAGAAGCCTAATGCGATGGAGCCGATGGGGCGGACCCAGCGGGGAGCTTTCCAAGCGCTGAGTAATATCAGCACCAGCAGAATTGTAAGAATGGCCAGATTGACTCCTGGCAGTTGTAAGATGATTTGTTGCATAGCGTTTGTTGTTAATTGTTTGACGCAAAGTTAGCGGCCGATGCAAAAACGCTCCCCATGTTTTGCCATTCAAATCCCAAATGTCGGTTTTGGAACCGATGTCAAATCCCACGTTTAGGCCCCAAATCCCAAATATCGGGCTTTTGGGCGGTGTTTTGCTGGGATTATCGGGAGTGTTTTCATATCTTCGTAAGCGATATGAGAACGCTTGTTACCATACTCTATTGGATGCTCTCAGTAGTGGTGGCAGCGCTGGTCGTTTCCAGTGCAGGCTACACATTTCAGGAGTCTATCCTTATGGGCACAATGTTCCTGCCGGGTGCGCTCGCAGCCAAATATTTATTTCCAAAGGTATCATTCAAAAAACGCAGTGAAGGTGTCCTTAATGTCATCTACATTGTTCTGGCTATCCTGGTCCTTGAATATCTGCTCATTTACGCAACAAACATATTTATCCATACTCTGCGTCTGGGAACAGATGATTATGATGTGATTCATTATAATTTGCCATCTCCGGGAATAATAGCCAATCCGGTATTCATATCGATATTGGTGTCAATCCTGGCCATAGGCGGCTCCCTGATAGACCGATGGCTCACCGTAAAGCATCCGGAGATAGAGACTCCCGTCACATTCTGCTCCATGCGCAAGAAAGTCACGCTACTTCCCAGTGAGATAGTCTATGTGGAATCATGTGACACAGAGGTCATTGTCCATGCGTCCGATGGCAGGGCCCTGCATAACCGCACCCCAATCTCCCAATGGGAGGCGTTGCTCAGCCCCGGATTCATACGCATTCATCGGGCCTTCCTTGTAAACAGCAGATACGCCAAACTGGAATCGCAGGACACAGTATCAGTGGTCGATACCAAACTCCCCGTCTCCCGCAAATACCAGAAAGGCCTGAAAGATATTCTTGGCTGAGTAAAAACAGTACAATTGGGGACAGACCCCTTTTGTACTGTTTTTGTATCTTTGGCGGAAATAATTTGAGATGGAGAGTTTTGAGACAGAGAGACTGAGGTTCAGGGAATGGAGGGAGTCCGATGCGGAGGATCTGTTCCTGTATGCATCGGACCCTGATGTGGGTGAGCGTGCCGGCTGGCCTCCGCATAAGACGGTTGAGGACAGCCTGATGGTGATTAAGAATATCTTTTCAAACGGTCATACCTGGGCGCTGGAACTCAAGGAGACCGGCCATGTGATAGGGTGTATGGGTTATTATACTCATACTGAGAGCAATATAGAGATTGGTGAGCAGGACGTTGAGGTGGGCTACTGGATAGGCAAGCCGTACTGGAACAAAGGACTTTGCACCGAGGCACTGCGCGCCATGATAGAATATTGTTTCCGCAGGAGAGGGTTCAACAACATCTGGGCCGATTACTTTGTGGATAATCCAGCATCGGGCCGCGTGATGGAGAAATGCGGGTTCCGCGATACCGGCCGCACCAACATCCTGAGCAAGTTATACCACAGCGACTCCCGTCCCGTCAAAATAATGAAACTTACGTATTAATGTGCTCTGTTCAGATCCTAGATACTTCTGCATCAACAACAAATATATCGCCGTCAGAGTCTACTAAGACATTTCGTGGGACAACATCCCAAACCTTGTATAATTGGTTTGAATAATTACCTTCTTTTGATAATTTTTCAAATCCTAGTGCAACCATATAAGTATCAATCATTATTGAAGTTGCGGGGTGAGCATTGGATACTCGAGGTTGCTTGATTATCGGCATTATTGTTCTACCTTCAAAACCGGTAAATCCCCAAAATGAATATGCAGTATCTGGAAAGATCTGATTATGCATCCATATCTTTCTTAATAGTTTTACAATACTGCCGCTGTTGAATAAGTTATTTACTTTATAGATACAGTCTTGAGCTACGTAGGTATCATTCTCATTTCCGCTAGGGCCAGGTTCACCGAGGTCTGTTACTTTTTCCATCGGAATCCAACAACCGGTTTCTTTAGCAAAAGACTCGGCAACTCTTTGTTCAGATTCTAAAGGTATTACATCCGGTTTGCCAGTTCCAGATTGTGCTTCATGTATTCGGCAAAGTCTTTCGAGTTCATCGGCGATTTTTGCGATTCGGCTATTTTCCGCATCTTGCGCTCCGTAGCCTCCTTGTGGAATTGATTGAAGAATGTCATGACTCATATTGCCTTTGTTTCAGTTACAAACATACAAAAAAGTGCTTGTAGTGCAAATTGTTTTTCATTTAGGAGATAAAAATATACTTTTGGATTGATGAATAATTATTTCGTAGAGCAGGGGAACGGATACCCGTTGATACTGTTGCATGGCAACGGTGAGGACAGCAGCTATTTTGTGCATCAGATTGCTGAGTATGGCCGCACTTATCATGTGTTTGCGGTCGATACACGAGGGCATGGCAAGAGTCCCCGCGGTAATGCGCCGTTCACTATTCGCCAGTTTGCCGATGACCTTAAGGCATTTATGGATGACCATAGTATCGAACGGGCGCATATACTGGGCTTCTCGGACGGAGCCAATATTGCAATGATATTTGCTCTCAAATACCCTGAGCGTGTAAACAGACTGGTCCTGAACGGAGGCAATCTGGATTCAAAGGGTATAAAAAGAAGCGTTCAGTGGCCAATAGAACTTGGGTATGTCATAGCCCGTAAGTTTGCGTCTAAAAGTCCGGAGGCCAGGCGTAACGCTGAGATGTTGGGCCTTATGGTCAACGATCCCAATATTGGGCCCGATGAGTTATCGGCCATAAAGGCTCCCACGCTTGTGATTGCAGGTACGGCCGATATGGTCAAAGAAAAGCATACCAGGCTGATTGCAAGCAAGATACCGAATTCTGAACTTGTCTTTATCAAGGGCAATCATTTCATTGCCAATAAACAGCCGGAAGCGTTCAACGCTGCCGTCCTTGTTTTTTTGCAAAAGTGATACAATGATGGAAACAAATATAGGTTACGACAACTGGTACATTCCAGAAAGTGCCCGTGAGGAGGGCAAGCCGATAGTTCTGTTGCTGCCCGGGCTGGGGGTGTCTTATGAGATATATCTGCCTCTGATTAAGTTGTTGGAGGATAGGTTCAGAGTGATGGCGTTCCAGGTGGATGGTTTTACTCTGGGCCGATTGACGCGGTTTGATTCTGTTGACGGGCAGGCCGGGCGCGTGATTGATTTCATCCGTTCGCAGTGTGGGGGTAGGGTTGATTGCGTTTACGGCCTGTCGCTGGGCGGAAAGATACTGTCACGTGTGCTTGAGCGTAACGAGGTGGTGATAGACCATGCAATACTTGATGCTGCACCGCTGCTGCCGCTGCCCCGTTGGCTGGAGGGACCTCTGCGCTATTACCAGAGCTTCAACGTGTGGACCTGCTATCACTGGACCGGATTCTGGCGTTTTGTGTTCCACTCGCACTACTTTGACGTGCTGCTTGACGAGTGCCGCAAGGTCTTCCCGTTTGGCGGTAGGCAATCCGTGTTGGATGGTTACAAATCGGTCTATACCAACAAGTTGGAGGCAATATACGGGGCCGATATCCACTTCTGGTACGGCACCAAAGAGTCGTTCGTGGCCAAACCGCAGGCGGAGCATCTGCTCAAGTTGTGCCCATCGGCCCATGTTGAGGTGTTCAAGGGGATGAATCACGGGCAGTTGCTGGTGGATCATCCTGATGAGGTTGCCCGCCGCATTAGGGTCGTTTCCCAATGCGGCGTTTTTAGAATCAAATTCGCGGAGTGCGAATAATATAGATAATATTGTTAATGATATAAGTCAAACAGCCAATCACAACAGATCCGGCAACCCGAGCCAGATCATAAACCATAACATGCTCAAAGTTTGACCAAGACACTTCCCGATACTCCGGAAACTCACTCCTGATTCTGTGTATTATTTCTGAAATCTCGTGACTGGGCAGACAGTATGAGGGATCCTTAACAAATACCTCAGTGAGCAGGATATTTACATCTTTAATGACACAGAAAAGAGTCATAACAACGATGATTTTTCCGATAGCACTGATCTTACCAGGCTTTTTCCAGGCCACATAGACGGTTGCCAACAACAGTAACAGATATATTGTTGTGTCAAATACTGACAGGGAAGTAAACATGATTTTTGCGGCTTCCCATATGTAATACATTTTATTCATATTCTTGATTTCTGAATGAGGACGATAATTCTGGAGAGCAGGAATATTAACAAACCGTACAAGAGGATGAAATTATTCATCTGAATAGCCGGCCAGGTGACTGTAGGGCTGATTGTTCCGAAATGTAGAAAATCCGGACAGTATGTCAGGTAAAGCCATGCGTGTGAAAGGAAAGCAAAAGCCACCGCAATGGATCCGATGGGCTTGACCCATCTGGGGGCCTTCCATCCGCAGAGCAGCACCGCTATTAATAATATGGTGAGTACGCTTAATGCTGTGGGCGGCAACTGGGGTAACAGAAATTCCAACAGGCCGGGCCTCTCAATGTCGACCATTTCTTCTATCAATTCTTCTTCCATACTTTTTTGTTTTTGAGGTTTGATGCAAAGGTATGCGGTTTGATAATGACCGTCATAATTTTTGGGGTGCTGTATCCCTCTGTTCGGCCATCGGGAGTATGTCAAATCCTTCTGTTTGCCTTCCAATCCTATTATATGAGGATTTGACAGGCCGTTTTTTGATGTGATCTGCAACAATTCACTACCTTCGTGAACGGTAATTCAACAAGCCGATACAAACTTATGAGAACAAACCTGAACGTCGCATATTGGATCCTGTCAGTGCTGGTAAGCGCATTAGTCATATCATACGTTGACCATACGTCTTTCAGCAACGCCTTTTTTGTAGGAACCATGTTCCTGCCCGGAGCCCTGGCTGCCAGATATATGCTGCCCAAAGTCTCGTTCAAGAAAAAAGGTGAGGGTATACGAAATACCGTTTACATAATTCTGGCAATTATCCTGCTGGAGTTTCTCCTGCTTATTCTGGCACATAACATATTAAGAATAGGCTATGCAATACGTCCATCACAATTTCGAGGTAGAGGATTCAATTATCCCAAAACTGGCGTAATGAATATCTGGTTCATTACACTGATGGTGTCAGTCTTTGCCATAGGAGGTTATTTGCTGGACCGATGGCTGATGAGAAAGCATCCTGAGATGGAGAGCGGCATAACATTCTGCTCTGACCGAAAAAAGGTGACGCTTCTTCTCCATGAGATAGTCTATGTAGAATCCTGTGATACAGAGGTTTTTATACATACTACCGATGGCCGTACCCTGCGTAACAAAACCGGAATATCCCAATGGGAGTCCGTATTGGGTGAGCGGTTTATACGTGTGCACAGAGCATTCCTTGTTAACTGCAAATACGTATCATCGTACAAAGGTGATACGATAAAAGTGGAAGACAAAGAACTCCCCGTCTCCCGCAAATACCAGAAGGAAGTGAAAGAACTTTTTTCTGTTTCTTAAAAAATGACGCATTGTTAAACGACCCCTTTGCGTCACTTTTACACCATCCGATTAAAAATCTGCGGTTTGATTCCCCAGGAGGGGGCAATCAGGAGGGACTTGGGAGTCTCGGAGACAAAGCGGTCGTAATAAAGGTCTTTACGTGCGGCATTGATAAAGTCGCGAACCACCTGAGCATACTCCTGAGCAGTAAATAGCTTGAATGGTTCTTTCTCATACATTCGTGCCAGCGTTGTGCCTTTTACCACTTGAAGTTGATGCAGCTTAAGTGTCTTAATAGGTAAGGCCGATACGCGCTCAGCGTGTGTCATCCAGTCCTGCTCCGTCTCGCCAGGCAAGCCCAAAATAATATGTGCTCCGGTATCTATTCCGCGCTCGTTAAGTTCATTGATACAGTCCGATGCACACTGGAACGTATGATGCCGGTTGATGAGTTGTAAGGTGCGGTCCAGCGTAGATTCAATGCCAATCTCAACGAGCAGATGCGGATGACCGGAAGGCGCCTTGCGTCCAAACCTCAGCTCAAACCAATCGGCCAAATCGGGCTTGATGCAATCGGGACGTGTGGCAATGACCAACCCCTTGACTCCAGGAAACTTCAACGCCTCCTCATAGAACTCAATCAGTCTGTCTGTCGGTCCGTAAGTGTTGGTATAAGATTGGAAATAAGCCAGATACCCGTAGCAATCACCCTTGCGGCTGTTAAACTTAACGCCATCAGCCAACTGAGCGGTAATACTGCCCGACAAATCATTTGCGGCATATGCAGGATTGAACGACAGGTTGTTGCAGTAGATGCATCCGTCACGGCCTAGAGTGCCGTCGCGGTTGGGGCATCCCAGTCCCGCATTTACCGCAATCTTGATTACCCGCCCGGGAAACACCCCGCTCAGATAATCGTTCATGGTCCTGTATCGCATCGGTAAAAGGCTCTTAATTAGAGAGTTTCTTCATCTCGTAGCCCAGACGGTGAAGTTCAATTGCGGCACCTATGGAGAACATAACCTGGACGGCGCGGGCATATACGTAAAAGGCTCGCTTGCTCTGAGGCTCAATATGCTCCTGACGGATGAATGTCACGGCAGTCTGGGCACAACTCTGCATCACCGCGGTTATCTGCTGCGCCTGCTTGCCGTCCGGCAGGAGTCCCAGTATGTCTTTCATAATATGGTCATCCATATCATCAAATCCGTTGGGGCCAAGCAGTACGCTGTAGGGCTGGTCCTTCAATTTAATCCAGTCGCGGTTCCACCAGCAGGCCACAGCCAGGCCGATATAACCTGCCCAAGCCACAGAAACGGTGGGGTACGCTGCAATCTCCTTTACGCCATCGGCAATATACTCAGGCGCAAGTTCCTTCCATTTTAGGTCGATGTCATCGGACCGGAGCAATATGCCCTCAAGCATCCCGGCATCGGTACATATTTTGAGCATCTCTTTAACAAGACGATCCTCAAACATCGTATAGTAAAGCTGATCTTCCATCAGTAAATCAGTATATGAGTTTGGTGATGAGGGTGGCCACAATGGTGCTGGTAATCACGCTCACCAGGCCCGGCATCATGAACGAGTGGTTGAGCAGGTATTTGCCGATGCGGGTGGTGCCGGAGCGGTCAAAGGTTACCGTTGCGATATCGGACGGATAGTTGGGTATGAAGAAATATCCGTAGACCGATGGCAGAACGCCCAGAAGAACCGGGCCGGGAATGCCCAGCGAGTAGGCCAGAGGCAGCATGGCTACCACAACGGCACCCTGGCTGTTGACCAGCACGGATACCGCAAAGAATGCCAGCGCCATGGCCCATGGATACTTGCTCACAATACCCTGCAGACCTTCCTGCATCTGAGGCAGGTAGTTGCCGAAGTATGTATCGGCCAGCCATGCAATTCCGTAAATGGCTATTACGGCAACCATGCCCGACTGCCATACGTTGCCAACAACTGCCTGGCGCGGATTGGCCTTGGCAAATATGATCATGAATGCGGCGGCCGATATCATCACAATCTGGATGATGATGTTCATGCCTATGGGCTTGCCGTTTACCGTGGGACGGATATCGTGGCCTATTATCTGGAAGAATGAGTAAAGCGTGATGACCAGAAGTGCGCCCAGGAATATGTAAACCGATATCTTGGCGCTCTTGGTAACCTCCTTGTCGAGTACGGATGCGGTCTCGCCGTACATGTACTTGTACATTTTGGGGTTGGCCTTGCGCTCCTGGAATACGG
>JAEEGJ010014374.1_pt1 | contig 18815 bp, 15 predicted proteins | sample 8958761 | NCBI WGS metagenome assembly JAEEGJ01 (sample SAMN16246546, study PRJNA631951) | gut metagenome | biome: gut microbiome; feature: rumen; material: RS-attached | host: Bos | place: Iran: Karaj | collected 2018-10
CTCGGCATCGTCCATCTTGTCAGCACCAACGATAACACGAAGCTCACGACCAGCCTGGATAGCATAGGTCTTCGTGACGCCAGGATAGCTCATGGCAATGGCTTCGAGGTCGTTCAGACGCTTGATATAAGCCTCGACAATCTCACGACGGGCACCAGGACGTGCACCACTGATAGCGTCGCAAATCTGTACGATGGGAGCCAACAGTGTCTGCATCTCCATCTCGTCATGGTGGGCACCGATAGCATTGCAGATGTCGGGTTTCTCCTTGAACTTCTCAGCCAGCTTGGCACCATAGATGGCGTGTGGATCGTCAGTGTCCTCATCGGGCACTTTACCGATATCGTGCAACAATCCGGCACGCTTGGCCTTCTTCGGATTCAAGCCCAACTCAGCAGCCATCACAGCACAGAGATTGGCCGTTTCTCGGGCATGCTGGAGGAGGTTCTGACCATAAGAAGAACGATATTTCATCTTACCGATGATACGGATGAGCTCAGGATGCAAACCGTGAATACCCAGGTCGATGGTGGTGCGCTTACCGGTTTCGATAATCTCGTTCTCCAGTTGCTTCTTGACTTTGGCCACCACTTCCTCAATGCGGGCAGGATGGATACGGCCATCGGCCACCAGCTGATGGAGAGCCAGACGACAGGTCTCACGACGGATGGGGTCGAAGGCACTGATGACGATAGCTTCAGGGGTGTCGTCGACGACGATTTCAACACCGCAGGCAGCTTCCAAAGCACGGATATTACGTCCTTCACGGCCAATCACACGACCCTTGACATCGTCGTTGTCGATGTGGAACACACTGACAGAATTCTCAACGGCTGTTTCTGTTGCCACACGCTGGATGGTTTGGATGATGATTTTCTTCGCCTGGGCATTGGCGTTAAGCTTGGCCTCGTCCATGATTTCATTGATGTAGGCAGCAGCATCGGTCTTCGCCTCGTCCTTCAGCGACTCCACCAAACGGGCCTTGGCCTCTTCAGCAGACAGACCTGAGAGCTCTTCCAGCTTGGCGCGCTCCTGCAATTGCATCTTCTCCAGCTCTTCCTGCTTGATGTTCAGCAGCTTCTTCTCGTTGTCAATACGGTTCTGCTGGTTGTCGAGATCGTTCTTGCGACGTCCAAGCTCTTCCTGACGCTGGTTGAGCGAAATCTCACGCTGCTTCAGTTTGTTCTCGCTCTGCTGGAAGTGCTGGTTACGCTGCTGCACCTCCTTTTCCAGTTCACTCTTCTTGTTGATGAACTTCTCCTTAACTTCCAGCAATTTCTTTTCTTTGATTACCTCAGCCTCTTTCGTGGCTGTTTCAATCATCTCCTTATATTTTCCCTTAATAACATAACGGAAAATCAGATAGCCACAAAGACCACCTATGATCAAGGCAGCCGTAATGGCAATAATAGCAACAATAATGTCCATAAATGTTAGTATATATATTGTTAATAATGTTCTCCAACATAAAGAACCCTCACTCACTGAGGGCTTCTTCGATTTCTGCCGTCAACTTGGCGAGAACACTATCATAGGGCGTCGTATCGTTGTTCATACGTTCTTTCTGATACATCAGGGCAATGTCAATAAGCGTCATCAATGAAACGGTATGCTCACTCTTACGACCCTTATAAGCCTGTGCATAGGCATTATAACGGTCGGTAATGAGCTTAGCCGCATTGCGATAATACTCTTCATCGTCGCGATTGATCACAACCTCGATATCTTCATCGTAGACATGCAATCTGATATGTAATCTGTCCTTGTTCTGTTCTGCCATAGCTTGTCTCCCTTACTGATTTTCATCGCTTAGGATAGCAATGCACTTGTTGACGTCACGGATGAGCTTTGATATCCGTTCCTTGGCGCCTGTCAGGTCACCATCGGTAATCTCCATCATCTTGGCCATCTTCAGTGACTGGTAGTCGTTCTGCTGCTGTTCCAACTTTTCGCGGAGCTGCGAAAGCTCCTTTTCGCTCTTCTCTACCATACCATACAAGTCCTCATTCTCCTTCTTCAACTGCTGGAAGCGGAGAATCATCTGGCGTAGGCGAGTCTCAAAAGTCGCTAAAGTCTTCTCGTTAGCTGTCATACTACATCACTTTATCTCGCAAAGGTAAGAATTATAATTAAGAATTAAGAATTAAGAATTAAGAATCGCTTTCAATTAACAAGATTTAACCTTTACGGCATTATTCTTACCTCTAACCTTCTACTTCTTACCTCTTTTTTACTCCTTCGGTTTCGGCTCCTTTTTCGCCAACATCACGACCTTATACACGAAGTTGGTGGTCCACTGTTGCGAGAATCCCAGTTTCTGGGCATACTGGCGTATGGCCACCACAGTCTTCATGACACCGGCATCCGTGAAGTCGTTTTTGTTGAAGATATCATTCACCGTCTTTTCTGTCATCGTACGAATAGCACTCCTGAAAATGCTGGGAACGCGCAGCTTGAACTTCATCAGATTGCCCGTTAGCATCATTAAGTCCTGCGTAAAACCGCCGAACTGATACATATACGTCTGCACATCCTGTGGCTTTTTACAGCGTTTGCGAATGCTCTGTTCTATCTCCTTCGTGAAGTCATCATCCATGCCGTACAGTTCCTTGAGCATCTTCTTGCACTTCGTTTTTTCAGCCAATCCCAAGCGGTTGTTCTGCGTAGGAACCTTCAGCGTAGCCTTGAACACACGCAGGTCAGGCAGGGCGGCCAAGTTCGAAATACCCAAATCTGATGCCATCACAGCCTGAAAATACACGCGGATGAGGGTCATGAAATCTTCCATACCGCCAGTCTTCTGCTTATCCTCCTTCTTTCCAAACAGTTTGCTGATAATACTCATATTTCTATTGTTTCTTTTATGACGTTTTTATTGTTTTCGTACGTTCTTATTCAATTTGGTTGCAAAATTACGAAATAATTTGTTTATTTATGCATAGTTGCGAGGCTTTTTGGCATATAACGCCACTTTTTGCATGTTTCTTCTCAAAATAAAGCATGCCGCCAAGACGTTTTGGAAGCATGCTCGCATTTTCGTATGAGGATTTTGAGTTATCGCACGACCTGTGTGAATTCAGGCTGTGCACCAGGTGTATTGCTGAAAGTAACGAAGATGGTAGAAGTTGACTCCTGTCCATCCATACCTCGTCCTGTGACAGTAAACTGATAGTCGGTGCCATCGGGGGTAGTGCGTTTGCCCACGGTCTTGGGGGTGCCCAAGGGGAACTGATAGCTGGAACAGGCTGCATCGAAGATGGCACGCTCTGCCTCAGTGACGGGCTGCTGTGCAGAGTATTCTGGCAGCTTCTCGACAGTGCCGGCCTTATAGCCGTTCTCCTTTAAAAAACGGTCTAACTCATTGGGAGCTGCAGCGACACGAGCAGTACGGACGCCATAGCCGACAGCAATCTTTGCCTTTGGCAGAGCCTTAGCAAGCGCATCCGACGAGGTGTTGAGTCCACCACTACCGAAGGTGCAGAAAGGCACAATGGTCTTTCCTGCAAAGTCATTGTCCTTGACAAGGGTAGTGACAGGCATAGCATAGGTGCCAAACCAGATGGGATAGCCAAGGAAGATGACGTCATAGTCAGAAAGACGGCTCTTGAGAGGCTTTAGGGCAGGGGTCTTGCCCTCTTGCATCTCACGCTGGCAGCGTTGGATGGTCTCCTGGAAGTTGCCGTCATAGGCCTCGACAGCCTCGATGGCTTCTATGTCTGCCCCCAGCTGTTGTTTCAGCTCTTCAGCAACTGTCTTGGTAGTACCCGTCTGTGAGTAATAAAGAATAAGTGTCTTCTGGGCGTAAGCGGTGGAAATTCCTGCCACCATTGCCATTGATAATAATAGTTTCTTCATAACGACTTATAATATAAATAATGTATTGTTACTTTTTTGCCGGCACAAAAGTTTCATACGTCTGATCATCGTAATAAACTCGGATTTCAGTGACACGACGGGGTTCTTTGTCAAGATATTTCGCATCATCATTTTGAAAATTCAATCGTGTAGAATTTACACCCTGCGGAATAACTGTCGTCGAAGGGCCATGAGTTGAACCATAGGGGGAAGGTGTAGCTGCAGAATCAAACTGAAGCATGGGTTCAACACCATTGGGAAGGGGTGGTAAAGACGACTCTTGGGGGGTGTCCTGATGGGTGATATATCGCTCACCGGTACCATAGAGGAGCCACTCGATGTTGATGTTGGGAATCTTCATTTTGATGGCATCGATGACATTAAGGGTAGGGCGGGTTCTTCCGTTGAAGATACTGCTCAATGTAGCAGGTGACTGTTGAAGGAAGTCGGCAAAGACCTGTTGAGTCATGTGCTGATCTTCCATGAGCTGTCTGATTCTGTCTTTTGTTTCCATTTAGTGTCGTTTTAAGGGCAAAATGCCCATTTTTCTTTGATTTTACAAAGGTAAAGCTTTTTTTTGACTTATGCAAGAAATCTAAAGAAAATTTTTTATTTAGATATTTGGATTTGCGCTTTTAAATTCTAAATTGTAAAACATGGCAGATATCAATATTGACTTTTGATTTGTAAACGTGAATTGTTTACAAAATTAATAAACAAAGGAAATGTAAAGCTGGTAAACGTAAACAATTGGCTATTAATCAAGTATTTACAAAAGTTATGGCCTGCTTTGTCGAATATGCACACAAAACTGGCAATATGATACGCATATTTTATAGTATTAGTGGGTATAAACTACAGAATTAACTGATTATTAGGCTGTTATATATAAATATAGAGTAATGTATATTCATGAATATACAAAAACAAATCGTTTTGTTTGGGTATTTAAATTCGTATCTTAATTTGTGATTTTGATTTACAAATATCCAACTATATATTTGTAATCATAAATTTGTATACAATCCTAATTTCTTTGGGTTTACAAATCTACAATTGTAAATCATAAAATTTCCTAATCCTAAATTTTGAAGCTTTCAAAATGCTCATTTTTTGAATCCTGAAAGAATTCTGAACAGACGGCCTAAATGCTGAAAATTAGCGATTCTAGAAGGGGGAAAAAAGTGTGCAAACTACGATGGCAAGGGCATTTGAGGCCGTTTTTTTATGTTTACGAAAATGCGCAAACTAGAAAAAAAGGGGTAAAAAACCAGGCGATTTTAGTGGAAAATGAAGAAAACGAGCTCCTTCATCAACTCTCCAGCGGACGTATTTGGGTTGTCCAATCCCTTACTTTTGGCATCAATCTCTCTCATTTTCGAAATGATCTGCATAACCTTCAAAGCAGAGTAGTTTTTGAGACCTGTCATATACTCCTTTGCGAACCATGCGCTCTTGATTTCCAACCATTGTATAAGTGCATCCTGGTTGCCCTTTTGTGGACAATAGTGAGCAATCATCAAATTCTGGAAGTAAGAAAAGAGCAACGGGAGTGCTGAGTAAATGCTACCAGCCTTCGGATTTTCGTCAAAATATTTGATTATCTGATTTGCCTTGTAAATATTCCTGTTGACGATGGCATCCTTGAACTCAAAACTGTTAAAGTCCTTGCTGACGCCAATTCGGTCCTGCACCACCTGTGGGGTCACCCTTCTGTCGCCTTCAGGCAATCCGAGGAGCACCTTGTCGAGTTCGCTGACCAGACGGCTCAGGTCGGCACCGATATGTTCAGCTATCAGCTGAGTGGATTTGGGATCGATAGAGGCTCCTTTCTCTTGCAGATACTTCTCGATGAAGGGTGCCAGCTGCCAGTCCTTCAGCTTCTGGCTTTCGAAAAGGACGCCAGCCTCGCGCACAGCTTTGACGTAGGCCGTCTTGCGACCATCTATCTTGCCATTCTTATGACACAGCACCAGGATGGTAGTGGGCATGGGGTTCTTCAGATACTTCTCCAGGGGCTCCGTATTCTTGATATACTGTACCTCCTTGACAATGACAACCTGATATTCAGACATCATGGGATAACGGCGTGCTGCGTCAACAATCTGCGAGGCATTGACGTCAGAACCGAAGAGCACTGTTTGGTTGAAGTCGCGTTCTTCGGGCTGTAGCACGTTCTCGGCTATCCAGTCGCTGATTTTATCGATATAATACGACTCGTCGCCCATCAGGTAGTAGAGGGGCTTGAAATGGCGTGCCTTGAGGTCGCTCATCACGCTGTCGTATGTCACTGCTGCTTGAGCCATGCTGCAAAGGTACGAAAAAAAATGAGAAATGAGAAATTTCTTTCATTTTTATTTTGTACTTTTGCACGCGATATGAACGAACTGAATCTGCCTCCCTACGACGTCAAGCTACGCGGAACACGCGAAAAGCCGGAGATTTTCGACTTTCTACGTCGTCGCTACGTGGCCTTGACACCCGAGGAATGGGTGCGTCAGCACTTCACCCATTGGCTGGTAGAGCATAAGGGCTATCCTAAGGGGTTATTAGGCAACGAGATTGCGCTAAAATGCGGCGACAAAACGTTGCGCTGTGACAGCATCCTCTATGATAAGGATACACGCCCGCGCATGATTATAGAATACAAAGCACCCACTGTATCAGTGACACAGCGGGTGTTTCATCAGATTTCAGCTTACAACCTGCTGCTGCACGTCGACTATCTGGTGGTGTCGAACGGCATACAGCACTATTGTTGCCAGATGGACTACGAGCAGAAGACCTACGTCTTCCAGCCCGATATTCCAGACTTCGCGTCGTTAACCGTTAACCGTTAACCATTAACCGTTAATTATGCTTCTTCCTCAGGAACCGCTGGGGTCTCAGCTTTCTTCACAGTCTTGCGAATGGCACGCTTGCGCGTCTTCTTCTCCTCAGCAGGCTTGTCGAGCTTCACGCCAGCCAGTTCGGGGTCAATGAGGATACGGCCGCAATACTCGCAGACAATGACCTTCTTGTGCATCTTGATGTCAAGCTGACGCTGAGGCGGAATCTTATTAAAGCAGCCGCCGCAGGCATCACGCTGCACGTAGACGATGCCCAGGCCATTACGGGCGTTCTTACGGATGCGCTTGAACGAGGTCAGCAGACGAGGCTCGATCTTGGCCTCCAGGTCCTTCACCTTGATCTTCAGCTTCTCCTCCTCGGCACGTGTCTCTTCCATAATCTCGTCCAGCTCGCTCTTTTTCAGGTCAAGGGCCTGACGACGGTCGTCGATGATTTCCTGGTTCTGCGCCAGCTCAGCCTTCTTCTCCTCAATGCGGAAGTTAGCCTCCTTGATCTTCTTGTTGCAGAGTTCGATTTCCAGGGTCTGGTATTCAATCTCCTTCGACAGCGTGTCATACTCGCGATTGTTCTTCACGTCGTTCAGCTGAGTCTTATAACGCTCCACGCTGGCTTTGGCGGTCTCTATCTCGCCTTTCTTCATGTTGATAGCCTGCTCGTACTCGCTAATTTCATTCTGAATCTTCTCGATACGGGTGGTAAGACCTTCGATTTCATCTTCCAGGTCCTGTACTTCCAGAGGCAACTCGCCTCGCAATGCACGCTTCTCGTCGATGCCAGAGAGCGTGGCCTGCAGCTGATAGAGGTTCTTCAGACGCTCTTCAACCGGCATGTCCATAGGATCTTTCTTTGCCATAATTCTTTCGTTTTTTACGTTATTACGTTATATCAATATTTCGTTATTCCGATGTTTCGACCTAATAATAATAAATAGGATTCGTGCTGGTCTCTGCGATTTCCGTGCGCACACCTGGGCATTCGCGCTGGATGATGTCACGGAAAATCTCCGATGTGTACTGCTCACTCTGATAATGCCCGATGACACAGATCTGAATCTGCTGCTCGTAGCCGAAATACTGGTGGTAGTGCATCTCGCCCGTGATAAAGGCGTCAGCACCCTCACGCAGAGCGTCTGGCAGCAGAAAGTCACCGGCACCGCCACAGAGTGCCACCTTGCGGATGGGACGCTGCAGCAGTTCGTTACACAAGGCACACTGCACATCGAACTGGCGCTTCACCAGTTCCACGAAGCCCTGGGCAGCCATCGCCTCTGGCAGTTCGCCTACTACACCACTACCCGCCTCTATGCCGTCCACCACCTTTTGGGCAAAGAACTGGCTGTTCACCAGCCCCAGCCGTTCAGCCATCTTCCAGTTGACGCCATCCCGCGCATTGTCCATGTTGGTATGCATCGACACGATAACAATATCGTTTTTGATGGCTTTTATGACACAACGCTGCACGTAGTCCTGACCACAGATTTGCTTCAGGCCACGAAACAGCAAGGGGTGGTGGCTGACAATGAGATTGCAGCCCTTACGAATGGCCTCGTCAACAATCTCCTCGTTGACGTCCAGACACAATAATGCCCCTGAAACCTCCGCCTCTGTCAGTCCCAGTTGCAGGCCAGCATTGTCCCAGCTTTCCTGCAAGGGCAGGGGCGCGAATCGTTCAAGGGCGCTCAGCACTTGCTTTATTTTCACGCTTCAATCCTGTTTTGAGCTGCAAAGGTACGAATAAATGAGGACAATACAAAATAAAAAAGCAACTTTTTTAAGAAGATGTTTAGCCTTTTCCTTGCCACAAGATATCATCTTCCTTGCCACAAAAGCCTATCTTGCTCGGCACGACAGCCTGTCGCGGTGAGCAAGAGAGCCTGTCGCGGCAAGCAGGACAGCCTGTCGCGGCAAGCAGGACAACCTCTCGCGGTGGGCAAGATGGCGTGTTACTAAAAAGAAAACGAAAAAAAGAAACCGAGAAACCGAGAAAACGAGAGTTTGATTTTCACGGTTTACACATCGATTGGAGACGTTGTTGACAGCTTTATAAGGAGTATTATATATAGTATAATTATAGTATTAATAATTATTATTAATTATAATTAATAATAATCTATATATACTTAGATTTACTCTCCTTCTGCCACCTAAAGCGAGAATGTGCAAAAACCGAGTTCTCGTTTTCTCGTTTTCTCGGTTTCTCGGTTTCTTTTCTTTCTGACAATTCTGACAGGCAGAATCTGCGTTCAAGTATTATCCATCCAAAGGCACACCCGCCTCATCCGAAGGCACTTCTCATGTGTATAGCATCGGTAAGATTACGGCATAGCGAATTCTCAATGTGTTACAGAATCTCCATCAGTTGAGTCAGCGCAGTGACTTCATAGTCGACAGGCTCCTCGGCGGGATAGTCGGGGAAGCGGTTGAAATAGGCTGTGGCCAGTCCGTAGTGCTTGGCACCGAGGATATCGGTCTGGAAATTGTCGCCAATCATCAGGGTGCTGTCACGACGGGCTCCCGACTGTCGCATGGCATAGTCGAAGAAGGCTGGCGACGGTTTGTTGGCTCCTGCATCCTCGCTGAGGATGACGGTATGGAAATAGTTGGTTAGTCCACAGGCCCGCAGCTTCTTGTATTGCACCTCGTGGAAACCGTTGGAGCACATGTGCATGCGATAGCCTTGCTGGCGCAGGTAGTCCATCAGTGCCTGGGCACCGTCCACCAGTCCAGGCTTGTTGGAGCAGAAGTCCAGGAACAGGTCGCTGGCCTTCAGACACAGCTGTTCGGTAGGTTCCAGACCCTCGCCAAAACTCAACGGACGGCGGAAACGCTCGACAATCAGGTAGTCGCGCGTAATTTCTCCCTTGGAATAGCGTGTCCACAGGTCGATATTTGCCTTCCAATACTCGTCATAGAACAGCTGTGGGTTTGGAAACCATTGGTCAAGATGCAGTGCGTCGAAAAGCTCACGCAAGGCAATCACGGCATTGCCGTGGGTGTCGTAAAGGGTGTCGTCGAAGTCGATGAATAAATCTGTATATTTCTTCATAACGTTTGCAAAGATACAACTATTAATTGACAATTGACAATTGATAATTGATAATTTTCATTGGCATAAGTAATTTTTTTGCCCTTTGCCCTTTGCTTTTCACTTAAAAATCGTATCTTTGCAATCGAAATCGTTTAACAAACACTATTGTATGATGAATAAAAAGGTATTTATTCTGCTTTTTGGTCTGCTCCTCTCCTGTGGTTTCGTGAGTGCACAGGATGTACAGAAGAGTGATTTACAGCAACGTGCCGAGGCTGATTTAGAGAAGGGTAATTTGGGCAGTGCCCGTTTCCATTTCATCCGTGCTTTTGAGGACTATGTCAACAAGGGTAAGATGAAACAGGGCGTGGAATGTGCTGTAAGGGCCACGACATTATATTATAAGGAAAACTACTGGAAGGAGGCCTTCGACCTGTTGCGCCGTGCCGACCAAAACATCATAGCACGCAAGGACGATGCTCCCAGCACCAAGGCCTCGTTGCACTATCTGACCACCAAGGAGCGCATGCAGATGTATATGAAGCTGAAGAAGTATGAGAGTGCAAAGGATCAGCTGTCAGCGATGGAGAACCAGGCAAAGACCTCCAGCGATGAAAGTCTGGGCAACGACCTGTTGTATAACAAGGCCATCTTCTACTACACCTTCGGACAGAACGCCAAAGGTAATGAGGTCTTCAAGGAAATGGCCGACAAGCTGACGGCTCAGAAAGAATATGGCAAGGTGGACGAGGTATACCAGACGCTGATAGCCAACGGTCGCAGAAGCAACAATGCCAGTCTGGTGGCCCAGACCTACAGCAACTATATTGCCTGGAAGGATTCAGCCAACGCCATGAAGCATGCTGACGAGATCAAAGCGCTGAAGAAGCAGATTGCCGACAACGAGGCGACGATAGCCGATAAGGACAGTTCGCTGACTACGCGTCAGGTGTTTATCGTCATCCTTTGTGTGGTGGCAGCTGCACTGGCCGCAGCGTTAGTGGTTGGCGGTCTGGTATTGATGCGCTATATGCTGTTGACGCGTAAGCAGAAGAAGACCATCCGTCTGGCCAACGAGAGCAACGCTTTGAAGGCAAAGTTTATCAGCAACATCTCTGCCCAGCTGGATCCTACGCTGCAGAAGCTCGATGGCCGTCAGCCCGAGGTCAAGGCGCTGATGGATTTCTCGAAGCATATCCAGACGTTGTCGGAGTTGGAGAATACACCTTTCAACTCTGACGAGATGGAGGAAATACAAGTCCAGCAGTTCTGTGAGAACATGATAGAACCCCTCCGCAATCGTGTGAAGAGTGGTGTCTCTTTGATGGCGAATGCGCCCAAGATGAATGCCACCATCCATAAGGAATATGTGACGCACATCTTGCAGCACCTTTTGGCGAATGCTGCTGAGTACACACCCGCAGACGGAAAAATCACATTGGATTTCAAGAAACGCGGTCCGCATACCTACCAGTTCCTGGTGTCAGATACTGGCGAAGGCATTGACGAGGAGAAACGCGAGGATATCTTCAAGCCGTTCCGTGAGATTAAAGACCTCACTGCTGGTGACGGACTAGGACTGCCTATCTGTAAGCAGATGGCACTGAAGATGAATGGTGACCTGGAAATTGACCCGCAGTTTACCAAGGGTACCCGTTTCGTGCTGGAATTGCACGGGTAATGAAAAGGTAAATGATATTCATTGCACGTTTTTTCGTGCCTAAGACAAATAGTAATTATCGTTCATTGCATGTATTTTTCGTGCAATGAACGTTTTTTCTTATCTTTTGTATCATTATTTATAGGGTAGAATGGGGAAAAAACGTAATTTTGCCATCGAAAACAAAACTAAAAATGAAATGACTATGAGAAAAAGTATTTTAATGTTGATGGTAGCGGTGATGGTGACTCTGACTCAGGCACAGGTTATACCGACGGTGTTGGGCGACAAGCATGCCATGCTGAAAGTGAGACAAGGAGAAAAGTATCTGCTGCTGCCCGTTCAAGAGTCGGAAGACATTGCTGCCATTGCCGTACTGAATGGACAGAACGACATGGTGCAACGCATTAACGTGAAATTGGCCATCGATCGCGTGGACTATTACGTTCCTTATGAATTAAAGGGTGCTACACTGCTGGATATTGAGTTTCACGGCGACCGCAGACAAAAGGGCGCAGTAGGAGAATTTGTCTGTTGGAAGGAAATGAAGTATAGCAATACGTTCGATACGACCAATCGCGAAAAGTACCGTCCTGCTTATCATCATACCCCACTATATGGCTGGATGAATGATCCGAACGGGATGTTTTATAAGGATGGCGTTTGGCATTTATACTTTCAGTATAACCCCTACGGATCTCAGTGGGAAAACATGACTTGGGGACACTCCACCTCGCGCGATCTTATTCATTGGGATGCACAACCGATGGCTATCGAAATGGATTGGCTGGGATCGATTTTCAGTGGTTCGTGCGTGACAAACGGCGATGAGGTGGTGGCCTTCTATACCTCTGCCGGACACCACCAGACGCAGTCGATGGCCGTCTCGAAAGACGGTGGCCGTACCTTCATGAAATATAGTGGCAATCCCGTTCTGACCACCAGCGACATTCCTGACTTCCGTGATCCGAAGGCTTTCTGGAACGAGGACATCAAGGCATGGAACCTCATCTTGGCTGCTGGTCAGGAGATGCGCATCTACTCTTCGAAAGATTTGAAGGATTGGAAGTACGAATCATCCTTCGGCAAGGAGTATGGCAATCACAGCGGTGTGTGGGAATGCCCGGACCTTTTTGAAATTAAAGATGAAAAATTAAATATTAAAAAATGGGTTCTCATCTGCAACATCAATCCTGGTGGTCCGTTTGGGGGAAGTGCTACACAGTATTTCGTGGGCGATTTCGATGGTAAGAAATTTACCTGCGAGTCGATGCCGAAGGTGACAAAATGGCTCGATTATGGCAAAGACCACTACGCTACAGTTTCGTTCTATAATGCCCCAGAGAACCGCCGTGTGGTGCTGGCATGGATGTCGAACTGGCAATATGCCAATCAGGTGCCTACGAAGCAGTTCCGTAGTGCCAACTCGATACCTCGTGACTTGGGTCTGTTCACGGATGGCGAGGAAAGCTACGTCAGCGTGGTTCCCTCGAAGGAGATGCTGGCACTGCGTGGTTCCAAAGTGAAGAAGCCCACAGAGGCATGCGAGATCATCATAGATACGAAAGGTCCGACGGAGATTGTGCTCTCGAACACAAAGGGTGAGCAGGTTGTTATGAAGTACGACGCCCAGAAGCAGACGTTCTCGATGGATCGTACAAAGAGTGGCGATGTGAGCTTCAGCGAAGCATTCCCCTGTGTGACCGTTGCCCCCACGCATGGTCAGATCAAGCAATTGCGCCTATTCATCGACCATTGTTCGATAGAGGCCTTCGATGCAGAGGGTAAAATGGCCATGACCAATCTGGTATTCCCCTCGGAGCCCTATAATACTATTAAGGTGAAGGGTGGCAAAACAACAATCTACGACATCAAACATTAAAACGATATGAAACAGAACAAATCAATTTACTTGATCCCCGTCATGCTCTGCTTCTTCTGCATGGGCTTCGTGGATCTGGTGGGCATTGCCTCCAACTATGTGAAAGCCGACCTGGGTCTGAGCGACTCTGTGGCTAACGTGTTCCCCTCGCTGGTGTTCTTCTGGTTTCTCATCTTCAGCGTTCCCACGGGTATGCTGATGAACAAGATCGGACGCAAGAATACTGTATTGCTCTCGCTGGTGGTGACCGTCGTGTCGCTGCTCATCCCATTGTTTGGCAACTCGTTCGGCATCATGCTCGTGGCCTTCTCGCTACTTGGCATAGGTAACGCCCTGATGCAGACAAGCATCAATCCACTGGCCATGCTGATTATCGGTGACAAGAACCTGGCATCGACGCTGACCTTCGGACAGTTTGTGAAGGCTATCGCCTCGTTCCTCGCTCCCTATCTGGCCATGTGGGGTGCCACACAGGTCATCCCTTCGTTCGGCTACGACTGGCGCGTGCTGTTCCTCATCTACTTCATCGTGGGTGTGCTGGCTACGCTGTTGTTGTGGTCAACTCCCATACAGGAAGAAATGAGCGACGGTAAATCATCGTCATTCATGGACTGCCTGCGACTTTTGGGCAAGCCCATCGTGCTGTTGTCGTTCCTGGGCATCATGTGCCACGTAGGTATTGACGTGGGTACGAATACGACAGCGCCTAAACTGCTGATGGAGCGTGTGGGTATGTCACTCAATGAAGCTGCCTTTGCCACCTCGCTCTATTTCATTTTCCGTACCATCGGCGCACTGACAGGATCGTTTTTCCTTCGTGTGCTGAAGACCCGCTGGTTCTTTATCATCAGCGTGGTGCTGATGGCAGCCAGTATGGTACTGATGTTCGGCGGACAGACGAAAACAATGCTCTATATCGCTATTGCCCTTGTAGGTTACGGCAATTCAAACATCTTCTCAATGGCTTTCAGCGAAGCTCTGCTCTCCGTGCCCGACAAGCAGAATGAGGTCTCTGGTTTGATGATTATGGGACTTTTCGGTGGTACCATTTTCCCGCTCTTGATGGGCTTTGCCAGTGATGCCGTCGGTCAGGCCGGTGCCGTCATCGTGATGGCTATCGGAGTCATCTACCTCTTCACATATATTCCACAGGTAAAACATTAAAGATTAAATAGCAAATATTATGGCTAACAAACGTTATGTAGTAGGACTCGGCGAAGTCCTGTGGGACGTACTCCCCGAAGGAAAGAAACTGGGCGGTGCCCCTGCCAATTTCGCCTATCATGCAGGACAGTTCCTGGGTAATGACAACACCATCGCCATCAGTGCACTGGGTGAGGACAATCTTGCCGAAGAGACCATCGAGGCTTTGGAAGAGCACAAGCTGAAATACCTGCTGCCTCGAGTGAAATATCCTACGGGTACAGTACAGGTAACACTCTCAGGTGACGGCATTCCCGCCTACGAAATCAAGGAGAACGTGGCATGGGACAACATCCCTTATACACAGGAGATAGCTGAGATTGCCAAAAACTGCCAAGCCGTCTGCTTCGGTTCTTTGGCTCAGCGTAGTGTGATGTCATGGGCTACCATCCGTCAGTTTTTGGACGATACCCCCGCTGATTGCCTGAAGATTTTCGATATCAACCTGCGTCAGCAGTTCTATACGAAGAACGTCATCGAGGAGTCGCTGAAGCGTTGCAACATCCTGAAGATTAACGACGAGGAGCTGGTGGTCATCAACCGCATGTACGGTTATGAGGGCCTTGACATGCGAAGCGCTTGCGAGAAGATATTGAATGCATACAATCTGAAGATACTTGTGCTGACATGTGGCACCAACGGTTCATACGTCTTTACCAACGACGGACTCACCTCGTTTCAGGACACGCCGAAGGTAGAAGTAGCCGATACTGTCGGTGCCGGTGACTCGTTTACCGGTTCGTTCTGTGCCAGCATCATCAAAGGCAAACCCGTACAGGAGGCCCATAAGAAGGCTGTCGAAGTCTCTGCTTTCGTTTGTACCCAGAACGGTGCCATGCCCACATTGCCTCCAAACCTGCTTAAATAATAAAAGATAGGTGTAATGATAGTCCCCAGCGGTCCTGCTGGGGATTTTTTTGTGTTTTTTTGCCGCAAAAAGGAACAACATTGCAGATTATTTTGTAATTTTGCATGCAGAACATTAACTAACGAACCAAATATGCGACAACTATTAACAATCGGTACGGTTCTATCCGTACTACTTATTTTCCTTACGGGCTGTACTCGTGAGCGACCACGCTATGTGATTGGCGTATCCCAATGTTCTGATGACATTTGGCGTGAGAAACAGAATGCAGAATTAAGAATGGGAGCCTATCTGCAGGGCGATGTGGAACTGCGCTTCGCTGCAGCTTTCGACAGCGACGAACGACAAGTGCAGCAGATAGACAGTCTGGTGGCAACGGGTATTGACCTGCTCATTGTTGCCCCCAATCAGGTGCAGACCATCTCACCCGCCATCGACCGCGCCTACGACAAAGGCATCCCTGTCATCGTGTTCGAACGCAAGACCAACTCACAGAAATACACCGCCTTTATCAGCGCCGACAACTACGAGATGGGCCGTGTGATGGGCGAATATATCGCCTCGCAGTTGCAAGGCAAGGGACGCGTCATGGAAATCATGGGGTTGAAAGGCTCGTCACCCGCCATCGAACGTCACAATGGCTTTGCCGATGCCCTCAAGAACTATCCCGGCATCGACATCGTCGCCACCCTACAAGGCGACTGGACAGAGGAAAGCGGCCATGAGGCCATGAAACAATGGCTCAGCAAAGAGCCAATAGCTAATAGCGAAAAGCCCATAGATTTTGTCTTCGGGCAGAACGACCGTATGGCTATTGGGGCAAGAAGGGCGGTAGCAAATTCTTCACTTTACACACTTCACTTTTCACTTACAAAGTACTGCGGCATCGACGGCTTGCCTGGTGAGGATGGTGGCATCCGGTTGGTACGCGACTCCATTCTTGATGCTTCTTACATCTACCCCACGCATGGTGATAAGATTATCGAGTTGGCTATTGACATCCTCGATGGCAAGCCATACGAGAAGGAAACCATGATGATGTCTGCCCTCGTTACTCGCGACAATGCCAGGGTACTGCTGATGCAAGACGAGGAGATTATGCGCCAGTCGAATTATCTCGATCAGCTGCACCAAAGAGCCGACAGCTATCTTCAAGAGTTAGGCACCCAGCGCATCGTCAGTTGGATGGCTGTTGGTGTGATAGTCCTGCTACTGCTGACCATTGTGCTGTTCTACCGTTACCACCTCAGTAAAGTCAAGCTGCAACACGAGCGTGTAGTGAACACTTTGTGGAACTTGAAGCCAGAGGATATTCCCACTCCACCAGCTGTCGAACAGACTGAGAGTCCAAAAGACGAGGCACCAGCTGAAGAATCCGAGGAGCAAAACGACCCTGCAGCAACCTCCTTCTTCATCACCCGCTTTAAAGAAGCCGTAGAGGCCCGTCTGGCCGACAGTGACATCAGCGTAGAAGACTTGGCTGCCGATATGAACCTCAGCCGTGTACAGCTTTACCGCAAGGTTAAGGCCATTACCGGCTCGTCTCCTGTGGAACTGTTGCGTACGGCTCGTCTGAACCGAGGCTATCAGCTACTGCTCACTTCCGACCTATCCATTAGTGAAGTAGCCTATCAAGTCGGCTTCACAGCTCCCTCATACTTCACTAAATGTTTTAAAGAAGAATTCGGTATGTTGCCTGGCGACGTAAAAAGTTCGTAGATAATGGCATAATATTTATTTTTTATTTGTACCTTTGCAACCACTAAAACGCTCTCATCGAACCAAACTGCGACCCCGGAACGACAGAGTAGCGAGTGACGTCAGCACACAAAAAGGGTGTGGACTGGTATTTCCGTCTATTCTGAGGTTGTCGCAGACCTGGTTCGAACAGAGATACACAAGTTCCACACCTTCTTTATGTACTTAGTATGAATCTGCTGCAAAGATAGTGTGTTATATGAAGATAGGCTGATAATAATCGTTCAAAGCCTGCAACAATTGATACATTGAACGATATTTCGCATCTATTGAAACATCTTTTCTATCTTCTACGCATAAAAGAGTGTAAATTTGCATCAGAATTCGGAAACAGAGTACTAACCAAATTAAAAAAGCAAATGAAACAAATGAAACGAATCATTCTGAGTTTCCTGACCTTGATACTTTGTACGATAATGTACGCGCAAGGCGAAATCACAGGTACAGTGAACGACGCCATGGGACCGGTCATCGGTGCTACGGTGATGGAGAAAGGTACCACTAATGGTACGGTGACCGACTTCGACGGAAACTTCAAATTGAAGGTGGAAGCCGGCAAGACGCTGGTATTCTCTTACATCGGCTATTTGTCACAGGAGCTGCCTGCCAAGGATGGTATGGAAGTGTTGTTGAAGGAAGACGCCCTGATGGTTGAGGAAGTGGTGGTGACAGGTTATACCAGCCAGCGCAAAGCCGACTTGACGGGTGCCGTATCAACGGTGAGTCCTTCGGATCTGGCCAAGCAAAACGAAAATAACCCCATCAAGGCCATGCAGGGTCGTGTGCCGGGCATGAACATCTCGGCCGACGGTAATCCCTCGGGTGCTGCCACTGTACGTATTCGTGGTATCGGCACATTGAACGACAACGATCCGCTGTACATCATTGACGGTGTACCCACGAAGGCCGGCATGCACGAGTTGAACGGCAACGATATCGAGAGCATTCAGGTGTTGAAGGATGCTGCCTCAGCAAGTATCTACGGTTCGCGTGCTGCCAATGGTGTGATTATCATAACCACGAAGAAAGGTAAGGAAGGTAAAGTTAAGGTAAACTTCGATGCCAGTGTGGCCGCCTCGTTTTATACGAACAAGATTGAGACGATGAACGCTTCTGAATGGGGGCGTGCCTACTGGCAGGCCAGCGTGAACGACGGTTTGAATCCCAACAACAACAATTTGGGTTATAACTTCGACTGGGGCTACGACCAGAACGGTCATCCGGTGCTGAACGGGCTGTCGATGAATATGTTCCTTGACGAGAATGCGACAGTACGCACGGGTGATACCGATTGGTTCAAAGAGATTACCCGCACAGGTGTGGTACAGCAGTATAACCTCTCAGTAAGTAATGGTTCTGAGAAGGGTCACTCGTTCCTCTCAGTGGGCTACTACGATAACTTGGGTACCATCAAGGATACACAGTTCAACCGCCTGTCGGCACGTGCCAACAGCGAGTACAAACTGTTCGACGGACTAGTGACCATCGGGGAAAACTTCACCATCAATCGTACGAAGGGCACTGACGCTCCTGGTGGTATTCTGGAGAATGCCTTGGAGTTCAACCCCAACTTCCCCATCTATGCCGAGAACGGTGAGTTCGCACAGGCCCTGGGTGCCTACTCAGAGCGTGAGAACCCGCTGAGCCTCTTATATAACAACAAGGATAATGAATATACCCAGTGGCGTTCGTTTGGCGACATTCATCTGAGC
>JAEEGJ010014379.1_pt1 | contig 18812 bp, 12 predicted proteins | sample 8958761 | NCBI WGS metagenome assembly JAEEGJ01 (sample SAMN16246546, study PRJNA631951) | gut metagenome | biome: gut microbiome; feature: rumen; material: RS-attached | host: Bos | place: Iran: Karaj | collected 2018-10
GCCAGGATGCCGATGCTGGCGGAAATAGTTTTATCGGTATTTGCATCGTACAACTCAGTGCAGCCGTTACCAACCACGCTTACCTTAAAGATCGCTAGGTTGTCCACCTTGACAGTGTTACCATTCAAGGTCTGCTCACGCACGCACTTAACGAAGTCTCTCAGGATGCCTTCAATGGTTCCCCCAGAGAACGGAGTGTTGTGCTCTGCCATGTGAACGGCCATGTCGTGGATGTTGAGGGTCTGCTTGTACGATACCCGGGGATAGTACTTACCGTACGCACCGTTCTTGCTGTTGTTGTTTTGTGAAAGATAGAGTTCAATCATACAGTTTAAATTGTTAATGAGTTTTTGTTCTTTTGTACTTCTATGAAAAGACATTCCGGCCTGCGCACTGCCTTTTGTCTCTCGATTGCGGTTGCAAAAGTACAGCTTTTTCCAATTCAATCCGAGAAAAAGCCCGTCATCAACAAATCCTAAAAACGCAAGCCGCTATAAATCAGCAGCTTGCGTCAGTATTTTAAATCTCACAAAAAAGGCCGATGCTTCAAGTTGCATCGACCTGGATGTCCTGAGATAGACATATGACAACTTTTTGCTATGGTTTTGGTGTTAGCCTGTTGAACGGACTCATGGAGGTAAGCAGTGGAATCATCCAAAGGATTAACGAAAAAAGCAGGTCGGAGTCCCCTGACCCACTTTGAGTCCCCAGTAAGCCATCAATCGTGCCATCGGTTCAACTGTTTTCAAATGCGAGGGCAAAGATACGAACTTATTCCCGAACATCCAAATTTTCAACGTAGAAAATGATCAGGAGAACCGACCCCGTGATTATGTTCTCATATTTCTAACTTGTTTCGTTTGTATATTAGTTGTTTTTGACTTTATTCTTGATAACTCAATGAGAACCGACACTTCAGATCAAGAGCAAAAAATGGGTCGTAAGTGGGTCAGAGAACCGTCCCCTGACCCTTGCTCTCACATATTCTTATTTTTTCTTTTGGAGTTTTTCCTGTAAGCCTATAACTATTTTTTACTGCATCTTTCGAGTCACATATTTCCCGCTCACTTTCAGGTAAATATATCTGATCTGATTTTCTGAAAAGATCAAGGCTTTCTGGGTGTTTACAAATTTCTTTGACGAATTCATTCAATTCTATAGGACGTCTCTGTTTGTATTTAACAAGCATAATCTTTCCATCTTTTACATATCCAAATTTTGCATAAAGATTATCTATAAATACCAAAGCATCCGGAACAACCTTCCGACACATCTTTAGATACTTCTTAACATGCTTAGCTTTGTCACCATAATAGTGCATGTCTTCTTTATTACGAAAACTTAAATATGAATATGTCTCGCCTAATATATCTGTAATTCCCAATGGTTTGTTCTCCTCATCATATGGAACTAGTATCATACATTTTGTACTATCGATAATAAGATGTTCATAAATGTCATCATACTCACTAATATTATCCATATTATAGTATTTAAGAGCTACTATAGGAATTGCATTGTGTTCTCGTAGGTCTATATCTGAAACGCTATAAGAAGAATGTAATATAGTGTTTTTAGGAAATGTGTCAGCGAGCCACTTGTCAAAGTTTTTCATTCCATTATTTATTATTTCTTTATAGCATTCAATATCCGCATCCTTATAGAATGCTATAATTGAGTCGACAGAAACAGGTTGAGAGAAGCCATTAAGGCTTGCTCCAAACAATAATAATATGATTATCACTACATGTTTCATTTTGCAAATATACAAATATTATTTTATCCAAAGAACATTTATTGGAGTATTTTGTGTAGGGAAATTTAGTTGGTTAACATTAAATAACTTTAGGCGGGTCAGGGGACGGTTCTCTGACCCACTTTGGGTGTATGTCGCTAATGTATTTAGTTCCTTTCATTTCAATTTGCTAATATGGCCACAAAGATACAAATATTCCATGATAATTGCAAGTAAATGATATAAAAAACCCATTCAGGACAATAAAACTCCAATTAAATTTGGCAATCTCGCCAATTATTACTATTTCTGCAGCGTTAAACTTAATTGTAAAACTAGAGAAGCGACATTATGCCAAGACATTCACGAGAGCAAAGCGGTACGGGCATCTATCATGTGATGCTCAGGGGCGTAAAGCTTCAAGAGTGAAGCAGTAAACGATATTGCTTATTTCATGACCCTAATGAGATATATCCACCAGAATCCTGTCAAGGCGTGTCTGGTCGGTGATGTGTGCGACTACCGCTGGAGCAGCTGGCCCGAGTGGGTCAGAGAACCGTCCCCTGACCCATCGGCAATGGCGCCACTGATGCCTCCAAGACGGAGGGAGTACGCACGGTTCATGAACGTGTTCGATACAGTACACTGGGCAAAGGCGATACTTGAAAACGAACATTTGCTAAGCAGCCACGAGAGATACATGCTCAGCTTCGTCAGGAGTCACGCTTCACTGGTGGAGGAACTCGACGATGTCATGCACGCCTACGAGTATATGGAGCAGCTGTGCAAGCAGGACGGATTGTCGCACAAGACGGCATCGGAGTGCAGGAGGTACATCAACCAGAATCTCATGACCAAGGGCGACAGGGTGAGAAGGCTGACAAACATGCTCATCGCGTACTTCAACAGGGAGGAAGCCCTTCTGGATGGTGACGAGGTGCACAACATAACCTCAGACATCATCGAGTCGACATTCGGATGTTTCAAAGCAAGGATGTCGCCCAACAAGAACAACGGATACACACCACTTGTGCTATTGATTCCGCTGTCACTCAAAGTCAGCACAATTGATGACTGTAGAAATTTTAACGTCAGCCATTTGCTTGCCAGAACTACCATTACCGACATCAAGAAATGGAGAGGTGACAACTTATTGCCAAACCCCTCCATTAAAAGAATGAATGTGGTTAAAAATATAGCATAAAATGGTATGCTAACTTAACAACCGTCCCCTGACCCACATAATAGCGGAATCAAGGTTCTTCAGAGGCTCCCCACTCTTCTTCTGCCAATTATTCTTTTCATAATACTCATACATCCTCATGGCAGACACATTAACTTTCTTCTGCCAAATACGTATAGTCAATTGTTCTAAAGTTGGCCTATCACCGATGTCCTTTTTGTTACAAATCATATATCTGTGTTTTACTCTAATTAATTCTTTGGGTGTCTAACAAATAATAATGCCATGATCCCGCGGATTGTCGCTATTGTGTCATTGGGTGGGTCAGAGAACCGTCCCCTGACCCATTTTAATCTAGAACATCGAGAAATGTACCTATTATTATTACATCATTTGGAGAGATTAATAATTTTAGAGTATCATTATATATATTAATTTCTTGTATTGTAATAAAATCACTACAATTTGTTAACGGGCGAAAAGACAAACGAACAAATTGTTTACCAACAAGAATGTCTGATTTTGTCATTTTCTTCCATTTTCTATTTTGCGCAAAGTCCATGATAAACGGCAGGTCATTATTGTTTTGTGACACTTTGAAAGACCTTCGACTTATTGGTTTTTCTGAGATCATTTTTTGAAATAAATAGATTTTCTTTAATTTATTACCTTTTGATATACATCCGACCTTTATCATTAAAGAATCATTTATATTAAATGATTTATTACTTTGAATGCTTTTATCAGATATCTCATTGAGACTTAACCAAACATCACATGACTGCAAAAACAAAAGTAAGAAGATACAATAACAAAATTTCATATTAATATGGTGTTAATTTTTTACATTTTTCCAGATATTGATCAATCCTTTTATCAAAGTCATTATTATCCCGTCCTTGAAATATCATTTTAGGAATTAATAATCCATACATTCCAGCCCAACCTTCATACTGAGCATCCAATTGATCATTAACATGTCCTAATTCATGGTTGAGAAGATATTCATTATCAGGATCTGTCACATACATTTGCTCTCCCAATGTTAATCCGCCTCCATGTTTAGCCAAATTCATAATAAAATTAGAAAATCCACCAGTCCGATAATATCCTTCAATACCAAACTTGGGGTTTGGTTTAAATGGAGCTCCAAAGATAAGATTATTCATCAGTGTTTTTGCTCCACCAGAGATGGCACCACCGAGGGCATCTTGATATATATAACGGAGATCTTTATGAATTATTGCGTCGATACCCCCTCGAACTGCACCTATTGCTGCACCGCGAAGGGTATTAAAACCTGTTTCTGCTAAAGTGTTTACTATGGGTTTGGCGTTAATAGCCTTGTATTTGGGAAGAATAGAACCAAAAGACGCACCTATAGTAATACCAACAATATCGCTCAATTTTGTTTCTTGGCCAAACACCCCATTGGTAATAATGGAATTCGCCGTCTGGCTAAGAAGATTATAGCCAAAAGTATTCCCTGCCTGAGTAACACCCAATGCACTTCCAGCTAAACCTGATGCACCTCCTAATGCACCTCCTAATGCTCCCATGCCGATGGCGCGCCAAAAATCTGACCCGTTCCATTTCATAGGTGTGAATACTACCATTGCTGTATAAGTTGCCGCTGAGAAAGCCGCACCTATGAATGCGCCTGCAATAATAGGAACAAACCAAAGTTCTCCGTCTCTGTCAACGATAACAAGCGGGTTATTCATACAATACGAATACCTGTTGAAACTCTGTGAGTGCTCAGGTGCCTGGACGTACGGGTCAGGCGAGAGGAACCTGCCGAGCAGCGGGTCATAGAGGCGGGCGTTCATGTTGATGAGGCCGAGACCTGTCAGGTGCTCATGGCCGCAGTAGCCCCGTCCGAGATACGGCTCAGGCTCGTTAGTGGGAGTATACAGGGCAAATGTTGAAGGATTGCGCAACCGTCCCCATGCATCATAACTCAGTTCCTGCACGACCGTCCCGCTGCTGTTCAGCACATGGGTAATGCTTCCCAGATGATCACGGAGGATCTGGTACACACTGCTGGAATTTCCCTGCTTGATGAGAACCGTCGGCGCATCATAATAGCCTCCATTCAGATACAGTCTTTCCGTCGTACCAGATGGCTTGACATCCAGTTCATAGCATCCCCCGAGATAGTAGCGAGTGAGTGAGGCGGAGCTGTTGTGCAGCATCTGCATCTTCACGCGATCAAAGTTGCCGTTATAGGTGAAACTTGCCGTATAGCCGTTATCCGAGATCTCATTGGGACGGTCGAACGAATAGTAGGACACGTTCTGTGTACCGACGCTGATGTTGTTGGTCAGCGTCACGCTTGATACGGCGTATGGCTTTCCCGATGAGTTATAGGCGAAACTGCCCACGTCGCCCTTTGACGTGATATTGCCATTATTATCATACGTTACACTATGGCTCCCGAAGCCGGTCAGCCTGTTCAGGTTGTCATAACTGAAGGTTTCCGACAAATTGAGCATCGGAAGCGATCTTGATGCCAGGTTCCCTGTCTGTTCGCTAAAAGAATACTGGATAAGCTGCTTAGTTTGACCGGATGCCGTGACAACCCTTGACGTAGGATAGCCACTGACCGTATAGTTATAATAGCGTGAAAGGCCGCCTGTATTAATATACTCAGCCCGGCCTTGGTTGTCTTCACCTGACAGGGAGAAGATGTTTGTGGTGCCGTTCAGCTTTACGGATGTCATGTGTCCGTTGGTATAATAGTAGTTCTCCGTTGTCAGTATCCCGTTTTGTGAGGTATATTTGATGGCACTCACCCGTCCACTTGTATAAGTGTAGTCCTTTTGCAGCCATTTGCCGTCCACTGCGTTCTCCTTTATTGATGACAGACGGCCCTTGGTATCATAGTTGTAGATAGTCGACGTGCCGTTGCTGCAGATCTCGCCGGTAATCTTGTTCAGGTTATTATTATATGTATAAGTCGTGGAAAACTCCGGCGAGGTCTTCTGGGTCATACGGCCGTATTTGTCATATGCATAGCTTGTTATTTGGCCCTTGGCATTTGTTTCGCTCTGCAGAGAGCCTTCTTTGCTATGATAATCGTAGGTTGTTATACCGCTGCTCGGGTCGGTTATGGTCTCTCGCCGTCCGTATCCGTCGTATGTGATGGTGGTCGTGATGCCACTGCCCGAACTGGCGGGAGCTGAGATGGACGTGGGATTACCCGCACCGTTGAGTGTGTAGTTGATGGTGCCCGCCGGATCTGTGACCGACACGACTCCGCCCAAGGCATCCGTCGTGGTGGTCGTCGACATTGTGCCGTCACTGACCGTCGTACTCAGTCCACTGTAAGAATAGGTTGTGGTCCTTCCCGACTCCGTCTTCTGCGTCAGGCGGTTGTATGAGTCGTATGTGTACTGCATATAGGTAGGAGAGCCAGTCTTGTAGGGATACGACTCTTTCCACAGGTTGCCGTAGGTGTCGTATGTCTTATCCACCATGAGCTGGTTTCCGTTGAAGCGTGTCTGCGAGTGGCGCACCTCCCGGTTCAGGGCATCGTAGACGGTTGTTTCCGTCGGTATGTTCGTGCCAGACTTGGTGATGGCATACAGGCCGCTGTTACCGGTGTTCCATGTAAAAGCAGTGTTGATGGTGGTGGTGTCCGGCCTTGACTCTGAAACCTGCCGTCCGAAGGAATCGTAAGAATAGTAGGTATAGCCGATATAAGTCCTCGTCGCGGCTACGGTGCCATTGGTATTATAGCTGAACTCCTTCCACACGCCGAGCGGGTCTATGACTTTGGTCAACCTGTTGTAGGAATCGTACTGGTAAGTGGTAATCCTTGCTGTATCTGACGAATAAGGATAGACGCTCTGTGAAGTTATGTTACCATAGGAGTTATAGGCATAATCAGTTTTTTTGACAACATTATTATTCACCTCGTTTATAACAGTCTGTGGCTGGTCGTAGCTGTTGTACGATGAGAACAATGTCTTCTCAGAGTGCTGGATATTGTTGCGTGTGGTGGTGACTGTTGTTGAGTCCAGACGCCCCAAATGGTATTTGCTGTTGATGTTGTCGAAGTTCGTGTAGGAATGCACTTTATTGCTCGTGATGTTACCGGGATATGACGCACTTTCTGTCAACATCTGTCCGTACTGGTCGTAGGTATATGAGGTTGTTATCGTGACATTGCGCAGCGAATCATGTTCCGTCTTTGAGACTAGGGGGAATTCCTTTATTATATTATTGTTGACGTTATGGATTGTATCGTATGTATAAGTTGTTTCAAAGCCAGGCCTGGAAATTCTGATTGGCTGACAAGTCCCATGCGGATCGTATTGGCAGAGCGTTGCTTGTCCTCTCTTGTCGTTTGTAGTGACAGACTCGAATCCTCGGAACCCAAGCCCCTGCCTGTGTACAATTGCACCGTTGTAGAAATATTTGTTGATATCAGCCGATGTTCCGCTTTTGTACAGTTCATTTCCTGCCAGCAGGGGAATGGCTTCAAACAGTTTCGAATAAGGGAAAGTCGCAGCAGAGCCTAGTGTATAGATATTGAGGGTATCGCTTGTGTTTATCTGATAATAGTAGTTCTTCTCCACAATACCATTGCTATTGGCCATACCCGTGAGAGCCATACTTGTTCTCCGATTAGTCTTGTATGTATATAAGGTAATATGGCTGGTCTTCAGACCAACTAATGGTGTACTCAGTGTTGACGAATTGATGTTGACTGGTACCAGTAGTTCATTGTATGAAAAAATCTTGGTTCCGCAGTTGGTCATCTGGCCATTCTTGACCAAATAGGTGGTAAAATCATATTGTTTCACTTCAACTAAATCCGTAATACCGTCTCCGTCGACATCCTGAACGACATAGTCGGATGTATTGTTGCTGGTATTTGGCCCTTGTACATAGGCTGCTTCCACAAAAGTGCCGTCACCTTTTGAAAAGTAAAAAGACCAGTTTGTAGATCCGTTTCCATTTCTTGTGTCTGATATGATAATGTCTGTAAGGCCGTCTCCGTTAAAGTCACCTATTGAAAAGTATTTATTTTGAAGAAAGCCCTTATTCAGACCAGTGTAGTTGGCCATTAACTGCTCAGTCAGAGTATTGCCATTTTTATTGAAAGTGTAAACATCCATACCATTGGATTTGATATGGCATAGATCCGTCTTCCCGTCACCGTCATAGTCGATGGGGAATACTTTGTCAGAGGCATTCTCGGCTTCAAGACTGGAAACAGATGCGTCGCCTATCGATTCATACTCTTTATAAAAATCAATGAGGCTTCCTGAATACAGGGTTGTGTTGCCCTCTAAGTCATAAATATGGCAGGTGGAGGGATAACCTGTCTCACCGAATGGATTACGTGAAGTCAATACCATCAGCTCCATTTTCCCATTACCATCAAAATCGCCCATATAATAGAACTTCGGCTTGTATGACTTATTGCCGCTGGCATCTGTGTAGACAGTAGAATAGTAGAATGTTCTTGTATATTGTAGAGAAAGGGTGGAACCGGTCTTTCTGTAGACCTTGGCGGTGACAACATCATTGGATCCAGAAACCACATTGTTAATCCTTATGATGCTTTCCTGTTGATTGCCTGTCAGGTCACCTGTCAGTATTGTTATGAATTCATCACCAAGTACAAACGATAATGGTGTATAATTCTGCCCATCCTGAATCTCACTTAAAATAAGACAATGGTCATCATCTGTATAATGGTTGGTGAAATAGTTACGAGAGTGGTTGAGTAGACCTCCGTCAACCACGACATGGACATATGGGTTAACATTGGAATAGCACAACATACCTTCTTTACCGCTGTTGTAGTCAAACCGCCCTCTTGCAGCAATCAAGGCATTGCGGCCTTCGACGTCATAATAATAGGTTAGATTTGCCTGTCCACTTTTGTATTCTAATTCTGCTGTACCATCTCCATAGTAGAATATCAACGGATTCAGGGAACTGCCATTGGCAGAGAAGTCTAACTGTTTTAGAAGAGAAGTACCGCCTTCGGTTACGTACGTCAGGCTGTAGGTGTTCAGTGTTGTATTGTTTCTTGAACAGGTAATGGTCTTGAGCCGATTTTTGTTATCAAGCGGTTGTCCTCCTCTATACCCTTGCACATAGTCTGCACGGCTAAAGTCATACGAGAATGAAATCCTTGCATTGTATTCATCATAAACGATATATAAAATGTTATAGTTGTCGTAATAAGTGGTATAGTAATAATATATGCTCCTTCCACGTTCATCTGTCAGGGTAGTGATTGGATACTCCAACTTGTTGGTTGTCGTATAAGTCAGGCCAAAGACGGCTTTGTAGCCGTTAGGATAATAGACTGTGAAGTATTTTATGACAGACCCGCTCACCGTGGCTACTGCCTTGATATTTCCTTGCTCAGACTGGTACTCATAACTTGAGCTTGAAAGACGTATCAGGCGGACACCGTTTAAGTAGAACACATCATCGGCATTCATCTTTATGCCGTCTGTCTGATTGTCATAATAGATGCCTTTGTTACCTCTGGTGATGCTCTGTAGTCCTCCGATGTTCCACCCTTTGCCACAAGCACTTCCGCCGCCCTGACTGTTATAGACCAATGATATGTCTGGACAGAACACACCTTCATACTTATATGACTTAATCGGCACCGTATAGGTTTTGGCACCAGTGGGTGATATACCCGGCTGTATGTCTATTTGTCCGACAGCATTGGAAGTATTGACAGTAACAGAGTTAGGTACATGGCTGTTACTGTAGGGATCATCTTGTGTTCTCATTCTGGGTGGCTGTTGGACTGTTTTCGCAGTGTCATCTTGCCACACCAGTTTTGGCTTCGTCCGCCCGGCCCAGTAGACGGAGTCACAATATGCATCAAGTTCCGCTTGTGTCATATTAGCAAGCGAATCCTTGGATATCCGTACAGTGTCGTTACCTGTCTTAGTGGTGTCTGACTGTGCTATTGACTTACTTGCCACCAATACCATGAGCATCATGGCAGATGCTAAGATATAATATGACCTTTTCATGATTTTGTGAATTTACTTGTTAAATTTACAGCTTTTTGTATCACCGTTCAGTGCAATACTAAGGATATAGGTGCCCTTGCGGAGTTTCCCGAGATTCAGTGTCGTTATTTCTGACTCGACGCGCCGGGTGAGCATCTCGACACCAGACAGGTTATGGATGGTGACTTCTGCTATGTCGTTGCTGTTGAAACTGAGGATTTCCACCTTGATACTGTTCCTGTTGGCGTCGATTGTCGCAGATATCTTCTCATCATTTATCAGATTGTTAGGTGATGCTGCCGTCCTTTGCCTGGCCTTGGCACCGGTATTCACAACCCGTTGCGTTCGGTTGCCAGTATTGTCATAACTGTATACCCATGTGGTTTGCCCACAAACATTCGCTGCCGACATCATCATGAATGCCAGCATCACTGATTTTAGGATTGTTTCTTTCTTCATATCTTACCGTTTTAGTATTTCTGCGGGCAAAGATATAAATAAGATTGTAAAAAATCAAGTAATTACTATTTCAAATTTGCTTCACATAACATATTGATAATAAACAGCTTAGCGTTCAAAATAGACTTTTTTCTACTATTCTGAAATTACAGATGCATTTCAATATGATGTCTTAGGATCCGAGTATGTATCTCCCGATCAAAGAGATGAAACATGGTTTTGCATAAAGCTCCTTAGAAAAGGAGACCAAAACATTGCAATGTCGGCTTGATGTTGTATCCTTCCAGTGCGGGTTTGGATGCGCTGGTTGGAAGCAGTCAGTAGGATTGACCTTGTAACTATTTTTTTTCCATAAGTATCAACTCTCCTTCTTCTCTTTTGGGTATAAAACCTAACTTTTCGTCCAAAATAGCATCCATCAGCCCGAATTGTGAAACCAGATAGCAATCTTCACCACTAGTGTTTACTAAAAGCTCTGGTTTCAAAAGAATTTCGTGCATCTGGGAAACAGTTTCAGTCTGATTAAATATATTTCTTAACACATCACTATACCCCTCAGATTTTGATAACGCAGCAGGGAAGACATAGTTAATATACCGATCCAGAAAATCCTTATTTGAAAAATCTGTGGGGAAATAATCAGCATCTCCATTTAACAAGTGTGACGAGTAGAAGCGCATACAAAACACAGTGTGGCTATAGTATGTCCTAAATATTAACGAATGTAGTACACATTGCGAAAGAATATATTCTGGTTTAAACAGACTATCTCTATCTGCGGCCAAACTACATGCAAGAATAAGTACAATTCTTTCTATCTGGCTGGAATCTGAAATGGCCATGGGTAACAAGAAGTCAAACATCTTAATGTCATTCTTTAAAGAATAACCACAGAAGTTTGTCGTGCTGAAATCCTTTCTGCCTAATTCCTCCCAACATATATATGACGAGCCGCCTAAATACAGACAAGGCAGGCCAGACAAGCTATAACGCTGATTCCCTACAAGATGACGTTTGTCGTATGGTATATGGAACATCTCATCTTTTGTGAAATGAAATAGTTTGCTGTTTTCTCTGCACTTATACATTGGTACATCGGTGGAAAGAATGCCAAACTTCATCGATTTCGTTATTTTGTATGTTTTTTGGAGAGCGTCTTGCTGATTTCCTCTTAAGAAGGCATATAGTATTTGTAAAATCGTTTTCTGTGTCAATTCTATCTCACTCATTATTGCAGTTAAAGAGAGTCCTGTGTTAGCACAGACTTCTTCCTTTTCTTCTAAAACGTATGTCCTAAAAGCAGAAATAACAGCCTGCGTTCGTTCTATGATATTACCAGAACGACATTTCTCAGATTGAAGCCATAAAGATGATTGTTCTACAAGATTCTTCATTACATTATCAATTATTGTTTTTTACTACACAGTCCAGATTCAGCTTTACCCACTCTGTGGGCAAATACCATAATTATTTATAGCGATTCGCCTTCTTTTGTGCTTTCTAAGTGATATGTAGAACCGTGACCCATTTTTATTTTCTTATTTTTTTCTTTCCGTCATGGATATAGATTCCATTTTGTGGCTGACCACTTAAGCGTCGGCCCAGAAGGTCATGGAATCCGTCGCTTCTTGTAGGCTGGTACTGAGGACTGTTGATAATGGCGGGTTGTGAACTTAGAGAGGAGTAGAAGAAGACACTGGTCTTGTCCACATTACAATCCAGCAAGAATATTTCATAAGGCGGTAATGGCTGCCATGGAGAGAAAGGTCCTGCGCAAGAGCCGAAGCCCTCAACCCAAACAATTTCGTGATCCATTGTGACGGGTTCTCTGTACGCGTCTATCAGCATGAGTGTGAATCGACGGAGATCACTTTCCCTGATATACGGGCCGCTCACATGAACGGTATCAATACTTTTCACCTGAAGTTGGTAGCGGAGCGGAAATCCCATCAATGTATCAGGTTGTTCGTCTGTTTCAAGCAGACATCCGAAGGCATTACCTTCTACACCGCACCTCACTCTATCTCCTACTTTGAGACTGAAGTCATAAAGTAGCCTGGGTTTGTTACTACCCTTTGCAATGGCATATACTTTTTGTCCGACCTCGCGTAAGGCCAAATAATATGTATTTCCACCCGAGATTCCAAATCCTGCGGTGTTGTAGACCTTCTTCCAGTTTTCTCCATTTATCAGCGTATCACCTTCAATTTGGTTTACGAACACATTCTCTTTTATTCTGCCTACCTGATACTCCCACACTTTTCCATCCTCAACCATAGGATGGTAATTAACCAGTGATTCCTGTGCCTGTGATGCCATACATAAAGCACACACAAAAGCAGCGGTTATTAATCCTACTTTCATCATATTATTTTTATTATTGTTTCTTACTTGGCTGCAAATATATAAAAATATCATGAATCATGCAATGTTATCCAGAAAATATCACATTATTTGTCCGTTTTCAATGTCAACAATTGCCCCTACTGGGGCGATGAAGTCATCCTGGCACTCTATAACGCCTCCGTTTATGATAATAAGGGTGGCACCTGCTTTCAATATAATGTCCACATTTGATAGTCTGCCACCGTCAATGATAAGTTTGCCGCCAGCATCTACTATAACCTTGCCGTTACCAATCATTACCACATTGCTTTGAACAGTAAGTTGCCCGGTACTTGTGATGCGTATGTTGCTATGGAGGCTATCATTAACGCTTATGGTGTTTGATGAAGGTATATAAAGCAGACCGTCAAGGGCTTGAATTCCGGATTCTATCGGGTTCAGCCAGTAGTCTAGACGCCTATGTATACTATTGTCATTATCATTTGTCCATGAAACATCGAACCTTCCAAACCAATCGGGATAATGCGGGTATGTACATGATGATGTTCCTCCTTGCAATTGACCGATAACCCGATGCTCACCATTCAGCAAGGGCGAACCGGAGGAACCTCTGGCAGTTATTCCAGATTTCCAAGTTACCTCCCAATGGGTGTATCCTGAAAAATTATAGGTTATAGAATCTGGTTGTGAGTATACTGTTGATATTTTCTTGACATCGCCATTGGGATGGTGGATACAAACTCCAGGAGTCCCACAGTTGTGCGAATAATCCCAACCTAGATAATATGGTATATAGCCAGTAATATTTTTGGGGTCATCAATTAGTCTTAACAAAGCAAAGTCCGAATAGTCGTCGTTAGCAACAACGATTGCGCCTGAGGTAGTATAATAAGTGGGCTCTGGAGAGATGTTGTTACACCCTGATTTTTCATAATCCCAGTAGAAGATGTAGGAGGTCAAAATGGAGTCTCCTTCAGCATCTGGCTTAATTAGAGTGATAGCGTCTTCTTTCAGACAATGATTAGCAGTAAGGAAAAAAGGCTGCATCTCCATATCTGTTGTATTTACCAAAGCACCACTTCCAAGACGGTTTTCTTTGACAATAAGGGCAACTGCTTTTTTCTCGTTTTGCCAGTTCTGACCCTCAGGGCAATTCACATCGACCTGGCACCAATCAGATTGCCCATAGCCACCTTCGTCGTTTTTTATGGATCTGTATCCATGAATAATTCTATTTATCGAAATGATTGCGTCATCTGTCACTTCCTTGGGCTGATAGTATTCTAATACGACATCGTTTGAAAATAGCAATTCCGTTGCGAAGCCGCGTATGTTATTTCTGTCTCCCATATTATTTCTATAGGTGAAAGCACCAATAGATTGCTTTTGGTCTTTTGTATAGATAAAGAACTTGCCCCCTTCAGGAATCCAAAACTTATCGTAGCAGAAATTCACAGACAATGCACCTGGGCACACTACGTCCAGTTGCCATAGTTTTCCACCATCTGGTAAGTCATACCAAATGCCGCTATTATTGAGGTTATAATTCACAAAATGTGGATACCCAAAACGTGGTGGTACATCAGCTTTTTCATCTTCTTTGTCTTCCGCTTCAATCTTCGCCATATCAAGTGGAGGCGTAGTAACAGACTCTACAGAATTCTTTGATGAAACTTTCAGTTTTAGATCTGGATTAAAACTAATGGGTTGCTCATGTGTACTGAGCTGAGCACAGACATTAGTATATGCATAAAGAAAAGCAAAGAAGAGAAAGGTTTTATTGAGTCTCATATTGTTATCTTTTATTTTGATATCACCATTTTCTTCGTGTCAAATTCCTGTCCGTTAACAATCAGAGAGTAGAGGAACATGCCTTCACCGAGTTCGTAACCACCGATGGAAACGCTTTCCATACCCGATGAAACGGGCATTTTTTTGAGCAGTCGGCCATTCATGTCGAAAAAGCAGATGGATGCATCTTGTACATCGTTGGCAAGATGGAAACGGATTAATGTCTGTTCCTTAAAAGGATTCGGTGAATTTTGATAAAGAATGTTTTCACTTGATGAAGCGAAAGCCTTTTCTTTATCATTGTCTGAGACCGATCTTGTTATTTTGGCGTCTTTTTCGCCCCTTATTTCATCCAACTCCTGTTTTAATTCTTGAATAGAACGAATCAAAATAGGAACCAATTCCATATATTTCACACCCAAATAACCGTCCTGTCCTTCCTTTACCAAATCTGGGTATATTTTCTGAAGTTCCTGAGCAGAAAGACCATAATGTGTTTCTTTCTTGGTATTTTCTACTAGAGCCGAATCGTTATTTTCGCATTGTGGATTATCTATATAGTTGTACTTGATAACATTCATGTCAAGTATATTATATAATGCACTCTGTCCTGTTTCTCTTAAAGTTATTATATTTTCCTTGAGCCGGACGTCTGAAAGCGTGATAAAACTGGGAGCTGTTACATCCCCAGTTGCCTTAACTGGTCCGTAGAAATATCCAGCATATCTGCCTGGCACAGATATGCCAGTATGTTGGGTCAAAGTGCCGAGAATGCCAGCACCGTTTTTGTCATAGTTATTAATTCCACCAAGCACGCCATATATATAACCACTTTGACCTCCATTGGCAATGCCTTGTACACCAATGGTTGTTGCACCTGTTGGTGCATATGTTGTACCTTTTACGGCAATGCAATATGAACCGGAAGACGCTCTGGAATGCAGAGCGAAATTATAGCCAGAGGGATAGGAATATATAAAATCTTCACCTACAGTAACTTCAGATTCATTAATCTGTGTCGTAGTACCAATGGTGGCATGTCCATTATTAAACACCTTCAGTTGTGCAAATGTTGTTGTTGATGCTAATATAAGCAGCAGGCTTAAAAGAATCTTTTTCATACTTTTTCTTTTTTAATGATTAAACATAAATTTTGCTTTTAGATCTATCCAATCGTTCCTTATAAATAAATGGACTTGGTGTATACATTGTTACCTTGGACAATCCTGATGGAGTATATGCCCGATGTCCAGCTGCTGGTATTCACCGAGAACTCAGTTTGGCCCCCCGGGAAGGTGTTTGAATAGACCTGAGTCCCTGAAGGGATTTGGCTGATGGTAACTGTATAAGGCGGATTATAATACTGCCCGTTACCAATAGGCGTTCCAATAGCCCCTTCATAGGTGATATAAAGCATTGAGCCAGAGAGGTTCACCCATATAATGTCATCACCGGATGCAGCGCCAGGCAGGGGTACGACCTTGAACATCAGACAGAAGTCATGACATTGGGAGTCTGATTCGGCAAAAAGTTTGGTATAGTACACATCATTGCTGTATGGCAATTCAAATGCGATGTAGTCCTCGTTATGATAATAACTTGTCGGGCTGTGAGCACTGGAGAAGCTGATATCCATGCCGTCGAAACGTGTAGAATTGAGACACACCGTATTGCCGCCGTTTATTTCCGTTATGCCGTATCCACACACATCAAAAGGTGGAAGATCTGGGTTTACAAGTGTGAGGTCTCTCGTGAAGTTTATCGGAAGCGACTTCTTGTCTTTACCGAAAATGTCATCCATACTGAGCCTATCTGGTTTTGTCCTTGAAAGAATCAGTCCGTTATTAGCTGGGATGGTAAATTCCCGATCAGGGTACGTACCATTTGGAGTAATTAAGCCACCATATTGCCAGCCTGTAACATATAGATCAGAACCATGCATCACAATCCGTTTGGTGAGCGTCTTGATGGTCGTCCCGCTCCACGAAACAGTTGCTGTCAGGTTGGCCACGCTATACTGTGGCGTTCCTGTATATGTTACAAAACACAGATTGCCAGAAGATGAGATGCTGAAATTGCTGTTGTCAATAGACCATAATACAGAGTATCCTTGTAACATATTATTTATAGAATAGGTTGCAGTGTCGCATATAACGTCTTGCCCCACAATTATCGGATCTATGTGTGATAAACAGAGAGCATCACCCATAGTTAATGGGACTGAAGAATATTGGGGCGTTTCATTCTTGGTATCATGAGTTTTTGCATACAAAAAGGCTTCATGTATGCTAACAAAACCATCGTTGTTAGAATCGGCATTTACAGGATAGCCATCAGGTGTTTCCCCCGCTATACCAGATAGCCAATGATAAACAAACTCACTATACAACAAATCATTTCTTGCATATGCTGATTCATCATATTTGCATGAAGTAGAAATAACGACATTATTTTGTGAAATATCATCAATGAAACCACCACTATGACATTGTACCATACAAATATTTATGATATTAGCATTCAAGGAACTTATGATGGATGCGAACTCATAATCATATAACACTTCGTGGTTCCACAGATTCAAGCAAACTTGTTGGCCATTAATCTGAGTCCCATGGTCTGTCGTAAATATAAACAGGTTATCTTGATTCGTTAGTATCGAAGACAGAGTATTAAAAACAAGATTAATATCAGAGCGAGTTGCAGAATACTGTACATCAGCTATTTCATCACCATCCAAATCTAAAGGAGAGGATGTATATGTGCCGTCAATCATATGTCTGTCTAATCCAGGACTTGTCCCATCGGACATTAATACATAAATATGATCTTTTGAATATCCGTAGATATCAATTAGAGCCTGATATAGTGAGGAGCAATGGTTCCAATATCTTTCCCAGTTATAATAAGGTTCATAACCACCACTTATTATAACAGCATAATCGTGATTTGCTGAATAGGAACTTTGCTCTAATGATCTATTAAATCGTTTATTACTAAATTTGAAAGAAGAAAGATTTACATTATTCCTTTTTTGCTCAATCATTGGTTCCATATTATTCAACAGTGGTGGATGCTGTTTGTTTTGGACAACGAGCATACCATTTTCTATATTGACAAAAACATAGCGACAAGAATGACTCCAACTATCAAAAGGGTGGTCGTCAATAAAGAAAAACCAATTATCAAACTCGGGAGCATAGTCTTCAAAAATTGATATTGTAGATATTCTACTATTGGATTCAATGAAAGAAGACGATACAAAGACACTCACGTTATCCAATAATGAATCCAGTAATTCGTTTTGAACAATTATCCACGCATCACTTTTCGTCAATTTGCTAGGGTGTTGAGCAAACATAGCAAAAGAGAAGTAAAAACTAAACGCTAAAATAGATAAAAATTTTTTCATAGTAACTTTACTTTTCAAAATTATATATACCTTTTAAATTTGAATCGAATTCAATCGTAAAAGATTTTTTGTCTGGATGCCCATCTTCGATGACAATAGAATAGGTAATATTCTTCAATGGACCAATTTTCATATTCAGGTCATAGGGACAGATGCAATCTGTAGTCGGATCTGCGTGCTCAAAAATGGTGATAGCATCGTTATCAATAGATACTGTAGTTGTAATATTCGCGTCACAACAGAATAAGGCGTTAATATGATTAATTATCAAATAGCCATCTTTCGTACCTTCATACTCTATACTTTCTGTACCATATATGGTATCCAACACATCGGAAGATTTCGTCCCAGTCTTTTTACATCCTGTCTGTGAGAAAGATATTAATGTGCTCTCAAATTCTTGGTTGTCACTAGAGTTATCATCACTACCGCACCCTGCCAAACCTATGGTCAGCAAGAAGCACATAAAAAATAATAGTATTTTCTTCATATCTTAATAGTTTTACTTTTTCGGCAGCAAAGATAAGAAATACTTTTTTATTTAGCAAGCAATTTCTATTTCAAGTGATTGTTTTGTATTCTGTTGACTATAAAGTAGTTAGGTGGCGTGATAGGTGTTTTTTGTAAATTCTGAAATAATGGATGTAATTCGATAATCATTCAAAAACACTTAAAAAACGCAAATATCTTTTGTGGGATGAGAAAGTTTTCTTATTTTTGCAATCGGAATCGTTCTGCTCCTCAAAAGAGCGAATGGTGACAGAGCATTTAGATAGAAGTTATCCTAATTCAAAAACATCGGAAAAAGTTTAGTCAGGGATAATGGACAGACAAATGCTCACGCTTATGGTATGTGGCCTTTTAGGCTATTATCATACTCGGCGT
>JAEEGJ010014380.1_pt1 | contig 18811 bp, 10 predicted proteins | sample 8958761 | NCBI WGS metagenome assembly JAEEGJ01 (sample SAMN16246546, study PRJNA631951) | gut metagenome | biome: gut microbiome; feature: rumen; material: RS-attached | host: Bos | place: Iran: Karaj | collected 2018-10
GCTCTTTCTCCCGCGAATCCCTCTCCGCCACCAAACGGTTGTTCTGTTCTTCCCTTTCAAGCATCATCTGCGGGGAGCCATAGATAGCTTCCGCGCTGCGTTTTGAAAGGATTTCTTGGATTTGGTCAATCCTGCCACGGAGCTCTTGACGTTTTTTGTCTTTGGGCGAAGAGCCACAGGCAAACAAGAAGGCCAATCCCACGAAGAGGCCTATACGTATGGCATTAAGTGTTTTCTTCATATCGCAATACTTTATTATTCCATTTCCAAAGCTTTCAGTTCTTGCTCAAGGGAATCGGCCTCGGCTTGCAAGCGCTTATTCTCCCTCGCATACTCTTCCATCATCTCTGGCGGGCCATAAATCTCGGAATTCCGGCGTTCCTCGAGGACACCATGGATTTCGTCGATACGTTGGCGCAACATTTCAAGCTTGTTCTGTTTGGACTGCGTAACCGAATCCTGAGCTGGATCCATGGGTGGCGGCCCATAATAGCAGGGCGGCGGCGAGAAGATGTTACATGCCGCCAAGGCTGCCGTGCCCGACAACAAGCCTATCCAAAGCTTACGGAACCATTTCCCCATAGCGCAATAGGTTTTATGTTATTTCTTATTCATTCCTTCGAGTTGGTCCTCAAGGGTTTTCAGCTCGTCACGCATCTCTTGCGTCTTCTTGCCGTATTCTTTCATGACCTCGGGAGAGCCATAGATACAGGCACCTTCGCGACGTTCCAAGGCCATCCTCAGCTCGTCGATGCGTTGCTGAAGGGCAGTACGATCCTTATTCATATTCGCTTGTTGTTTGCTTTCTTCCAAAATCCGTTTGCTTTCTTCCAAATCGACTCTTTTACCTAAACGATAGTTGATGGAGTCAATCTGATATTGAAGACGGTTGTATTCCACCATAAATTCCGGACTAGGCTCGGAGTCGGGACACGACATCCAATACATGTCAAGAGCCTGCTGGATGGAGTCGCGGTCTCTCTTTAATTGTTTCTTCTCGGCCTTAGTGAGACCCTTGGTGGAGCAACATGCTACCAAGAAAGCCAACCCTGTAAGGGCGCCTATCCAAACTATTCGGACTACTTTTTTCATTTCTTTGATGTTATATAACGCTGCAAAGATAATAGAAAAATCCAAATTTGTTGTAAGAAATTGAAAAAAATAGGCCGTCCGTTTAAAAAAATATCTACTTTTGCACCAACGAACCTAAAAATACAACATCATGAAAAAAAGCTTCAACGCATTTGGCAAAGGCTTGGCCTTTGCGATTTTCGGCCTCGGCCTCACCTTCTGCATGACCAGTTGCCCCAACGGCGTCAACCTCAACAACTTGCCCATCGACACGGGCGGTCTTGAGAAGCTCGTGCAGCCCAAAGACCAGTGGCATTCGCTCGTCAGCGAGACCAAAGCCAGCCCACAAGTGTCGGGCAACACCTTGACCTATGGCTCGCACACCTACACGGTGAATGGCGACATCAACTTCAACAGCAACGAACACCGCACGCCCACGGCCACGGTGACCTTCACCAACATCCCTTCGGGCTATGCCGAGTTTGAAGCCGTCTATAACGGTCTCCTGGGTAAGTCGATCCAAGGCACGGCTGCCATGATCCCCATGGCCATTGAGCTCTATGCCCGCGATGCCTCCACCGGCAAGAAATGCTTCGACTTGCTGTGCAACAGCTCTTCCACCGTCGACGGCATCATCCGCATCTTGAAGACCAAGCTCGTCCCCTCGGAGTTCAGCCCCGAGAACGACCAGTACATCCAGCGTTACATGGCCGCCGCCTTGCTGAAAGGCGCCGTGTGCACCAACGCCTACGCTCCTGAAGAGCCCTATACCGTCGAGATGTGCTCCTCGCCCAACGGCGTTCAAGACTCGCCGCTGATGGGTGGAACGACCTACTACACTTACATCCTTGCCAAAGGTTGGGACTCGGAGCAGCGTGCAGTTGACATTTTCTTGCCTTATGACGGCACCACCTACAAAGTCTGCAACTGCCCCTCCACCTACACGCAGTGCAAGACCATCCGTGGCACTTGGGGTGGCCTGAAATAAAGTCACGCAAGCCTCACGGTTGAAAACCAATGAATTGGAGACGCTTTCGGGCGTCTCTTTTTTTTGTCCCCATCGCCAAGTTTTCAACAGTTTTGTTGATAATCCTGTTCATAACCCTGTTGATAAATTGTTGAAAACTTATGGTCCCCCAAGGCCAAGGATTCATCTACATTTTGCTAATTTTGGAAGCTTATTCCACTAGGATTGGTATTGAATTAAATCATTAAGTATCAAATAATTAAACATTTTCCAAATGAAACGTAAACTTACTTTTTTGTTGACAGCCTTGTTGCTGTTGACGGGAATTGGCCTACAGGCGCAAACTTACACATGGGTGAGTACTCCCTTATCGGATCTTACCACCACTGATGTGTTTGTCATCGTTGCCAACAACGGTTCAGATTATGCTATGACAAATAACAACGGAACCAGTAGCGCCCCCGCCGCCGTTGCTGTTACAGTCAGCGGCAACACATTAACTGGTACTATCGCTGACAACATCCAGTGGACCATCAGCGGTAATGCCACTAACGGTTATACTTTTTATCCAAATGGCTCTTCTGATACTTGGCTGTATTGCACAGGCACTAACAACGGTGTACGTGTTGGAACCAATTCCAACAACACCTTTAAAGTTGATGCTTCAACGGGCTACCTAGTCCACCAAGGAACATCCCGTTTTATCGGTATCTATACTCCTAACGGTGCCTCCATTGCACAAGATTGGAGATGCTATACTAGCATTAACGCCAACATCCAGGGTCAGACTTTCGCATACTACAAGAGAGTCAGCGGATCTACTCCGACCCCTTACATAACTGCTGAAGATATTGAAATCGAATACAACACCACAAGTGGTGCCGTCGAATACACCATCAACAATCCTGTTTCGGGAGGCAACACGACAGCCACCACTACTGCTGAATGGCTTACCTTGGGAACGGTCGGCACATCAGTGCCTTTCACTTGCAGCGTCAATACTCTGGGAACAGAGCGCACCGCCACCGTCACATTGACATATAGCTACAACACCAACCAACTTGTCACAAAAGACGTCACGGTAACACAGGGTGGCAACCCCAATGTAATCAACACCATCTCTGACATCACCGCCACCGGCACCTACACCGTGCAAGGCACTATCGTTGCCAAGAGTGCTAGAGGCTTTATCGTTGGAGACGGAACTGGTTATATCTATTATTACAACCAGAATTATTCCCAAAGCAGCTACAACATCGGCGACATGGTGAAACTGTCAGGCTCCGTTGTGGTCTATGGCGGCGTGTTTGAATTCAACAACACGACAACTGTAACACCGGCCACTAGTTCCAACTATGTAGCGGAAGAGCCCACCGTCATCACTGGTGCAGAAATGGACAGCAGAGTGGCTTCCACAACGCCTGCCCAACTTTCAAGCTATGTGCAATATGAGGGAACACTCTCCATTAGCGGAACACACTACAACATCACCAACATTGATGGTGCTACGACGGCTATTGGAAGCATCTCCTACCCGATCAGCACCGATTTCACTTCGCTGGACGGACAAGAAGTCGTGGTGAAAGGCTATTATGTCGGCATCTCTTCCAGCACTTATTACAACACCATGCTGGGCAGCATTGAAGCAAACGAGATTCCCGAGCCTGCTCTGACCCTCACCCCCACCGAACTCCCCGGATTCCAATACACCTTTGGCGAAGGTCCTTCACAGAGCCTTAGTTTCGCAGTGACGGGCAGCGACTTGACTGCCAATGTCAGCGTTGCAGCCCCGCAAGACTTCGAAGTGGCCACTACCGCCGAAGGTCCTTTTGCCGATAACCTCAGTCTCACACCCGCCGAAGGTCTGTTGGACGCCAACGTCTATGTCAGAATGAAGTCCGGACTCGCAATCGGTACTTATGCTGGCAATGTCACCGTCACTACTGGTACACTGAACGCCACCGTCGCCTTGAGCGGCACCGTACTCGAGGATCAGAGTCCCGTCCTGAACGCCAGCCCCACCACGCTGAGCGGCTTCACCTACGACTTTGACGAAGGCGGTCCATCCGAAACTGCCAATTTCGTCTTTGGTGGCGATTTCCTCGTCGGCCCCGCCTACGTCTATCCCTCGGAGAGTTTTGAAGTCACCACACAAGGCGACAGTCCCTTCCATGCCGAGAATCCTGCCACTGTCTACCATCAAGGCAATTTCTACGGCATCAAGATCTATGTCCGCATGAAGGCTGGCCTCGAAGTCGGCACGTATGAAGAACAACTGATGGCCGTCACCGAAGGCGCCGACACGCTTTACATCAACGTTTCGGGCACCGTCACGGGTGAAGTCCCCACCCCGCCCACTCCGGGTGAGGGCAACTACGTCCGCATCAGCGACCTGAGCGAACTCACCGATGGCAGCTACGTCATCGTCGCAGCTCGCTTCGATGAGAATGCCACCGACTACTACGCCATGAGTAATACCTCGTCGGGCAAACCCACGGGCGTGCTGTTCACCTCAGCCACCTCTGGCAGCGACGAAGTGCTGCCCGCCTCCATCGTTGACGAAGAAGGCAGCTACTACTGGATTGTGGGCGTAACCAACAACAGCTACACCTTCACCAACGCCGCTGGAGAGCTCATCGGCTACAGCAGCAGCACCAACTTCGCCACGGGCGGCGACAACACCGAATGGAGCATCGCCCTCGAAACCGCCGGCGAAAGCGCCATGGTGCCTAGCTACACAGGCTTCTATATCACCAATGTGAACACCCCGGCAAGAGGCTTCGCTTTGAACAACCAGCACAACTACGGCGCATACGCTGTCTCCAACAACAACAGCGCCAATTACAACTTCTACCTCGACCTCTTCGTGAAGACCGAAGGCGGCACCCCGCCCACGCCTACCGTGGCCACGCCTACCTTCACTCCCGAAGGCGGCACCTATTTTGAAGAACAAAGCGTGAGCATCGCATGCGCTACCGACGGTGCCACCATACACTATAGCACAGTTTCGGAAAATGGTCCTTGGACAACCTACAACGGAACCATCACCGTTGACGAAAGCATGACCATTTGGGCATACGCCACCAAGGAAGGCTACAACGACAGCCCCGTCGCCAGCGCCACCTACACCATCCAAACGGGTGTGGTTACCATCTTCAACCAAGACTGGGAAGGTGAGATGAACGGCTGGACCTTCGTCAGCGTGGATGGCGAGATGGAATGGACCGTGGCCACCCACCAAGGCAACCACTACGCATACGCCAACGGCTTCAGCAGCGGAGCCGCACATGCCAATGAAGACTGGTGCATCTCCCCTGCCTTCAACCTCAACGCTTACAGCAACCCCGTGCTGACCTTCAGTACGGCAAAGAACTATTCTGGTCCCGACCTCGAGGTGTTCTTCTCAAACAACTACAACGGCACCAACCCATCTACTGCCACATGGCAACCGCTCACCTGTGCTCTCTCAACAGGCAGCTGGACCTGGGTTGAATCGGGCGAAATCGATTTGAGCAGCTTCAGCGGCACCGAGTGCTACATCGGATTCAAGTACACCAGCACAGATGAAGAAGCCGCTGGTTGGGAAGTCGACGACATCCTGCTCGTCGGCCAGACCTCAGAGGCCGTCGTCACCGTCACCCCGCTCGCCCTGACAGGTTTCACATATATGGAAGGCAACGGTCCGTCGGATGAGCAGAGCTTCACCGTTAGCGGTCTCAACCTGAGCGGCAACGTCGTCATTGCTGAAGCCACCGATTATGAGATCTCATTGCTCTCGGGCGACAACTTCACTGCACAGAGCTCCATCACGCTGAGCCACAGCAACGGCACCATCGAAGAGACCTCCGTCTACGTCCGCCTGAAAGCCGGTCTTGCCGTGGGTGAATACAACGACGAAGACATCACCATCACCAGCGCCGACGTCGACGACATCGAAGTGACCTGCAGCGGCAATGTCACCGCTGAGCCAGTGCCTGGCGACGACTACGTCCGCATCAGCGATGTCAGCGCCCTTGTGGCGGGTAACCGCGTCATCCTCGCCTCCCGTTACAACGAGACGGCCGACGCTTACCTCGCCTTCGCCAACGCACCGACGAGCGGCAAGCTCACCACCACCGAGTTCACCAGCGAGATGAACGGCACCGACGAAATCATCCCCGCCAGCATCCTTGGCAATGAAGACAACTACTACTGGACGGTCGACGTCACCGCCGACGGCTACACCTTCACCAATGCCAACGGCGACATGATCGGATACGGCAACAGCGGTACCAACCTCGTATTGAACGGTGAAAAGACCGTCTGGACCATCTCAGCCGGTGTTTCCGCACCCGAGAGCATGGTACCTGAGTATTACGGCTTCAACATCATCAACGCCACCACCGACACCCGTGCCATGGCTTTGCGTGTGACTGATACTGAGAGCATTGTTAAAGCCTATGCCACCAGCAACATGACCAACGGCGAGTACAACTTCTTCCTCGACATCTTCATGCAAGGTGAAGGTGGCGTCCCGCCCACTCCGACAGTGGCAGCGCCTGTTTTCACACCTGGTGCAGGCACCTATTATGAGACCCAAGACGTGACCATCACTTGCGCCACCCCTGACGCCACCATCTATTACAGCCTTGACTCAGAGAACGGTCCTTGGGAAGAATATGAAGAAGCCATCACCGTCGACGAGAGCATGACCCTCTGGGCATACGCCGAGAAGGAAGGCTGCAACGACAGCCCCGTCGTCAGTGCAGAATATGTCATCCAAAATGACCTCGTCATCATCTTCAACCAAGACTGGGAAGAGGATTGGCACGGCTGGACACAAGTCAACGTGGAAGGCGAAGATGCCGAATGGACCATTGCCGAACACAGCGGCAACCACTACGCCTACATGAACGGCTATAACCACGGCGCCAACGAAGACTGGCTCATCTCGCCTGCTTTCGACCTCGACAGCTACAGCGACGTAGTGCTGACCTTCGTCACCGCCATGAACTACACTGGCCCCGCCATCGAGGTGCTCTTCTCCAACGACTACGATGGCACCGACCCCAACGCAGCCAACTGGGAGCCCCTGACTTGCGAACTCTCATCTGGTAGCTGGGCCTGGACCGAGTCGGGCGAAATCAGCCTCGACGAATTCAACGGCAACAACTGCCACATTGCCTTTAAGTACATTTGCGACGAAAATGAAGCCGCCGCGTGGGAGGTTGACGACATCCTGCTCGTCTCTGGCAGTGCCGGCGCCAACCCGACCTTGACGGCCACACCTAATACAATTAATGGCCTCGACTATATTGAAGGCGAAGGCCCGTCGAATTCACAGAGCTACACTCTGACGGGTTCCAACCTGGTAGGAGAAGGCAACGTGACCTTGACGGCCAGCGAAAACTTCGAAATCTCATTGGATGACGAAGACTTCTTCACGACGCTGTATGTCCAATACGCCGACGGCGAACTCATCGACCAACCTGTGACCATCTATGTCCGCCTTGTGGAAGGCCTTGAAATGGACACCTACACGGGCACCATCAGCCACGAAGGCGGTGAAGCCACAACGGAAGTCATCCTGAACGGTACGGTCCACAGCGAGGACGAGCCCATGATGCTGGCAATGATGCCTTATTATATCCAAGGCAACAACGGATCGAACAACAACCGCGTGCCTGTTGCCGTGGCCACCTATTTCTTCAACCTTGAGCCCGAGACCACCTACCGCTACACCAACCAGTTTGTTGACGGCAACGATGGCCCCGAAACGGCTGGCGCCGGCAATGTGATTTACGCTGATATCGAAGGCTTCTATCGCAGCACCAGCCCGAGCCTGGCTACCGAAGGTGGTTACGGCGAGTTCACCACCGATGAGGAAGGCTTTGGCTTCGTCTGGTTTATTAATGAACCCACCGCCAACGCCCGCTTTACGCCAGGCAACCATGTCTATCTCCGCGCCCGCCTCAACGACGGTCATGACGGCACTACGGTTGAACATATTTTCACCTCTGACGAATATGCTACCGTATTGAACTTCGGCACCGAGTACGATGAATTTAGCTGCAGTGCTTTCTATGCCAAGAGCAATGAAAGCCCGAAGAGCTTTGCCTTGTTGCTCGCCGATGAAGAAGGCGGGCGTCCCATCTACTCCACCAGCATTGAAACGGTGGGCGTTGACTACGTCGGCATCAATCAGTATGCCGACTTCTACAAGGATCTGGTGGCTGGCAAGGATGGTTGGTTTGGAGGCATCCTGCCCAACGACAACACGGATGGTGTCAACGCCATTTGGATCGTAGACATAGACAGCTATGTGGTCAACGAGTTTATTGTCGAAAACGGACAGTGGAACCCCAATGCCAACACCATCAATCCTACCAATGGCCTTGACGAACCCATCTTCATCGACCTCACCGACGATGGCGTGGACGAAGCTATCCTGGCCAACGTGAAGGTTTGGAGCGCCGACCATGAGTTCGTCATCGAGAATGGTGACAACACCCATTATACAATGACCGTCTACAACGTCCTCGGTCAGCCCATGATGATGAAGCAGATCAACGCAGGCAGCACTGAGCGCATCAGCCACAGCCTCGCCACGGGCGTCTACGTCATCAGTTTGCAAAACAGCCAGAACACAGTTTCTGTAAAAGTTATAGTAAAGTAATAGTTAGGTAAGTAATTCTTCCCCTTCGGGGGAACAAAAAGTCCGGGAGCTTGCTCTCGGACTTTTTTGTTTCATTGCCTTAGTTATCAACAAGCCAATTGCACCTATTAATAAAGTTGCTCCTTATTAATCACATACAACGACTTGTCTTTAATGCTATAAATCTGTGACTCGGTGCAAAACACATCGGGGAAATCGAGCGTCGACACTTCCCTATCCTCCGCGTCCACAACGACCGTCTCCTTACCATGAGAATAAAAGCGCAAATCGCCATATTTGCCATTATAGACAAACAAATCATTAAAACTGATAAAATCAGTGCTCTTCAAACCGCCATCAAGGTGGAGCACCCCATTGTCGCAAACCACATAAACGCCAACCGTGTCCATTTCAACCAAGTGGACAAATTTGTTGTCCTTCTTGACACAAACATCGGAGCCAACGAAGGCATTCATACTGCCCGAAGACTGAATCACCACTGGCGCCACTTCCTTTCTACCCATAAGTGCGCCCGTGTTTGCCTGATATTTCTCAACCGACTGGTGACCTTCCTTATCAGCAAAAAGCAAGAACAAGGCATCATCATCCCTAAACTCCACATCCTTGATAAAATCCACATATTTCTTACGTTCGTGCATATACACATTCTTTCCCGTTTTCTTGTCATACGCTGCCAAAAAGGGTTTACCCCATTTGCCCAAATACGTATAATAGAAAGAGTATGAGTGAGGTGCAAAACCCATATTGACCATAAGCAAATATTCTTTCGTGGCAAACAGCCTTGAAAGACTGGTCTTTTGTTCAGGCAACCTCGCATGCCACAGTTCCTTGCCGTTACGATCGGTTTTTATAAGTCTTTTAATGCCAGCGATATAGATATCGGAACCATCGACAAAAGGATTAGAGCAAACCCTAACTGAAGAAACCAAACTATATAGGCCATAGTTTTCGTTCGATATCTCTTGCATATTCGTTTCCAAGCGCCAACCCTCGCCATTGTTGATATCCACTGAATAGAGACCATTGCCAACGAAGAGCAATGTTGAATCGTTCAGTTTCGTCGACATCTCAAACTCCTGAGCCGATTTGACATCACGCTCCCAAATCTTCGACTTAGATTTCAAATCGATTCTGCACAGATTTCGCCTACTGCCCAAACCCTTCGTGCCAGTCATACAAATCATCCAACCTTCTTCTGTATTGAAATACACAGGCCACATGCCGGTCCCTATTTTAAACTGCTCTTCACCCGTCTCCGCGTCAACCAAGAAGAAGTCGTTTTCTTTAACTTTGAAGACCATAGGGCCTCTCTTGATGTAAAGCTCTTCATTCCTATAGTATTTCTTCCGCCATTTCAATTCATTATGCTCAAGGTCGAAAAACACCGCATGACGGATGCCAGAATCGACAATCTTTTCATCTCTTACAGCTTCATCTATCAAAGTGAGCAGTACTGTATTCGTAACCGAGTCGAAATCGGCACGTTGGATTGTGACATCAAAAGTCTCCTTAAAGGCGATGATTTCCCTTTGGTTCAGCAAATTACGCCCGACAGGCTCATAATTAGACATTTCCTGGATATGCACTTGCGCACGAAGCGAGAGTATGAAGGCGAATACCGCCAGCACAGTGATTGCAAAGCGTTTCATGATTAATGCAGTTTTGTTCTTTTGATTAAGTAACTCGTCAAGACCTGGTTGTAGTCCTTATTAATATCGGCCTCAACGTAGTCGATTTGGTACTGGTAGCAATGGCGCAACAGAGCATCCTTGCGCTCAGTCATGATCTTCTTGTATGCCTCCTGAACCTCAACGGGATTGAGTTTCAGCACATCGCCCGACTCCAAATCGACGAAACGGTACGGGCGGTTCTCGAAGTCCAGATTCTGCTCCAAATTGCTGTCGAAGACATGGAACAAAATGACCTCGTGTTTGTTGTATTTCAAATGCTCCAATGCCTCGAACATCGGCTTGTAATCGTCGAGGCCGTCGAGCATGTCGGTGAAGATGACCACAAGGCTGCGGCGGTGCGTCATTTCTGCAATTTGGTGCAGGCACTGTGGTGTTGAGGTAGTCTTGCGGTTGTTTTTGTCGTAGGTATCAATCAGTTTCTCCAGCTCAGTATAGATCAATTTATTATGCACATTGGACGACTTGGCTGGCTCGTGAAACGAGATGGTTTCGTCGAACAAATCCAAACCTACCGCATCGCGTTGGCGGCGCATCAACTCCATGAGTGAGGCTGCGGCATAAATGGAGAAAAAGAGTTTGTTGGGATGCTCGAAGTCGACCTTCTGCCTCACGGGGAAGCACATGCTCGAGCTTTGGTCGATAACCAGTTGGCAGCGCAGGTTGGTCTCCTCCTCGTAACGTTTGACGAAGAGCTTCTCCGTGCGACCATAGAGTTTCCAGTCGATATGGCGGATGGGCTCGCCCGTGTTATAGAGGCGATGTTCGGCGAACTCAACAGAAAAACCGTGGAAGGGACTCTTGTGTAAACCCGTGATGAATCCCTCCACGATTTGACGTGCCAAGAACTCCAAGCTGCCGAATTGCGTCAGCCGGTTCCTATCGATTGAAAAATCCAAGGTCGTTGAATTGTTTTAGCTATCAGCAGTCAGCCTTCAGCTATCAGCTTAGTTTGCTGACTGCTGAAGGCTGATAGCTGAAAGCCGTCTTTTCAAAACAATTTCTCCAGTTTCTCCACGAACACCTTCTTGGGGGCAGCGCCGACGTTCTTGTCGACAGGTTGTCCACCCTTAAAGAAAAGGACGGTGGGGATGTTCATGATGCCGAACTTGGCGGCTGTGCCGGGGCATTCCTCGACGTCGCACTTCACGGCAACCACTTTGCCTTCATATTCTTCCGAGAGTTCCTCGACGATAGGTTCCACCTTCTTGCAAGGACCACACCAAGTGGCGCCAAAGTCCACCATCACAGGAAGTTCCGATTTCAGGACGACCTCTTCAAAACGGTCGTCAGTCATTTGAATTACTGCCATAGTCTTTAGTCTGTTTAGTTTATAGATTTGTTACTACTCATTTTCGGTTTGCAAAGATACAAATATTCTTTTTTATCGCAAGTCAAATTCCACAAAAGGCATCTTTTCCAACAACGGCAGCACTTCCTGAGCGTTGAAAGCGCCTTTTACGGGAGTAAGGTTGCAGGACTTCTTGCCCAATGGGTCAAAGAGATGCAGTTTATAGTGCTGTTTACCAGGGTTATCCTTCAGGACTTTGATAAACTCTTCCATACTCTCCTTGTTCATCTCCGACACATTCAACTTGATGTATACTGTCTTCGAAGTACTTTCCAAAAGCGAGTCTAGCAAGCGTGCCTCCGTAAAACGGACTTCGAGCGTTTGCAACACGACATTCGGATCCTGTCCCGCCCTCGGGAAAGGTCGGTCCATGATACCAGAAAGCATCACGAACGAATTAACTGTCAACAAGTTTCTACAATTCAGATAGTTCTCCTTGAACAAGGCGAACTGCAAGGCACCGCTTTGGTCCTCGATGGTGAAACGGCCGTAGGGATTGCCGTTTTTCGCCGTAAACTCCTCAGCACGCGTAATCTGTCCGCCAAGACGCACTGGACGCTTGAGGTTTTTCTCCACATCGTTCAATGCCGCCTTCAAGCCTTCCACATCGCAGTTGCAGAAGTACTTGATGGGCAGATGATAGACCTGCATGGGATGCGAGGAGATATAGAAGCCCAAAGCCTCCTTCTCCATCTCCAGCTCCTTCATCTTCGACCATAGCTCGCACCGAGGCAAAGGCATGTTAAAGGTCTCCTCTGCCCCGCCCTCATCGCCAAAGCCGAAGAGGTCCATCTGCGACGAGTTCTTGCGTTCGTTGTAGGAGGCCACCATACGCATGGCACGCTCGGAGAACGACACAGAATCATTAGGCGCGATATAGAACAACATGGCGCGATGGAAGCCCTTGAAGCTGTCGAAGCAACCCGCCATGCCCATGCTCTCCAAAGCCCTGACGTTAAGGCCTTTGTCGGCCACACGCATCACAAAGTCGCCGAAGTCCTTGAACTTGCCGTTGGCTTCACGCTCGGCCACGATGCCGGCCACAGCCGCTTCGCCCACGTTCTTGATGCCACCCATGCCATAACGGATCTCGCCTTTCTCATTGACCGAGAACTCATATTCCGACTCGTTGACATCGGGACCAAGCACATTGATCTTCATGCGCTTGCATTCCTCGGTCATGAAGTTCACCTGCTTGATGTCGCCCAACTCGTTGTTGAGCACCGCAGCCATAAATTCAGCGGGATAGTGCGCCTTGAGATAGGCCGTCTGGTACGAAACCCAGCTGTAGCATGCCGCGTGCGACTTGTTGAAGGCGTAGGAAGCGAACTTCTTCCACTCTTCCCAAATCTTCTCCAAACGCTTTTTCACCTCATCCTCGGGCAAGTTTTCCGTCTTGGTCAGTTTGGCCACACCTTGTTTCATGAACTTGCCATAGAGTTCCTCCATCTTCGCCAACTGCTTCTTACCCATGGCTTTACGTAAGGTATCGGACTCACCTCTCGTGAAGTCGGCCAACTCGCGCGAGAGCAACATCACCTGCTCCTGATAGACGCAGATACCGTAGGTGTCCTTCAGGTACTTCTCCATGCAGTCGAAGTCGTACTTGATCTCCTGGCGACCTTGCTTACGGGCGATGAAGTCGGGGATGTTGTCCATCGGGCCGGGACGATAGAGGGCGTTCATAGCGATGATGTCACCGATGACAGAAGGCTGCAACTCGCGAAGGTATTTCTGCATTCCTGGCGATTCAAACTGGAACGTGCCAATGGTGTTGCCTGCCGAGTATAACTTATAGGTTTCCTCATCATCAATCGGGATGTGGTCGATGTCTATGTCGATGCCATGGGTCTTCTTGATGTTCTTCAATGCATCCTTGATCAAGGTCAAGGTCTTCAAACCAAGGAAGTCCATCTTAATCAGGCCAACCGTCTCGATGACATGGCCATCATATTGAGTTACAACGACATCCTCTTTGGTATCCTTATCCCTAACGGTACACACAGGGGCGACATTGGTCAAGTCGTCGGCACCGATGATGACGCCGCAAGCGTGGATACCAATTTGACGGTTGGTGTCCTCCAACTCCTCGGCGTAGGTCAGCATGGAAGAAATGTTCTTGTCGTCGCCGTTGAGCATCTCTTTCAGCTCAGGCACATACTTGTAGCAGTTCTTCAGGTTGACCTTAGGCATCTTCTTGGGCACCTCGCCTTCCACGGCTTTCACTGCAGCCTCGTCGAAGTTACGGTCAGGGATAAAACTCTTGATCTTGGCCACCTCGGGCAGCGGCACTTTCTGCACACGGCCCACGTCTTGGATGGCAGACTTGGCCGCCATGGTGCCGTAGGTGATGATGTGCGCCACCTTCTCCTTGCCGTATTTGTTGGTCACCCAATTGAGCACGCGCTCACGGCCGTCGTCGTCGAAGTCCACGTCGATATCGGGCAAGGAGATACGGTCAGGATTGAGGAAACGCTCAAACAGCAAGTCGTATTTCAGCGGGTCGAGGTCGGTGATCTTCAAGCAATAGGCCACCACCGAGCCTGCCGCCGAACCACGGCCGGGACCGACGCTCACACCAAGTTCTTCACGAGCCGCACGGATATAGTCACTCACGATGAGGAAGTAACCTGGGAAGCCCATGGTCTTCATCACGTGCAACTCAAACTTGATGCGCTCAATCTGGTCCTCAGTGAGGTTCTCGCCATAACGCTCTTTGGCACCTTCCCAAGTCAACTTGGCGAGATAGTCTGCCTCGAGTTTGATACGGTAAAGACGGTCGTAGCCGCCCAATTTCTTGACCTTCTTCTCGGCTTCTTCCTGCGACATCACCACGTTACCATGCTCGTCTCGGGTGAACTCATTGAACAAGTCTTCCTCGGTGAACTTTTTCCTATACTCCTCCTCAGTACCAAAGTCCTCCGGGATAGGGAACTTGGGCATGATTGGGTCGGAATCAATGCTGTAGGTCTCCACCTTGTCGACAATCTCTTGCGTGTTCTCCAGCACCTCGGGATGGTCGGAGAAGATACGGCCCATCTCCTCGGGCGTCTTCAGCCATTCCTGCTTGGTATAATGCATTCGCGTGGGGTCATCGAGGTCCTTGCCCGTGCTGAGGCAGATGAGGCGATCATGGGCCTCGCCGTGTTCCTCCTCCACAAAATGAACGTCGTTGGTGGCGATGACCTTCACATTATATTTCTTCGCCAAGTCGAAGAGGATTTTGTTTACTTCCTTCTGGCGTTCGTAAACCTCGGTGTCGCCACCGGGTTTGTCGGTTTTATGTCGCTGGACTTCAAGGTAATAGTCATCACCGAATAAGTTCTTAAACCATTGGATCGACTCCTCCGCACCCTTCATGTCGCCATTCATGATCTTTTGCGGCACCTCGCCAGCAAGGCAGGCGGAGCTGCATATTAGGCCTTCGTGGTATTTTTCGAGTAGGCTGTGGTCGATACGGGGATTATAGTAAAAGCCCTCCGTGTAGGCGATAGAACTCAGTTTGCAAAGGCTGTGGTAGCCCGTCTTGTTCTTGGCCAATAAAATAAGGTGCCAGCCTCGGTCCTGACGGCCATCGCGTTTGTCGATGCTGATGGGAGCGCAGTAAGTCTCTATACCAAAAATCGGCTTGAAGAACTGTTTGTTCAGTTTTTCGATTTGCTCTTGAGCGGAAATCTTTTCTTCGTCGGTAGACTCAGGCTTCCCGATAATGGCTTGTTGTTCCTTGATGGCGTCCTTTACCTTACCGTTCTCCTTGTTCACCGTATCGGCGAAATCCTTGATGCCGAACATATTGCCATGGTCGGTGAGGGCGAGGCTATACATGCCGTTTTTCTTGCATTTGGCCACCAGGTCGGGCACCTTCGACATGCCGTCGAGCATGGAATAATGCGAGTGGACATGCAGATGCGTGAAGTGTTGGGGAATATAGTTGCCCATTTCAGGCTCCTCCTCCACCTTTTCCTCCTCGTCAAAGTTCGCTTCCACCTTGATGCCTGCAGGCTGAATCACATCGGGATTGGCGGCCTTGAAGTCGTCGATGAACTGGGCATCGACATGAAGGTCGGTCTCATCCAGGACGCCACGACGGATCAGTTCGAGGAAGACGCGAGCGGTGGCCTCCACGTCGGCACAGGCGTTGTGGGCTGAGTCGAAGTACTCGCCAAACAACAGGTGATGGAACTCACCTAGGCGTGGCAGCTTGAACTTGCCGCCCTTGCCACCAGGGAACTGGCAGAACTCGGCCGTCTTCTCCGTGCAGGTGTCGATGATTTGCCAACGGCGCAAGGGATTCTCGCGACCGCAGCGCAGGAACTCGCAGCCCAACACATTGAGGTCGAAGTTGATATTATGGCCCACCAGGTATTTGGCTTTGGCGGCGGAAATCATAAACAAGTCGAGCACCTCGTTGAGTGGCTTGCCGTATCTCATGGCGTGTTCGGTGGAGATGCCGTGCACCATCTTGGCGTCGATGGGGATGACAAAGCCGTCGGGTTGCACGAGATAGTTATGGTTCTCCACGAAGCGACCTTTCTCGTCATGGATCTGCCAAGCCAGTTGCACCATGCGTGGCCAGTTGTCGAAGTCGGTCAGCGGGGCGTTTTCAATTTTGGGAAGACCAGTGGTCTCTGTATCGAAGACTAAAAACATAATCAGTTGAAAGTTTAGAGTTTAGAGTTTAGAGTCCGAGAGGAATCTGCTCTAGTTTTCAGCCTTCAAAAATAAGGAATTTGTGAGAACGGCGCAAGCGCACCGAAAAGAATTTTTCCGTAATTTTGCTTCATCATAATCGAAAAAACACATCCATCATGCAAAACCTCAAACACCTCTTCTTGATCCTCATCACCTTGCTCTCCTGCCGCGCAGCCATGGCACAGGATTATTTCCTCGACCGCTTCTATTCCGACGACGGAGTCGACCAGATACAGTTCTACTACAATGCCGACAATCTGCTGGAATCCTACCATTCCATTTCCAACGCTGGCGGCGAAATTGACGACCTCATCGACTCTCTATATTACGACGAACGCGGCAATGTGATCCGCATCGACTTCTTCCAATATTACGACAACGAGTGGATCTACCCGAGTTACATCACTTACACTTACGACGATAACAACCACCGCCTCACCCGCACCAACTACAACGACTGGGGCAGTGGATTCGAGCTACAAGGCATCTACTCCTACCATTATAATGGCGACCAACTCACCGGCTATGAAATGACCCTCGGTGGCACATTGCTCATGCGTGGCACATATTCCTACGACGGCAACGGCCTCTGCACACAACTCCTCGAAGAATATAACGATGCTTGGGGCGGCACGGGATGGAGCAACTCTGCCCTGACCACCTATACCTATGACGAAGCGGGCAACTGCACCAACGAGACCTACGCCTATTGGAGCGACGGCTGGGTACCTGACTCCAGCGTCGACAGGCTATTCGACACCAACGGCAACTGCAAGCAACGCGAGAAACACTCCAATGGACAGGTCGCCGAACGCGTGACATACGCTTATGACGACGCCTGCTCCATCAACCATGTGCTCCTGCCCTATCATCCCGAGCCCAACTACACTTGGGATCCATTCGCCAACCGTCCACTCAGTTATGCCTGGGAGGCCGCCAACGACGGCGGGCAACTCGTCTACGTCTGTGACTACATCTTTGAGTATGGTTCTTTTGAAGGCGTACCTCAACATGAAGCTCCCGCCACCGACATGATGACCGTTTACCCCAACCCCTCTCAAGGCGAGATGACCCTCAGCCTCGAAGGCCTGCGCCGCTATGAAATCATCGACATGAACGGACAGACCGTCATGCAAGGTCAAGCCAACGGGAAACGGCATACCATCGACGTGTCCACCTTAGCTTCGGGGCTTTACTTGGTGAAAGCCTACAACGGACAAAGCTGGAGCATCTGCAAGGTACAAGTCAATTAAGGTCAGGACTTTTTCTCCGTCAAGATCATAAACAGGATTGCGAAAAGAATTAACGCGACGCCGAGGGCGACATTGAGCGTGAAGGCTTCGTGAAAGACCAACGTCCCGATGACGATGGCCGTCAACGGCTCAAGGATGCCAAGAATGGAGGTCTTGGTGGCACCAACCGCCTTGCTTGAAGCCGCCAAGGTGATGGTCGCAATAGCCGTAGGTAAAATCGCCAAGCCCAACACATTCAGCCAACTGACTGCATCGGGAACGGCATTGAGATGCACACCGAAACCCGACAAGGCAAACAGCATCACCGAGCCAATCAAGAAGCAATAAAAAGTCAAAGTGAGGTTAGGAATCGCTTTGACTTGCTTACTTAGGTTGACGATGACAATGAATAAGGTATAGCACAGTCCCGAGGCCACCACGAGAGCGATGCCACGCCAGTCAATGAAGCCTCCACCACCCTTGAGCGAGAGCAAAATGGCACCCGCTACGCCTGCGAAGATGGAAATCCATGTCTTCCAACTCGGATACTGACCGAAAAACATCATGATGAGCGCGACCATGATGGGATAGACATAAAGGATGCTCGTGGCGATGCCCGAAGGGATATATTTGTAAGCCTCAAACAAGGTGATGCTGCATCCCGTGAACAAAGCACCAAGAATGGCCATTAGTCCAAACTGCTTCCAAGTGATGCGAATCTGACGTTTCGCGACGAACATATAGGCCAACATCAACAAAGTGGCAACCCCATAACGATAAAACAACAAAGAGTTGACGTCCAATCCCTTGTTGATGACAGGCACGCCAAAAAGCGGGTTCATGCCGTAGGTAATGCCGGAGACGATGCCCGCTATATATCCCCAATGTAGTGTATTCTTGTTTTGCATTCTATCTATTCTCAAGCCGGCGTTTCGACAGGCTCAACGGCCTAGGTCCCTGAGCCCGTCGAAGGGCCGACCTTTAAAAACGGCCGCAAAATTAGGCATTGTCTGGCGATTTCCGAAACAGGGAAAAAGAAAAATTTGTTCCGACCTGATTGCCAGTCCGATAAAAAGTTGTACTTTTGCAGCCGAAACCTCGGGTAGGTTTTAGTTAATTCATTAAAAATCAACTTAAAACATTAAATTATGCCTG